>Ga0102810_1000170_pt1 | contig 21759 bp, 18 predicted proteins | sample ColrivemetaGS573_FD_84506 | JGI IMG/M metagenome (GOLD analysis project Ga0102810, IMG submission 84506) | Estuarine microbial communities from the Columbia River estuary - Ebb tide ETM metaG S.573 | ecosystem: Environmental > Aquatic > Marine > Intertidal zone > Estuary | place: USA: Columbia...
AGCATCACCGCCATTTCATCAGCACGGTAGCAATGGTTGTGCACCAGGATTTCACCCTTGAGCACACCCATCAGGGTGTCCAGTTGCAAGTCGCGCTCCGGCGGTTTCTCAGCCTTCCCGGCTTCGTACTCTTCCCACTTTTCCTTGTAGGCGGCAGCCTTGATCCAGGCTGCGCGATAGCCGGCCACGTTACCCATGCGTGAGAACGGGCCTCCCTTCTCTCCATAGACCCGCTTGGGATTCTCACCGCAGGCCATCTTCAATCCATAGGGAGCGCCGGGGAACTTCATTCCCTGCATGGTGCGGGAGGGAACGTTCTTCAGGGTCACGCCCCGGCCACCAAACAGGTTGGCCGAACCGGGCAATATTTGCAGGGCTGTCACGCCACCGGCACGGGCGGTATTGAAACCCTGGTCCTGGGGCCACACAGCGTGCTCGGCCCAGACCTCGGCGGTATTCGGACCAGAGATTTCATTGCCATCGGCATGGGAACTCACACCCGGGGATGCATAAACACCCAGGTGGGAGTGATTATCGATAATTCCCGGCGTCACCCACTTGCCCTGGGCATCAATCACCAGCGCGTCATCGGGTACGTCGATGTCATCACCAATTTCCAGCACCTTGCCATCGCCCAGCAGCACCGAGCCGCCCTCGATCCGGGCACCGTCACCGGTCAACACCGTGGCGTTCTGGATCAGGGTAAGTTTTGAAGACAGGGCCTGGTAGGTGGAAGGATAAGACGCCTCGGCGGACGCTGTTGACCGGGCCCCCTTGTCAGCATCCTCATCCGCTCCGCAGCCGATCAAAAACACTGACGCCAGTAACCCCAGCGCCCCGAACAATCTTGCCTTTATCATGAAAACCAACCTGGCTAGCGTGAATCACAAGCGAAGAAGTCTAGCATGAAGTTCCAGCCCGCAAAGACCACCTCGGGACCACATTATGGGACACCCTGAAGCAACAAGGCCCCGGTCTTTCAACCGGGGCCCCGCTGCAAGATTTTGTGCCGAAGAAAACCCCGGCCTGGTGAACTGCTACTGCTCCAGTTCTTCCAGGGACTTCAGTCGAGCAGCCTCAAATTCATCCCCGGGATACCAGGCCTGCTTTTCATCCGCATTGGCCATGATTAGTCCGGCCCAGAATCCAAAGCGGGCATCGTCCAGCATGCCTTCGAAGTTCCAGTCATCGGTCAGCTCATCACTGGGCTGGTGGTAGTTGCGAGTGGTATATGCACCCACCATCTCCGCTCCCCATTCCTTGGGGTGCCCAACGAAATCGGTACCGCCTTTCACATACAGACCGGGCACGCCAACAATCGCCAGGGAGAACTGGTCAGAGCGGTAATAAATCCCCTTGTCCGGAAACTGGTCACCCACCAGTTCACGTCCCTGGTAGTCCGCCACTTGCCGGGCCACGGCATCCAGGCTTGATTTACCCATTCCTACAAAGGCCACGTCCCGGGTCTTGCCCCAGATATTCATGCTGTCGTAGTTGATGTCACCGGCGATAAGACCCACCGGTACAGGCGGATTATTGGCAAAATATTTCGATCCCAGAAGACCCTGTTCCTCGGCGCCCACAAACGCAATCATGATGGAACGACGGGGGCGCTCTGGCAGGGATGCAATAGCCCGGGCAATCTCCAGTAGCGACGCTACACCGGAAGCATTATCCCGGGCGCCGTTGTAAATACGGTCATCCGGATTCACGTTCATGTCCGCCAGGCCAACGCCCAGGTGATCGTGATGAGCGGTGTACACCACCACTTCCTTTTTCAGCTCGGGATCACTGCCTTCGAGAACACCCAGCACGTTGGCCGAGCCGGCATCTGCCAGGGCATTGTCAAAACTGATAGAGGTACGCACTTTCAGCGACACGGGTTTGAAATCCCGTTTCTTGGCGGATTCGATCAGGGCGTCCATATCCTGGCCACCCAGGGTGAATACCTTGCGTGCCGCATCCTCGGTCACCCAGGCAGCCATCTGCAAGCGGGGTTCGTCGCCCGCGGGCAATTCAAACTGCTCACCGGTCCAGGAGGTCTGCACCACCTGCCAGGGATACCCTGCCGAGGGCGTGGTATGGATGATGATTGCGCCGGCGGCGCCCTGGCGGGCTGCACTCTGGTACTTGTACATCCAACGACCGTAATACAGGCGTCGCTCACCTTCGAACAATTCCGGGTCGAAGTCGGGATCGTTATTAAGCATGACCAGGACCTTGCCGGTCAGGTCCTGACCCTTGAAATCATCCCAGTCGTATTCCGGGGCCTGGATGCCATAGCCGACAAATACCAGTTCGCCATCTTCAACCGTGGAGCGCTCCGCCTGTACGCCGCTGCCAACAATGAATTCCTCGCTTTGCTGCAAGGCGAATGACTCACCCTCCTGGATAAATGTCCAGGAAGTGGGCTGTGAGGCGTTAATGCCGATCAGGGCGAAAGGCTGTTCCCAGCCACCGTCGGCGGCTGCCGGCTTGTAACCCATGGCGGCAAGTTCTTTTGCCAGGTAGGCGCGGGCCTTGGCATCACCAGGGCTGCCGGGGCCGCGACCCTCGTAGGCATCACTGGCAATCTCTGCCACGGTGGCACGAATGTCTTCCGCGGTAATCGTCTCGGAGGCGGCAACAGCCTCGGCGGTGAACACGCCATCGGCTGCCGGGGCCTTCTGATCAGGCGTCTTGGAGCCCTCGCAGGCACAAAGCATAAAAGCGGATAATGTAAGAGTGACAACTGCACGCATAGCTGAATTTCCGGATGTTGATTTATGAACAAGGTTCCGGAGCGTAGCAGTTATCAGGCTCCACGTCAGGAGCCAGCAAGCCCGACGGGCTCTAGTCGCTGGCCTTCAGGCGTGCGCCCTCGAAGGCCGCCAACTGGGCTTCTGTGGCTTTTTCCAGGTGGCGCGCCTTGTAGTCTGCGTAGGGCATTCCATACACCACTTCCCTGGCCTGCTCGTAATCCACCTCCACACCTCTTTGCTGCGCCTCGGCGCTATACCACTTGGCGATGCAGTTACGACAGAAAAAGGCCAGGTTCATCAGCTCGATATTCTGAACTTCCGGATACTTCCCCAGGTGCTCCAGTAATCGACGAAAAGCCGCGGCCTCGATCTCAGTCCGGGTTGCATCGTCCAGCGTCTTGTCCAGGCTCATAGCGGTATTCCCTCAGGTTACAGGGAGGCGGCCAGCCGGCTACCCTGGTTAATGGCTCGCTTGGCATCCAGTTCTGATGCCTCGTCGGCGCCACCGATGATGTGTACCGGAATCCCCGCCGCCCTCAGCGGCTCGGCCAGCTCTCTCAGGGGCACCTGGCCAGCGCACATGATCACGTTATCCACATCCAGCCAGGTCGGATCACTGCGATCCTTGCCGTGGCTGATTAAAATACCCCGATCTTCAATGCGTTCGTAATTAATGCCGCCAATCATGCGAACCTGGCGCATTTTCAGGCTGGCCCGGTGTATCCACCCGGTGGTCTTGCCCAGTCCCCCACCCAACTTGCCCGCGGAGCGTTGTAACAGGGTGACCTCCCTTTCCGGGGCGGGTACATTTGGGCCGCTCTCAGACACGCCGCCTCGAGTCTCCGAGGGGTCAACAACCCCCCACTCTTCCAGCCACTCCTGCAGGTCCAGGGTACTGGAGTGTCCACCGGTCACCAGGTATTCGGCCACGTCGAAACCTATGCCTCCGGCGCCAACAATTGCCACCCGCTTGCCCACCGGGGCCTTGCCACGCAGGACGTCTATATAGCTGAGCACCATGGTATTGTCCTGACCGGGTATCTTCGGATCCCTGGGCAGCACGCCGGTTGCCAACACCACATCATCGTAGCCGGCATTGACCAGGTCCGCGCCGCTGACCTTTTTATTGAGTTCCAGATTGACCTTACGCAGTTCCAACTGGCGTCGGTAGTAAGCAATCATGTCGTGGAACTCTTCCTTGCCCGGCACCTGCTTGGCCATGTTCAGCTGGCCGCCGATCTCGCCTGCAGCGTCGAACAAGTCCACCTTGTGGCCGCACTGGGCCAGCACCACCGCGGTGGACAAGCCGGCCGGCCCGGCACCCACGATAGCCACCTTTCTGGGAGCTGCGCTAGGCAGGTAATTCAGTTCCGTTTCATGACAGGCACGGGGATTCACAAGACAGGAACTCATCTTGTTCTTGAAGGTGTGATCCAGGCAGGCCTGGTTGCAGGCGATACAAACATTCACCTCATCCGCCCTGCTTTGCTCGGCCTTGAGTACAAATTCGGGATCTGCCAGCAATGGGCGAGCCATGGAAACCATATCGGCGCAGCCTTCTGCCAGCACCTTTTCCGCCACCTCGGGCACATTAATCCGGTTTGAAGTAATCAGGGGGATATTCACCTCCTGCTTCATCTTCCCGGTAACCCAGGAAAACGCTGCCCGGGGCACCGAGGTGGCAATCGTTGGCACCCTGGCCTCGTGCCAGCCGATGCCGGTATTGATAATAGTGGCGCCTGCGGCCTCGACAGCCTTGGCCAGCATCACCACCTCTTCCCAGGTACTGCCATCGGGAATCAGGTCGATCATGGAAAGGCGATAGATGATGATGAAGTTTTCACCCACCGCCTCGCGAGTGCGTGCCACGATTTATACCGGCAGGCGCATGCGGTTGCTGTAATCACCACCCCACGCGTCCTTACGCTTGTTGGTATGGGTAACCAGGAATTCATTGATGAAATACCCTTCCGAACCCATGATTTCCACGCCATCGTAGCCAGCCTCCTGGGCCAGCACCGCAGAGCGCACAAACGCCTTGATCTGCTTCTCGACGCCATTGGAAGACAGCTCCCGGGGCACAAACGGGGTAATGGGAGACTTCACCCTGGAAGGGGCAACGGAAAACGGATGGTAGCCATAGCGACCGGCGTGCAGAATCTGCATGGCGATCTTGCCGCCTTCAGCGTGTACCGCATCGGTGACCAGCTTGTGTTTACGCGCATGACGCTTGCCACTCATCATGCCTGATAATGGCTTCACCCAACCCGCCACATTGGGCGCATAGCCGCCGGTGACAATCAGGCCAACCCCGCCGCGTGCCCGCTCGGCAAAATATGCCGCAAGCCGCTCGTGCTTGTTTCCGTCTTCCAGGCCGGTATGCATGGAGCCCATTAACACCCGATTTTTCAGCGTGGTGAATCCAAGGTCCAGGGGGGAAAGAAGGTGGGGATAAAGGGGGTGGGCCATGCTATGTATCCTTGAGATTTCATCCTGAAAAAATCATGCCGAAACACCTGGAAAGTGAACGACAAGCAATCCCGCCTACTTTGCCGTGCCTCGTGCCCTCAGTCCACCCGTATCACAACCTGCCCTGCCAAGCCGCGCCCTGAACGCACCTGGCGAGGGTAGCTCAGACGCATAAAACAGGTGCGTAGCGCAGCGACAATCCGAGGCGCCAAAACCAGGCCAGGCCGGGGCAATTCCCCTGCCCGCTCCAAGTACCCGGGCCCAGACATGCTCCATGGGCTGCGCCTGGGGCTGATACCAGGCAGCGACCGGATGGGTCTGTCGGCGAAGATAATCCACGTGCCAGCGAAGACGCTGGGCGCCGGACCAGTGACGCGACAGGCGCGCCCTGAGCCCACCCGGGCCGAATGCGCTGCCTACATACAAATACACACCGGCATCCAGCAACCGTTCACCCAGGGCGCCTGCTCGTAAACGAAATGGCTCAACCGCAATCAGGGCCAGCACATAACTGCCTGGATCCGGAGGGAAATCCACGCCCTTCTCAAGCATCGACTAGCGTTCCTTTTTCGAGTCGGACTGGGCAGCCTTCAACTGCTCCTTTTCACTGTCCTTGCGAAGTTTTTCCATATGCATGATCAGGACGTCAGTCGTGCGTTTCAATAATTCCAGTTCGTCGACGCTCAAGTCGTCCATGCGCTCAAGATTGTATTCGATAGTGTCGATGACTTTACTCACCGGCCGCTGCATCGGGCGGAAGAAATAGGCAGTGATGGTAGACACGATAGTGCCAAAAAACAGCATCGAGCCGATGATCATCCAGGCCGCGCCCAGGGCCCGACCCAGTCCCGTGAGCGGGCGATCTGCAATCCCCGCGGTGGTAAATGCGGCCACGCACCAGTACAGGGCGTCGGAATAGTGCGTGATGGACGAATCCGTGACCCGGCTTTCCGCCAGGTAAAGACCCGCTGCAAAGGCGGCCCAAGCCATCAGCAACAACAAGATGAGACTCAGGAAGGGAGTTTGCTCCGCCACCTCGTGGCTGAAACGTCGCACACGTGAAGGTCCATATCGTAGCTTCATGGCAGCATCCTCCTGTTAGGGAGTCTCTGATCTATTCATGAACTTGAATCTTGGGGCCAAAAAATCCAGCTTCTGTGTTGCCAATCTTCACGATAGCACCACTATCGCGTGCGATTGGCGCCTTGAATCTGAATTTTTTCGCTCCCATTCTGCTAAGCCCAGAATAAATCAGAGGCTCCTTACTAATAATAGTCCTTTCCAGACTCACCCAGGGAGGGCCGCGGCCATAATAAATCCACTACGCCAGTGGCGCGCTTTGCTAGACTCATCCCATGTCTGAACACACATCAACCTCTTTCAACGCCCTGGGGCGGCTGCTGCGCTATGCCAGCGGCTATCGGCGCCGCATCAGCTTTGCCACAACCTGCTCGGTCCTGAATAAACTTTTCGATGTCATGCCAGAAATACTCATCGGCATCGCCATTGATGTGGTTGTCCGCCAGCAGGATTCCTTCGTCGCAGAGATCGGGATCGTGGACCCCAAGTCGCAGATGCTACTGCTGGCCGCCCTGACGCTTGCCATCTGGATGGGTGAATCCCTGTTCGAGTACCTGCACCTGGTGACCTGGCGCAACCTGGCCCAGGACCTGCAGCACGCCATGCGCCTGGATGCCTATGAGCATGTGCAGCGCCTGGACCTGGCCTACTTCGAAGATCGCAGCACCGGCAACCTGGTCTCTATCCTCAATGACGACGTCAACCAACTGGAACGCTTCCTAAACGGCGGCGCCAATTCCCTGGTCCAGGTCGTGACCACCCTGGTCGCCGTGGGCAGTGTGTTTTTCGCGGTCTCACCGTTAATCGCATTAATGGCCTTCACCCCGATTCCAATCATCGTGATCGGAGCGTTTTACTTTCAGCGCCGGGCCCAACCGCTGTACGCCGAGGTGCGTAACCGGGTTGGCATGTTGGCCGCCAGGCTGTCGGGAAATATCTCTGGCATCACCACCATCAAGAGTTTTGCTACCGAAGAATTCGAGGCGGAGTGCGTGCGCCAGGAAAGCCAGGCGTACGTGGCAGCCAATCGCAAGGCCATCGCTATCAGTTCAGCGTTTATCCCGATTATTCGTATGGCGATTCTCGCCGGCTTCCTGGCCACTTTCCTGATCGGCGGCTGGATGACCTTGAACGGCGATCTGAATGTCGGCGCCTACGGCGTGCTGGTGTTCCTGACCCAACGCCTGCTGTGGCCCCTGACCAGCCTGGCCGAAACCGTCGACCTGTTCGAGCGGGCCATGGCCTCCTCTCGCCGGATTCTTGATCTCATTGAAGTGCCGGTACGAATTCGAGATCGGGCCGATGCCATAACACCGGCCAGGGTTAGTGGCCATATCCAGTACCAAAACGTGAACTTTTCCTATGGCGACAACCAGCCTGTACTGCATGACATTAGCCTGGACATTCCGGCCAGTAGCACGGTGGCCTTCGTGGGCCAGACCGGATCGGGCAAGAGCACGCTGGTCAAATTGTTGCTGCGTTTTTACGCCCCTACCGGGGGAAGTATCCTGCTGGACGGGGAGCCCATTGAACAATTTCGGCTAGACAGCCTTCGCCGGCGCATCGGGCTGGTCAGCCAGGACGTATTCCTGTTCCATGGCAGCGTCAGGGAAAACATCGCCTACGGATCACCCGAGGCTAATTTCGAACAAATCCAGGCGGCCGCTGATGCGGCTGAGGCCAGCGAGTTCATAAAAGATCTGCCAAAAGGTTTTGACACCCTGGTAGGGGAGCGCGGGCAGAAACTCTCCGGCGGTCAGCGCCAGCGACTGTCTATTGCCCGGGCGTTGCTAAAGGATCCACCGGTTTTAATCCTGGACGAGGCAACCTCCGCGGTGGACAACGAAACCGAAGCCGCTATCCAGCGCTCCCTGCTACGAATTTCCCATACCCGCACCACGGTCATCATTGCTCACAGGCTGTCGACCATCGTGCATGCCGATACCATTCACGTGCTGGACAAGGGACGAATTGTGGAATCCGGGAAACACGCCGACTTGCTGGAACGCAATGGCATCTATGCCAACTTGTGGCAGGTCCAAACAGGTGTCAGGGCAGCCAAAACCTAGCTATCCAGATGCCCGACCTGCTGACCCAGGCTGCGGTCCTCGATACCCAGGTAGATGGGCTCGGCCCGCTGGCGATAAATATTCACCTTGGCATTGAACGCGTGATGGGCAATACCGTGCTTGTCATGAATCTCGAGACGACGAACGCTATAGCCACCCGTAGACATCAACTCACCCGTGAGATAGCACTTGATGGAATTGATGGGTTCCCCCGCCAATTCCAGGCCATTGAGTTTCCCCAGGTGTTCCTGGGCAATGTCCATGAAGCGAATCGCATCGAATTCCTCGGGATTCAACATGCTCTCTCGTGACGGTGGCTGGGTTAACTTGAACTCCCCCACCATAATCTGGCCTGGCAGGGCTTTCTCCACCATGCGCGCCAGCTCGATAGTCACATCACCCACCAGGTAGCTGTAGAGCATGGGGCTGAGGCTTTCCGCCTGGTAGAACTCATAGCAACTTCCCAGGTGGAAGCAGGTTCTCAGGATCGGGACAACCTTACCCCTGCCCTTGCGCCTGGCGATGGCGTTGTCTGCCAGGACCAGGTGCATAAAGTGATACAGGTTCGTGTTGGCGTTATCGCCCTCGTCACGATTCCAGATATAGAAACCGTCGCCAGTATTGGAACGGGCAAAGCGAATATCAATCTTCTTGGTCAGCATCCGGCTATGAGCCGAATTCAGCGAATAAGACAGACTATTCAGCTGGGTCATCTGCTCAAACGGGGTGAGCAAACTGAAACCGACGATATCAAACAGGGCCACCGCCCTGTTGTCTGAATAATTCAGGCTATAACGACGGATGATGCGTTCGATCGCTTCAATCTCACGGGTATGGCCGCTGAGGGAGTGCTGCATGGGCGCATGAACCACCGAAAGACCCAGTTCACTGGCCAACTGTTCAAGTCGCTGGTAGTCACGCTGCTTGGGACTGGATACCAGTTCCCGATAAATACCCTGGTCAAGCTTGATACTGCCCAAAGGGGAGCTTTGAATCTGGTCAGCAAGAAAGTAATGCGGCGCGATTAACAGGGCGATGCCGCCGTTGCTTGGCGCCCAGCCCAGCACGAGCTTCTCTCCAAGGGCCCAACTATCGTGCAACAAGTTATCCAGGTCGATCAGGTTGCTATGCTCTGCAACCGTGAGATCTTCTCCAAACAATTCGGCATCGGCCCTGCCACCGACTGTTCCAAAACGCTTGCCCGTTAAATCAGGGGAGTTCTCGTCAGCCATTATTTTTTATCTGTCTCATGTGTCCCTTGCACCTGTATCAGTGCTGCGCAGAATCCTAACACGAGAAAGGCACCGGGAGAGGTTCTCCCGGTGCCTGTTTAGTCGTTCCAGGGGCCGGCATGTCGTTCAGCCCGGCGGTGATTTTACTTAACGTGGCTTGCTGCGCGGCTTTTGCTTGCTGGAGCTTGAGCGTGACTTGCTACCAGAGGATTCACGCCGGGATTCCTGCCTTGGGGCGGGACGGCTTTCACTTCTCACCTCCGGCTGACTCTGGGGAGCAGGTTGAGATCTTACCTGGGGAGCAGGTTGAGATCTTACCTGGGGAGCAGGCTGAGATCTTACCTGGGGAGCGGCAGATTGTTCCCTGGTATTCCGGGTGGTCTCACGGGCAGTTGATCGATTCGCAGGCTGGCTCCTGCCCTGATTGGCGATGGCACGGCCACCCGTATTACCACTTTCGTTGCTGGTGCTACGTTGCTGCGTGTCCTGCTGCAAACTCTGCCTCACCTGGTTGCCGATCTGGGCAGAGCGACTGGTGTCCGCATTGCTTGACCGGGAACGGGAGGAATCCGAACTCACCCGGGCTGCCTGTGAACGGGTATCACTGCCCTGAGCACGCACCTGGCGCTGGCGGGTATCCTGCTCCAGCCCCTGGCGCAGCTGTCGCTGAAGCTGGGCCGTGTCCCCGGCATTGCGAGTCGAGGCCACGCGGGCGTCTCTGGCACCGGTGTTGGTCGCCGCGTTATTTCGCTGGGTAGCTGGCGCCGTGTCCTGCCTTTGGGCCTGGGATGTGGTGGCGTTTTCCTTTCCAGGACGACGCCATGAACGCTGGTCGTGACTAGTGTTACTCACCGCGCTGCCTTGATTGCGGCTTGCACTTGCCGCCAGGTCTCTTTCCTTCCAGCCGGCACCCCGAGTGTCAGTGCCGCGTGTAGCAGGCGAGTCCGAGCCTCGCACCTGCCTCAGGCTACTGTCCTGGGCCAGGGCGTTGCGGTACTCCGAAGAAATCTGTGCGGTAGAGCGATTTCGATTCGAGTTACCACGAGCCACGTTGCCATCGACTCTGCTGGCAGTTCGACTGCCGCTGCTACCCGAGTCACTCCATCTTACCGGCCTGGAGCCCTGGTGATTCTGTGACTGCCAGCGATCCCCGCCGGAATACCGATCATGTCGATCGTAGTTGGCGCGATAAGGAGCCGGGCGCACAGGATTTCTGCCCGGCGGGTAATAACGCGTGTAATTACGCGGGTAATAGTAGTGACTGTAGTAAGGATGACTGGGGTAGTAATAGTGATGCTGGTGAATGTAGTGACTGTGCCAGCCAATGGTAAAGGCCGTGGTCACACCCCAGAAATACCCTGACGAGAACGAATACCCATAAGGATAGGGGTAGTAATAAACCGGGTAGGCATAGGGATAGTAGTGATAGACCGGTGCGCGCTGAACCACCACCACCTGGGCGGGTTCGTAATAGGGCACATAAATCACTTCCGGATCCACCGGCGTGATCTCGATGGCATCCTCTTCAACCACCACGTTCTGGTAATCATCACTCTTGAGGTTGCCAGCCGCATACGCCTGGTCCCTGAATCCACCGATTGCCTGCACAACATCGGCCTGCTGATTCAACACCGCATTACCCAGTTGCCAGGTCCAGGTCAGGTCGTCATTCATCATCGTGACGACCTCAGGATAGTTCAGCAAGGCGACGATAGAGTCGTCCCAGTCTTCATCGGGCTCCAGGCTAGCGTCATTTTCCAGACGCTCCAGGAAATTTGCCGCCTGGGCAATCTGCAGAGGATAGGTGGCCGCGGGCAAGACAATCGCTACAAGATCATCGGGATACAACGCGATGGGGCCCACCAGTTCAGCCAATTCCTCGGCGCCCAGCAACTCGGTCCCTGCCTGGTCCTCCAACACAACGGTTGGTTCAGCCACATATTCCAGGTCATCCTGGGCTAGCAGGGACTGGGGGCCGGACAGCATTATCCCAATAACAGGCAAAATGCCATATATCTTATATTTTTCAATTAGTTGCATAATTTTTCGCATTTCGTCCTCCCGGGTTTTGCCGCGCTTAACGCACGCGGCATCTTCCACCGTTGGACCCAAGGTACACCCACTTAGCTGAACAGAGGCTGAATCCCCCGGGATTGGGTCACTCCCACCTATCCAGCCCCCTGCCCGCCCGGCGCTACCTATTACCGATTTTAAGATAGTATCGAATCCAGCCGAATTTCCTGATCGGCCCAAATCACCAGTCCGAATCAAGGAGACGACGTCAATGATCTCACGCAATACTATCCTGCTTTCCAGCCTGGCACTGACATTGCTGGCAGCCTGTTCCCCGGAATCCGGCCAGACCAGCCAGACACGGTATGCGGACCTGGTGTTACGCGATGGCGCCATATACACCGTGGATGCGAAACGCACCTGGCAGGAGGCGGTGGCAATTCGGGATGGCGAGATTGTTTACGTGGGATCCAACCAGGGAGTGAATGAGTTCGCCGGACCCGACACACAGGTGGTGGACCTGAAAGGCCGCCTGGTTCTGCCAGGCTTGCAGGATGCCCACATTCATCCGATTAGCGGAGGCGTCGAGGCATCGGCCTGCAACCTGAACGGAATGACCACCGCAGACCAGTACCTGGCCACCATCAAGGCCTACGCCGAGGCCAATCCGGATTTGCCGTGGATTACCGGCGGCGGATGGCTGATGTCTGCCTTCGGCCCGGGGGCCATGCCGCGCAAGGAACTGATTGACCAGATCGTCCCCGACCGACCGGTGCTGCTGTATTCCTCGGATGGCCACAGCGCATGGGCCAACTCCAAGGCACTGGAACTGGCCGGGATCACGCGAGATACACCTGACCCGGCGGACGGACGCATTGATCGCCACCCGGACACCGGCGAACTGGTGGGTAGCTTGCAGGAAGGCGCCGGCAGCTTACTGAACCACGTGGTGCCTCCCACCAGCGATACGCAACTCAGGGATGGTCTGCGCTATTCCATAAAAATGCTTAATGCCTACGGCATCACCAGTATCCAGGATGCCAATGTCAACGACCGGGATTTGCAGGCCTACCAGGCACTGGACGAAAGCGGTGAGCTGACATTGCGGGTGGAAGGCTCACAGTGGTGGAGTCGCGACCAGGGCGTGGAGCAACTGGCTGCCATGGCAGAACGCCGCAAGAAATATGGCAAAGGACACGTGCGCGCCAACACGGTGAAAATCATGCAGGACGGGGTGATGGAAAACTATACCGCCGTGATGCTCGAACCGTACCTGATGGATGGTGATGTCCGGGGAATTCCCATGTTCGATCCCCAGGCACTCAAGGATGCGGTCACCGCCGCCGACGCCCAGGGCTTCCAGGTACATTTCCATGCCATTGGTGACGGCGCGATTCGCCAGTCACTGGATGCCATCGAAGCTGCCCGCAAGGTCAACGGTCCCAACGACCACCGCCACCACCTTTCCCATATTCAGCTCATCGATCCCCAGGACATACCCCGCTTTGCTGAGCTGGACGCGATTGCCAATTTCCAGCCCTTGTGGGCCTTCGCCGATGAATACATCAAGGACCTGACCATTCCGTTTATTGGCGAGGAGCGAACCCGCTGGATGTACCCCATCAACAGCGTCCTGCAAAGCGGTGGAATGATCGCTTTCGGTAGTGACTGGTCAGTCTCCACTGCAAACCCCTACACCGAAATGGAAGTCGCGGTCACCCGGATGAACCCGGAGGACGATACGGACAGCGTATTCATTCCCGAGGAACGTATCAGCCTGGACGAGGCGATTGCCGCATTCACCATTAACGCGGCCTATACCAATCACCTGGATACCCAGACCGGATCCATTGAAACGGGCAAACTGGCGGACATGGTAGTGCTGGATCAAAATTTGTTTGAAATACCACCGAGCAAGATTTCAGACACCAGGGCACTGGTCACCCTGTTTGAAGGCAAGACCGTTCACGGCGACCTCTCGGCACTCTAGCCAAAGGGCGACAAGGCACGGCCCCGGAGCAGCTCCAGGTATTTATCCGGGCGGCGAAAGGGCCTTGCCTAAAACCACCACCATCTCTTGCCCAGCTTGTCTTTGCACTTGGCATACTGGGCCGCGTAATTGCGCCCACGAGCATCCACTTTTTTGGCGACCTTCAGCAGCCAGGGTTTCTTGTTATGGGTGCCCCGTGAAAAGCCGCCCCGTCCCTCGTGATAGTTCAGGTACTGGTTATAGGTATCCCACTTGGAGGTGCCGTTAACCTGGTGAGTCTTGTAGATATACCACTGCACAAAATCCACGGCATCGGCGAAGTCATCCCGATCCTTGCCACTAAACACCCAACCAGTCTCACGCTCGTAATCTTTCCACGCCTCGGTTTTCGCCTGGGAGTAACCGTAGGCGGAACTGCCTCGTCCATAGGGAACAAAGCCCAGGAAATAACGCATGGGCGGACGGGCATCGTGCTTGAAACCCGACTCCTGGTACATGATGGCCATGGGCACATGAACCGGCGCTCCCCAGCGCTTGGAGGCTTTCAGAGAGGCCTTGTACCAGTCTTTGTTCTCCTTGAAGATCGAACAAAGGTTATCCGGATCCTGGGGCGGCGCGGTAACACAACCAGACAGCAATCCAGTCAGCAACAAACCGCAAAGCAGAGGCATTATCTTCAGCCGCACAGACATTCATTCTCCTTCATCAGTCCACCAGGACACCGCCCAACGGCGAAATTAGCAACATCACAGGGATATATTTACTATGATTTCGACGCTATGCAGTTTCGAATCCATACTCTAATTACTACAGTGTATCGGCTTGATGCTATTTTCACTGGCATAATTAACGACAACAATTCGACTTCTTCCCTGTGATGGAAAAAATATGGCCGCAGCCCCTGAAGACAAATTATCTTACAGTGTCGGTCATCGCCTATGTTTCTAGCATTTAAAGAAAGGCGTTTTGCAAAACGCATCATTAGACAAATGCTGGAGGCCCATTCAGCAACTCTCGCAGAGAATCCCGAACTGTCCGGCCCTACCCTGTACAGGGAAATTCTGCAGCGCACTCAGCATATAGACATCCCCGACGCCAAAAAAATACTTTGGCAGGCAGAAGACAGTATTGACGAATGGACAGCGGGTTCCAACGACAGGCTCGGGTTTCGACAAGTAGTCTACTTTGTGGTCACCGCAAAATACCGAGCCGCCGGAAATGTTGGAAGCATTGTCTCCTTCAGGGAGATTGTCTACTCAATGGTTCCTGAAAACCTGTAGGCAACCTCAGCGCTGGATCTTGACCCCCACCTGAGCCCAGGCAGGAAACCGCCAGCCCTGAAAGCACTTTTGGTCAAAATAGACCATGCCCCAATATCTACGGCTCTCATGAGGGAAATCCACGATAGAAATGAAGGCCGCCCAGAGACAATATTAGACAGTGGCCAAAACTCTTAAGTGAGATTTAATCATGAGAAGGACCCTCACCGCAGCACTTGTCGCGATCTCGTTGTTGCTTGGCGCACAGTTTGCCAGCGCACAGACTCTTGAAGAAATGATTAGTCTGGCCAACGAGGGAATCCCCAGTTACCAGTGCATGCTCGGTTACAAATATCTTGATGGCGATGGTGTTGAAAAAAACATCCCCGAAGCCGTCAAGTGGTTCAAGTTAGCTGCAGGTAACGGAGACGTTTACGCGGCTTACACACTTGGAAAAACCTTCCATGACGGGGACGGCATGCCCCAGGATTACACTGAAGCCATGAAGTGGTTCCGGGTTGCAGCCGAATTGGGCGATGCAAATTCCCAATACCGGGTAGCCGAGATGTATGAGCACGGCACCGGCATCGAGAAAGATTACGTTGCGGCCTACGCCTGGCTGAGCCTGGCCATAGGAAACGGCGCCAACAAGCGCGGTATACGAGACACCCTGGAACGCGACATGAGTGCCAGCCAAATTGAAGAGGCCAAGGCACTTTCAGAATCTATCGAAGCCAGTTTCGACTGACCCCGCAAACAACTGGATCCCTGCAACCTCCCATGGCTATTCGCCGTGGGAGAATTTTCCATGCCCGGATCGCTCGTCAATCACCCGGTTAGTCCGTATGTTCCACGATTACCCCGCCTCGCTGGCATGGGCCATTCTGGAATTCAGCCTTGGCCATCGGGCATTGTGAGGGTTCCGGTTTGACCGCATCTAAAAGCATCACGGACTTCCTGGCACGGGAATGCGCCGACTATTCGGTCATCCCCCACCCTCATTCTGAAAGCAGTGACACCACTGCAGAAGCGGCCCACGTCTCCGGTGAAAAACTGGCCAAGGGCATCCTGCTCAAAGACAACCGCGGCTATGTTTTGGCTGTCATCCCTGCCAGCCACTCAATGGAAACCGGAACCCTGGGGCAGAAAATCCAACGTCCCCTGGTGATGGCTTCAGAGACAGAAATTGCCCGGGTATTTGCGGACTGCGAAGTCGGCGCCATACCGGTACTGGGGAATGCCTACGGGCTGACCACGGTAGTGGACGATGCGCTATGCTCACTTAAGGAAATTTATTTCGAAGCTGGTGACCATGAAGCCCTGATAAAAATTGATGGCGAAGACTTCCAGCGTTTTATGGGTGATGCAACCTTTGCCAATTTCAGTCACCACAAGGGATAGTGGGGCCAGCGTTAATCTCTGCTAGTCTGGACTCACATTTGATTTACGGTTCGTCCTCTAGTGGCGAACTTTGCCATGGATAACTGACACCGTGAAGAAAACTGCAGCATTTTTGCTTCGGCATGCCCTGGAACAGATTGGCGTACGTTTTACTTTCGGGATTCCCGGCGTACATAACCTGGAAATCTATGACGAACTGGCCTCATCGGACAGCATCGAACCGGTCCTGGTAACACACGAAATGTGTGGCAGCTTCATGGCCGATGCGGTGAGTCGAAGTTCTAACCACATTGGGACACTGGTGGTCGTCCCCGCTGCGGGCATCACCCACAGCAGCAGTGGAATCGGCGAGGCTTTCCTGGATGGCATCCCCATGCTGGTCATCAGCGGCGGTATCCGTACAGACCTGGACAAGAAATATCAATTGCACGACGTGGATCAGCAGGCTTTGCTGGCGCCGATCACCAAGGCGACATTCAGGGTGCATGACTATCGCGAAGTCATCCCGACTGTTTACGAGGCATACCGCATTGCCACCACCGGTGAGCCGGGCCCTGTTTACATCGAGATACCCGCCAACCTCCAGTTATTAACCGGCGAGGTGGATGAACTACCAAACTATCAGCCCAGTCACCCCAAGCCAGCCGATCAACAAGCGATCAATGAGGCGGCCAGAATCCTGGCAGACGCAACACAACCCGGTCTATTCGTGGGCTGGGGAGCGCGACATGCGAAACAACAGATAGCCAGGATAGCCGAGCTACTGGGCGCTCCGGTGGCAACCACCTTGCAAGGCCTGTCGACCCTGCCCGGGACCCACCCCTTGCACGTTGGAATGGGCACCGGCCCCTCCTCGGTTCCCGCCGCACAAAATGCCTTCGCCAACTGTGATTGCATGCTGGCCGTGGGCACTCGCTTCGCAGAAATTTGCACCGGCAGCTACGGCATGCAGCCACCTTCGAACCTGATACACGTGGACATCAATCCCAATGTGTTCGATGTGAATTATCCCAGCGCCCTGAGCATAGAAGGAGATGCCAAGGAAGTACTGACACACCTGGTGGCAGAACTGGAACGCATCGTGGAAAGCCCGCGGGACAGCAGCGCCATGACCGCCAAAATTGCCAAAGACAAACAGGCTTATCGGGATCTCTGGGTGGCTCACGACAGCAAGGAACGGGTTAATCCTGGCCTGTTTTTTAATGAGATCAATCGCCAGCTGGATCGGGATGCTGTCATCGCGTGTGACGATGGCAACCATACGTTCCTGGCCGCTGAGTTACTGACCGTCCCGGACGATGGCTTGTTCATCTCACCCACGGATTTCAACTGCATGGGCTATTGCGTGCCGGCGACCGTGGCAGCCAAGCTGGTCAACCCCGAGAAACAGGTGATCGGCATCGTCGGCGATGGCGCTTTCCTGATGTCGGCAATGGAATTACTTAATGCCAGCGCACGCAAGCTGGGGATCGTAGTCCTGGTATTCAACGATGGCGAACTGTCACAAATCGCACAGGCCCAGGAAATTCCCTATAACCGGAAGACCTGCACGATTGTTCCCAGTCCGGACTACGAGGCATTGGCCAAGGCCACCGGCTGCGCCTTCGTAAGGATCAGCGACAATTCCGAAATTGCATCAGGCATTAGCTCCGCGTTTGAGCAGGGACGCCAGGGGCCGGTCCTGGTCGATGTACGCATCGACTACAGCAAACGGACCCAGTTCACCGAAGGAACCCTAAAGACCACCCTTAAACGCTTTGACCTGCCCAGCAAGGCCAGGATAGTGTCCCGGGCATTGTGGAGACGGTTCACGAAGTAATCCGGAGGCTCAGTCGTACGCGGTCAGGTCTTTCTCGAACAGCATCGACTGGTCGCGGAAAGACTTGAACTCAAGGTGATTGCCGCTGGGGTCCTTGATAAACATAGTCGCCTGCTCACCGGCACGACCGGCAAAACGGATCTGCGGCTTGATCACAAACTCCGCCCCTGCCTCTTCAAGACGCTTCTGTAAACTCTGGAACTCGTCCCATTCCAGGATGGGACCGAAATGGGTTGCCGGCACCTGTTCACCGTCCACCGGATTTCGGGATGCGACGGGATGCTCGGAGACCGGCACCAGGTGCGCCACCAACTGGTGACCAAAGAAATTAAAATCGATCCAGCGTTTTGACTCACGACCTGTTTCACAGCCGATAGTCTCGCAATAGAACTCACGCGCCGCCGCAAGATCGGTAACCGGGAACGCCAGGTGGAAACGGGGGTATGCCATATCTTCCTCAGGGTTGGTCTGAAAATCCGGCACCGAGCATACCACCCAAAGCGGCCAACTGGCGCGACTCAAGGACACCGGACACCCCGGGACAGGCAATCAGGCAGCGCGTTTCTGCTCCTGTTTCTGGCCGTGAACCATGACCCCCACAATGTCGGATAGCTGCTCGGCTATCAGGTCAATCAGGTCATCCAGGGCAAGAATGCCAACAAGGAAGCCTTCATCATCCACCACCGGTGCCCTGCGGACACCCCAGTCCCTCATAGACTTGATGGCCTCGGTGACATCACCGTCTTCATTCAGGGTCAGCAAACGGGTGCCGGTAAGATCGGCGATCCGCAATTTCATGGTAACCAGGTCCAGGGCCAGCACCTCCAGAACCAGGTCCCGGTCAGTGACGATACCCACTGGCTTCCAGGCACCCTCGTCACCCTCCACCACTACCACCGTACCCACGTGGTGGTCTCGCATGATCCGGGCCGCAGCGCCGATTCCTTCGGCTTTATCAACAACCACTACACCACGATTACAGACTTCTCCAATAGTCATAGCTCTGCACCTTCCATGTTTGTGCGCCATAGGCGTCATTCTGTTGTGTCCGGGCACAAGGTGTCTTTAAGTAATTGCCGTACAAAAATTACGCCTGCAACAGGCCCTCCCCACCATGACCGAGAGATCTGTTTCGCAATTCCTGTACATAAACACCCATCGGTTCGGTTCCCGCAGTGTGGACCATTTCCAGCTGCGACTGGCGGCGCCAAAGCGAAGTCGATATCGTTACCCCAGGAACAGTTCAAAAGGACATCCGCGCATGATCAGCCACCAGGAATTGCCAAAACAGTTCGCCCAGGTACACGGTCGTCGCATGGCCTACACGGAAATGGGTCACGGGGATCCGATAGTCTTCCTGCACGGCAACCCCACCTCTTCTTACCTGTGGCGAAATATCCTTCCCGGACTGGCTGGGCTGGGTCGTTGTATCGCCCCGGACCTGATAGGGATGGGCGATTCCGAAAAGCTTCCGGACAGCGGACCCGAAAGCTATCGCTTTATCGAGCACAGGCACTAACTGGACGGACTACTGGATCTACTCGGTGTGAATAAAAATGTCATCCTGGTGAGTCACGACGGGGGTTCCGGGCTGGGCTTTGACTGGGCCAATCGCCATCGGGACTCAGTCAAGGGCATTGCCTACATGGAAGCCCTGGTGCGGCCGGCAAGTTGGGACGAATGGCCGGAGATTATTCGCCCCATCTTCAAGGGCTTTCGCTCCGAGGCAGGGGAAAGCATGGTTCTGGACAAGAACGTGTTCGTCGAGAAAGTGCTGCCCGGATCAGTGATGCGGGGCCTCAGCGACCAGGACATGGAGGTATACCGACGTCCTTTCCTTAACCCCGGCGAAGATCGCCGCCCCACCCTGAGCTGGCCGCGGCAGATCCCCCTTGATGGAGAACCCGCCGATGTCAGCCGCATCGCCAGCGACTACTCCCAATGGATGGAAACCAGCCCGCTACCCAAGCTGTTCATCAATGCCGAACCCGGGGCTCTGCTTACCGGAGCAATACGCGAGTACTGCAGGAGCTGGCCCAATCAACAGGAAGTGACGGTCAGGGGCAGTCACTTCATCCAGGAGGATTCACCCGAAGAGATCACCCGGGCGCTGCACGACTGGATCTCCGGACTCTAGACAGTCCCGCTCAGCCGACTGCGGGCGCACGCTCACGGCTCATCCCTCTGAACAGCCAGATGGCGCCCACCATGATGGTCATGGTCAGGGCCATGGGAAACGCGCTGCCGTCATCCAGAAACAGCACCAGGGCTGAGCCGGCACCGCCGCCAAGCATTTCCAGGGCACCCAGTGTGGCTGCGGCCACGCCCCCGCCGCCGTCGGTCATATCCAGGGCCTTGGCCGGGGCGGCGGCAAATATTGGCCCCGAGGAAAAGAATACAATGGCGACGAAGGCGCTAAGGGAGACCGGATCCAGCCACGCAGAGCGAGATACCAGCAGTAAGCCGATCACCCCTGCCGTGCCCAGCAGCAAGGACAGGGTCATCAACCGGTCCGCGTCCATGCTGCGAGCCATTCGACTGGCCACCAGGCTGCCCAGGCAAAACGCCAGGACCTGGGTGCCCTGGTAGAACGCATAGTGTTCTATGGCGATGCCGTAACGGTTGACCAGGATAAACGGCGCCGCTGTCACAAAAGCGAAAATCACACCCAGGCAACATCCAGACATTAGCGAGTAAGCCACGAACCGGGAATTGGTAAACAACTTCCGGTAGGCGCGATAAACTCGCCCGGGCTGCATGGCCTGGAGATCCCTGGTCGCGGTTTCCTGGAGAAAAACCTTGATCAGGGCCACCACGATCACCGAGGCGATGGCCAGGACCAGGAAATTCGCCTGCCAGCCCAGCCAGACATGGATATAACCCCCGATCACCGGAGCGACCGCGGGAGCCAGTGCCCAGAGAACGCCGAACAGCGCCATGGCGCGGACCCTGTCACCTTCGTCAAACAGATCCCGGATAACCGCCAGTACGACCACACCCTCGGCCGCCGCCGCCAGGCCCTGGAAGATTCTGGCAGCCAGCAGTTGCTGGATGGTCTGGGATGCGGCACAGGCCAGGCTGGAAATCCCGAACAAGACCATGGCCACCATCAATATCCGACGCCTGCCGTAGCGATCCGCCATGGGTCCATAAACGAATTGCCCCAGGGCAAAAGCCAGCACATTCAGTGTGACCGTGAGCTGGACCATGTTCTCGCCGGTGCCGAAGTACTCGGGAAGATCCGGCAGGCTGGGAACATACAGGTCTGTGGAGGCCATGCTGAGAATGCTGGCGCACAACAGCACTCCGAAGATATTCCGACGGCTGCTCAACATGGGCTCAACCCCGGCCGTCCGGCTGGTCGGACATCATCGGTCCGGACACAATCATTCCGTGAGACCAAGAATCCCGGCGTGGTGACGCAGGTGGTCCTCCATGAAGCTGGAAATAAAATAATAGCTGTGGTCATAGCCTTCATGACGACGCAGGTTCAGATCCAGCCCCGACTGCCGGCAAGCCGCCTCCAGGCTCTCCGGGAATAATTGCTCATCGAGAAACTGATCAGCCATCCCCTGGTCTACCAGCAGTGGACTGCGTTGCGCTCCATCCAGCAGGTTGGAGGCGATAACCGAGGCATCACAGGCATCCCACTCGGAGCGATCGTCTCCCAGGTAATTGGAAAAGGC
>Ga0102810_1000182_pt1 | contig 21395 bp, 27 predicted proteins | sample ColrivemetaGS573_FD_84506 | JGI IMG/M metagenome (GOLD analysis project Ga0102810, IMG submission 84506) | Estuarine microbial communities from the Columbia River estuary - Ebb tide ETM metaG S.573 | ecosystem: Environmental > Aquatic > Marine > Intertidal zone > Estuary | place: USA: Columbia...
GACACATTAAAGATCATGCATTTTGGCCTGACGAATGGATACAAAGCTACAAATGGGAAATGCGCGGCCGCGACAAATTAGCTGTAATAAAAGGCAAGCGCACATTTAAAGAAGCTGGAGAACCTACAATACTGCCGCAAACTAGCATAGCAGTGTTTCATGGACAACCTAATATACCCGACTGTATTGACCGTTGGCCGCTGCAACACTGGGGTTGACATAAGTTTTGTAAGATGCTATAGTAAGTCATGACTAGAGTTCTGCACAAAAAAAAGCGTGACAAGATTAAATACATCCTGAGTAGACTCGAGGACAGCAATAGGCTGATGTTTAATCGCATGTATTCTCCTAATGATTTAGAACAAGATATTAACATTACAATTGACAACTTGCCTAATAACCGAGTAGACTGGGCACTAACACAATGTAAAAACAGTTATCATCAAATTTTCACGGTGTTAAGATAATGGTAAAAGTTAATCTCATAAGAACAGATGGCGGCGGTCAAAACCGATTAAGGAAGATGGTGCAGAAAGTTGTGAACAAACATATTGCAGGATTCTTAGAGGATTGCGATATGGTCGATTGGTATAAAAGCCGCAATTGGGCAATTGCTAGCAAGGACGGAGTTGACGCCTTTGCAAAGTACTTAACAAAACAAAAAGAAATTAATTGTAAATCTTATTGCTTTTCTGGTGATAGCGACAGTAGTTACATGGCGCTAGGACTTGACATTGAAGAAGATACGTTGTATACAAAGTTCTTACTGGAGTATAATGATGTATAAACGTATTGGCTTTGCATGTAAATACATGGACAGCGACCAAACTCAACCGAAGAAGCTACTTGAAGAAATTCAGCGACCACTTAACACTAAAGCAACAACAGTTGCTTGGCTCAACCGCCAAAGTGTTCAAGATGCTGAAGAAAGACTTTGGGATATTATGGTGCATAATATACAAAGCTATTATAACTTAATTGAATACGTAGGATCCTTGCCCAATGAATTACGAATGGTACGTTTGGGGAGTGATGTTCTTCCTCTTTATACTCAGCCTGACTGGCGTTATTTTTGGCGGCGCATTGATGTCAAAGGGCATTGTGAGCGAGAGTTTGCAAAAGTGGGTGACCTTGCACGTAAGCTTGATGTTCGCCTCTCTATGCATCCTGGTCAGTTTACTGTTCTCGCAAGCGATAATGACGATATTGTCGATCGTAGCATAGACGAATTTGAATATCATGTTGATGTAATTCGCATGATGGGCTATGGCAAGCAATTCCAAGACTTTAAATGCAACGTACACATTAGTGGCCGCAAAGGTCCGCAAGGCATTAAAGATGCACTACCGCGTTTGTCGACCGAAGCTCGCAATGTTATTACTATCGAGAATGACGAGAACAAATGGGGCATTGCTGACAGCTTAGAACTTGAGAAAGATGTTGCCCTTGTACTAGACGTGCATCACCACTGGTGCCGCGAGGGCGAGTACATTAGTCCTACAGACGATCGCTTCAAGCGTGTTGTAGATAGCTGGCGTGGTGTGCGTCCTGCAATTCACTATAGTGTAAGCAGAGAAGACGTCTTACACGGTCATAGCAGCGCCACACAGCCCGACATGGAAGCTTTGCTAGCCCAAGGCTACAAAAAGGGCAAACTACGCGCACACAGCGACTATATGTGGAACGACGCAGTTAACGATTGGGCCCTTGAGTTTAGCGATACAGCGGACATTATGGTCGAATCTAAAGCCAAAAACTTAGCCAGCAAAGGACTTTACGAATATGCAAAATCGCAAGGAAAAATGGCTTAAGAAGTATGAACACAGGCGAGCCTATCTTACTAATCGAATCTCAATAAAGGATCTATTTATTATAGCTTCTTCAAACACTAGATTATCAACACTCGAAACCGATAGCCCTAACGGCTGGATGACAAAACTCTCAACGAAAGAATTGAATATTATGTGCCAAGAATCAACTTATTCATCAGGACTTGAAACAATTGGCGACTTGATGATACGGCATCGATTCGAAAACACCAAAGAGGTATTTTGTATGCGACCGTGGGCATTTTGCTGGTCTTCTAATAAATCTCTTTTTATGCGCAAAGCTGTTCGCGTTACAACAAAGATCACCGGTCCTGGCGATCCAGTAGTTGAGCACTTCTACTTTCGTCCAAATCATTATACGTTATGGTTGTTGAAAGATGAATAAATATATGTATGAATTATTTAAACAAGATGTACAGCAGGTCTAACACGCCTGCGCCCGCTACAAGTCAAAAAAATACAAAGAGAGATTTAGGTGGTTTGCGCGGTCAAGGCGTAGACCATTATTCTGTTCTAGGCGAAGATGGGGTTGAACGAAACGTCCCTACACAAAAGTATGTACAAGGACTAGAACAAAAAGTACGCGACCAAGAAACGCGTCTGTCAGTGCTTGAAAAAAGGGTAAGAAGTGTAACCAACGATCAGCGCAGTACTGCAACAGCAGTACAAGCAATACGTCGCAATCCTTAAAGCCTTCCAATTGGCATGTTGCTACTAGCTGACATGTTCCATACATGTTTACGCTCAACGCCTTTGCGTTGGGCGAACTTTTTTGCATCACAATTTGAACATACATGAAAGTAATTATTGCTTAATCGCTTTGGATCCATTTTCCCTCGCTCTCTTGTAAATTCTGTGTTACAATTATCACAACGGAAATGCACAAGAGTTTTCTTTCTTTTGTACGTATGTTCTGCGCCGAGTTTGCTTTTTCTCACGTGTGAAGTTTCACACACTGTTTGTTTGATAAACATATATGTATTTACATTAAGATTATAAAAAATAGCAATAAATATAACGAAGGAATCAAAAAATGAATGTTTGCACTTTAACAGAAGCTGCCAAAGACCAAATTAATTCTCTTTGCAAAGAGAATAATGTGTACGGAATTAGCCTTAATTTAAAAGGCGGAGGGTGCGCAGGTTTTGAATATGACTGGGGAACAGTTGATAATGAAGAGAATCTCCAAAAAGGAGATACAGTAATTGATGCAGGAGATGGCAAGTTTGTTATCGGCGCTACAAGTTTAATGTTCTTGTTTGGCACTCAAGTTGATTACGTAAAGAGTTTAGTAGGCAGCAATTTTGAAATCAGCAACCCAAATGCACAGAGCAGTTGCGGATGTGGTGTAAGTGTAAATTTTGATTTAGAAAAACTAACGCAGCCTGCGGTTTAATGGAGTTATAAAATGGCAAAACAAGATATTGATATCGGCATTGAAGGCAATGACGGCACTGGAGACAGTATTAGAGAAAGCTTTCGCAAAGTAAATGATAACTTTGCAGAACTCTATGCGATTTTTGGCCTTGGTGGAGACATCAGTTTTACCAGTCTAAACGATACACCCGAAACGTATTTGGGTAACGAAGGTAAAGTAACTCTTGTAAGGCAAGACGGCACAGGCATCGATTTTTATGATCTTGTTTCGGACGCTGGCACTAATGATCCGGGTGATCCTGATAACACTGTCTCGTTTGAAGTAGTTGGCAACACACTAGTTGTTAAGGCAATTAATGCTAAATTGAATACAGACTCAGCACCAACTACTTCAAGTCCATTAAAAATATCTGCAAGTGCTGCATATAACCAGTCAACACAAGCCTTAATACTTGGTGGGTCAAGTGGATTAGCAACACTAGTATCAACTTGGAATAGCACACATGGCTCCCCAAACATTACAGCAGACAATTTACTTGTATCTAAAGGATACACTGATCAGAACTATGTAAACGTTACTGGCGATACTTTAACTGGTGCGTTGTCGGTACCCGCAGGTGCAACCGGTTCACAAGTTCCGCGTGTAAGCGAAGTTGTATCAATTACAGGCGATACAATGACAGGCGAGTTAACGTTAAGTGACCACCCGTATCCATTTGCTGGCGCTGGCACTCCTAATAGCCAATACGACCTACAAGCTGCAACCAAGTTCTATGTTGATTCTAGCTCTTATAGCAGTACTGTTAACTTATTTGTGACACAAGCAGGCGACGACGCACAGGCGCTTACACCTCCAGGAAAAGCTGGAAGAAGTGAAAGCTATTCTTATGCATCAATTGCAGCAGCTTGTGCAAAAGCAGAAAGAATACAACAGGCAGCGCCAATTGATGTAGGTCCGTACATCCAAACTATTACATATCAAGACACAGGTAACACACTAAATTCATATCTGCTAGCAACCGGCGGCGGAAATGCTTTTGGATATCCAGTAATTGCTGCCAACCAAACAACTGTTTCTAATACAATTATTGCAGAAAGACAAACTGTTATAGATGATACTATTGCAGCAATTGCTTCTACGTATCCAGATTTTATTTACAATGAAACATTGTGCCGTAGAGATTTAGGACTGATTCTTGATAGCATCCGCCTTGACATAAAAGCAAGTACGTTAACCGTTAAGCATAATGCTCTATCTAGATATGCCGGACTTAGATATTATACTAATCCGAGTTCAGAAATTGCTATTAGTGCAAATGGACAATATACCGAGACAACATACGGTATTACACAGGCAAAAATAGCAATGCTTGCAGCAATTGAAACTGCACTAGGAACAACTTCGGATCAGTGGTATACAGCAGTCAGCAATCGCTTTGATGATATTTTACAAATTATTGATTCAAACACAGGAGATCCTGCGTTAGTTGAAGCACCAAATTATTATAATCTGTTTCTCTTTAGTGGCCCGGACAAGTTTGCGGACCAATCAGGCAATCCAAACGTTGATGTACCAAATATTGATCTAATTCCTGGAAAAGTTATTAGAGGCAAAACCACTGGAGCAATTGGTAGAATTGTAACCTATGCAAGAGGTGCTGACACCGTTGGTACTCCAACATACGATACTGCTGAAATTGAATTGCTGGCTCCGATTGAATTTGAAACTGGTGAAGAATTTGAATTTGGCAATTTAGTTAAAGAAACACAAGTTACTATTAAAGTTGAATCAGGAATTTACGAAGAGCAATTGCCAATTCGTCTTCCTGAAAACACTTCTATTAAAGGTGACGAAATTAGACGTACTATTATTCGTCCGGCAGCTGGTGTAAGTACAAGCCCTTATGCATCTACATATTTCTATAGAGATGCCGAAGTTGATGGCATAGTTACAGCAACCGGCGGTGACTTAGTGGCATCAGCAAATGATAGCAGCACGATAGGATATTACGGATATCATTACTTAACAGATCCGTCTGATCCAAATAGTACTCCAAAAAATAACAACCAAATGGATGTGTTCTTAACAAACGATTCTAACATTATTCGTAGTTTAACAGTTCAGCGTCACGGCGGATTTATGGTAGTGCTTGATCCAACTGGATCAATACAAACAAGGTCACCATATGTACAAACTTGTTCTAGCTTTAGTGCAAGTACAAATGAAAAAAGATTTGCGGGCGGTATGTACATTGATGGATTTACATATAACATGCCTGTTACAATTGTTAACAAGGATGATAACTTTACAGTGCTTGTTGAAGCACCTTCAACATCTGGTCTGGGTATAAGAAAACCAAACACTCCTAGTTCTTTCTTTATAAACGGTATTCGTTATCAAGTTAATGCAATTAAAGATTATATTCCAGATAATGCTGGAACAGCAAGTGCGACACTAATTTTAGACCCAAGCAGCAATGATGGAATTGGACTTGGCGACGAGGTTGACAGCGCACTAGGCATTATCGATGTTGCATTGCAGGGCGCAGGCAACAAATCAATGCTAGCAAACGACTACACACAAATTAACGATCTCGGCTACGGAATTTTTGCTAACAACAATGCACTTGCAGAGATTGTTTCGGTATTTACATACTATTGTCACATAGGTTACTATTCAAGAAACGGATCCGAGATTCGCTCACTAACTGGTAATAACAGCTACGGTACATTTGGTATGGTATCTGAAGGAAGTGACCCAGACGAAACTTCAAGAGATGCAACACTAGCACAAAACCTAGTACAACCTGCTAAAATTTATTCAGTTAAAGTAGAACTTACTATTCCTGGAGATGTAAGCGGATCTCTCACAATTGGCGAAACTGTTTCTCAAGATCAAGGAACTAGTATTGTTACCGGAACTCTTAGTTACTTTAACGTCGATGGCGGCGACACAATATTGTATGTTGAAAATGTACTGAGCGGTACTTTCAACATAATTGATGATGTGTTTGAAAGCAGCTCAACAATCTTAGGTGCACCGTCGTCTATTACAAACAGAGGATTCACTGCCGAAGCAGAAGATGTTGCAGTATATGTATACGACTTAACAGACTATCCTTTGAATAGTAGTGAAATCGAAATACTGCACGATAGCGGATTATATCAGCCTTATGAGGTTGTGAGCGTTAGTGATACAGGTTTAGAAATACCAGCAGGTTTGGTTGCAACATTATGTGACAGCGGAAGTGCTATCCAAGCCAAGATTTGGAGATTTGATTTATCTGCAGGCATTGCAACATCGGACACTGGCATTCAAGAAGATACAACTTTTGGAACCTTGGCAGTTTACAGAGCAAAACAGAATCTATTGTTTAACGGCATTAATTCTGATTTATATTCACGCCCAAGTACTGCAATTGTGTTTGACGAGTTTGATACCTATACATATAGAACACTAGCTTTTGAAAATACTATTGTTGGTGGCGTTCCAGTAGTTGGTAATCAAGCAAGGGTTACAATCGACGACAACTATGCATACCTTGACCTCTTGGTTATTAACGAACGAGCAGGATATACTGTTGGCGGCGCTTCCTATATTACCGGAGTTTCGGTCGGCGCAGCACCAGCAGGCGGAACTGGATTGGGTCGCACTCAAGGTGACTTAAATATTGCAATATCTGCACTTGACACATCGGACAAAAATCGTGTTGTAGGCAAGATATTTACTTGGGCTGGAAAAGTTCATAGAATAACAGGATACACTGATGTAGTTGATGACAGTGGTACAATTGGGCTCGATGGTAGTGCCTTCGGCATTGTAACGTTTGAAGACGTGTACAATATTAACCCAGCATATGGCGGCACTGGTCTTGCGACAAGAGTTGACAGTACCGTTGGAAATAATATATCAATAAAGGCAGGACTTGAGTCTGGCGAAATTGCAGCAGTAACAATTAATATTTCAACTTGTCGTGCAACTGCACATGACTTCCTCGATATCGGTACTGGTGGATATAATACTACTAACTATCCTGGTAGAATTTACGGTGCACCAACTGTTGGTGCTGTTACAGCAGAAGATGCAGTTGATACACAAGGTTTTAATTCTAAAGCACAAGTACAAGAAAAAACAAAAGGACGTGTGTTCTTTGCATCAACTGACCAAGATGGATTCTTCCGTGTAGGTCGATTCTTTACAGTTGATCAGGGTACCGGACGTGTTACATTTAATGCTGCACTAGTACTTACAAACATTGATGGTATTGGATTTAAGCGTGGTGTTCGTGTTAACGAATTCTCGCCAGATACTACATTTACTAATGCCACTGGCGATGCTGTTCCAACTGAAACAGCAGTTGAAGGTTACATTAACAGACGTCTAGGTTGGGACAGAGACGGCGATGCTGTTCTAGTTGCTGACATTATCGGCGGCGGTGCAATTCGCAAAGCTGGTGACACAATGACCGGTAGTCTAAGCTTAGGCGGCAATCAAATTACTAACTTAGGAACGCCAACTTCTGGTTCTGATGCAGCTACTAAAAACTACGTCGATGGTGTATTGCAAACACAAGATGAACTTTCAGAATTACAAGATGTTAATTTTACAGCACTTACTGACGGCGACCTATTAATTTATGATCTAGGCGGCACAAACTGGATAAACGCAGCAACAGCCGTTGCTTCGGATATTGCTCTTAGCGTTGTAGGAGGCGAGATTAATGCAAACATTAATCCAGGAGTAATCTTAAACGCCGATGTTAGTGCAAGTGCCGCAATTGCTCAATCTAAGCTAGCAATGAGTGCAGCGACAACAAGAGCAAATGCTACAGCAATTGTACAATCTGATCTTGGACTAGCTAGCTTTAACAGCAGCTTGTTTACTTCTACTAATGGCTGGATTAATATTACCGACAGTGCTATTACTAATTCTAAACTGCAAAATAGTGGACTTACATTTGGAAATGGAACTACATCAAGTAGTCGCACACTAGGAACTTCGGTAACTATTGCAGGAACTACTAACCAAATTACAGTTGGATATAGTACAGGCACATTTACACTAAGCTTGCCAGCAACTATTAATGCTAACACGACAGGCAATGCTGCAACAGCTTCGGTTGCAACACAAGTATCGTTAACTGACAGAAGTACAACTAATTCTCTACATTATCCGTTGTTCTCATCATCTCTATCGGGCACACATACACTTTATACCGACTCAAATTATAATTTCAATCCAGGAACAAATACATTAAGTCTTACAGGAACAGGCGGACTATCATTTACATTTAACGCAGAAACTGGTAGTATTCTTCCAAGAGTTAACACTCCGACTGATAGCGGACAAAGTATTGGTTCATCTGCAAACCGTTGGAACACTGTATTTGCTACAACATTTAATGGTGTTGCTACTGAAGCACTATACGCTGACTTGGCAGAAAACTACTTGGCTGACGCAGAGTACGAACCTGGAACAGTTCTTGTGTTTGGCGGTGCAGCAGAAGTTACCCAAACTACTAAAACCGCTGACCGCCGTGTTGCTGGTGTTGTAACAACTAATCCTGCACACTTAATGAACAGTGAGCTTAAAGGTGACTACGTAACAGGCGTTGCACTACAAGGACGTGTTCCGTGTAAGGTGCTTGGTAGAGTAGAAAAGGGCGACTTGTTGGTTACAAGTGCAATACCAGGATATGCTGTTGTTAATAATGACCCAAGAGTTGGTACTGTGATTGGTAAAGCAGTTGCAGAAAAGTTAGACACTGGTTACGGTGTTACTGAAGTAGTAGTAGGAAGAGTATAATGGCAAGACAAATAATCAACATTGGTACCAGTGAAAATAGAGGAGATGGCGATCCTTTAAGAGTTGCAATGGATAAAGTTAATGATAATTTTATCGAAGTATATAAAGGACCAGTGTCACTAACCCAAGAAGAAATTGATGCTATGACTCCAGAATTAGGAATGATGGTGTATAATGTAACAACTGGTAAGTTTCAAGGTTATGCAGCAGATGCGTTCGGTGATAGCACAGCAGGATGGGCTGACCTACATTAGCATAAATATTTAAAACGGAGAATAAGATGGCACTAGAACAAATTAATGTAGGCGGCGTAGTAAATGACGGAACTGGCGACGACCTAAGATCTGCATTTATCAAGATTAATCAAAACTTTCAAAATCTTGATGGAAGTTTTCTTGCCGCAGCAAACTTAGGATCTGCTGGAGCAGAAGTGTTTGCTAATGTTTCAAACAATACTGCAAACTTTAGACGACTTGTTGGCGGCGACAACATTACTTTATCGCAACTAGACAATACAATTACAATAGCCGCAGGAGTAGTTGACAGTAGGTTTACTATTTCTGGAGACAGTGGCAGTGTAATTGCAGGTAACGGAATTGCTCTTAACTTTAATGGTGACAATGGCGTTATAGTAGTTGCAGACGAAAATACTAAAACTGTAACAGTTACAGGCGGACTTGATCAACTTACTGGACCACTCGATGCTAATGGACAAGATATTAGTGATGTCGGTACTATTACAGCCACTAACTTAATTACTGAAAATATAAACAATATCGACTATGATAGTAAACTAGGAAGATATATCGAAGGTTTTGATTTTGGGCCAATGACTTCAGAAAGTCATAGTATTCTTGATTGGGTAATTAGACAAGTAGGGGTTGATCTTGGTACGTTTGTTCAACCAACGCCAGATGGTATTATCGATCTTGGCAATATTATAGTTTAAGGAATAAGTATGCTACCACAATGGACAGTGCCTACAAATTACGATCTAGGAACTATACAAGAGAGAGAAGCAGTTGATATTGCATTGCCTCTCGCTAGTACTGCTGGTGTTACTACAACTGTAATTAGCGGAAAAATACCAGCTGGATTACGCCTTGAAGAAAATAGAATTGTTGGCCGCGCATTTGAAGTTAGTAGAGATACCCTTAGTAACTTTGTAATAAGAGCAACCACAAGCGAAGGAGTGTTGGATAGAACATTTAACATGACTATCCAAGGACCGGATTCACCTGTTTGGATAACTCCAGAAGGAAAATTACCAGTAGGTCCAAATAATGTATTGTTTATCCTAGACAGTAGTATTATTGATTATCAACTTTTAGCAACTGACCCGGACCTGCCAGCGGGTGACGAATTAAGATTTTTTATTGACAACAACGGCGGTGAACTTCCGCCTGGCATTACACTATCCGAAGACGGTAGATTAACTGGTGTAGTTGACCCGTTGCTTGCACTTGATATTAATGTAATTAATGGCGGGTACGATGTTCCAGTTTACGGAAGTATACCGTTTGACTTTAGTGTAGTGAGCGACAACGGACTTGACAGCTTCTTTTATGATACAACACTTTACGACTATAGTGTTCCTACAAGAAATCCTAGAAAATTAAATAGAAATTATGATTTTGAAGTAACAGTTACCGACGGAGATGAATTTGCAACCCGTCGATTCAGCGTTTATGTAGTTGGCGACGATTTTGCTAGAGCCGATAACACTATTATGAAAGCAGCCGATGGTGTTTATACAGCAGATATGACATACGTAAGAGCACCTATTTGGTTAACTCCGGCAGACCTAGGTGTAAAACGTGCTGACAACTATATTACAGTATATTTAGACACGCTAAATCAAAATGTAACAGGCGAAATATTATACTTTTTAGAAGCTTATAATCCGGACGGAACTCCGAGTGTAATACCTCGCGGTACAGCAATTGATCAGGTAACTGGAGAAATTGCTGGCCGCGTTCCGTATCAGCCTGCAATTACCAAAGACTACAAATTTACTGTAACAGCAACACGATTTAACGAGTTAGAAGGTGTAGTAACGGTATTTGGTACTTACAACTACGAAGTATTATCTGGTAATACTTCGATTAGAATTGGCAAGCTTCAAGATTCATTTAATGACGGTATAAATGATTTACAGAATCTAGTTGACAAAGAAATTGTTATCGAGGGTGTAGCGTATACTGTTCAAAGTGTAAGTAACGCTAATTCTAATTATGATCTTATTACATTAAAAACACCACTACAACCAACATACGTTGCAACGCCGATTAGTGTAAGTAGAACAGCTACAGGAACTGATTATTTCTTTGTTGATACCCTTGCCGATAGTGACAAAGATTTTTATACCGGAAAAAGCTTAAACTTTAGTGATAGCGAATCATACCTAATGCAGGATATCTATCCTTACATTGAATGGAGAGTTAGTACAGAAGACAGTGTAACAGAATTAGTTACAGTTATTACAGGCGAAGGCGCAATAGAAACGGTATTAGAAGACTTCCTATCAATTCCAAATCGTCCTGCTTATGTCGAAGTAGCAGGCGATGGCAAATCAATAGTAATGTTAATCCCTTCAACTGCACAAAATAGAAATTCTAATTTTATAAAGAGTTTGTTCCACACAGAAGACAGTGGAGAAGTATTTGCTGAAATTCTTGCACAAGAAGATAGAATTAAAATTAATAATACTCTTACAAGAACGTTTAGTGTTGACAGACAACTAAGCTTCGGTACATATACCGGCAGCTTCTTTTCTAAGTCATTTTCTAGAGACGAAATTGATGCTGTTTCAAAAAGCAAAACATTTACACTTAGATTGCTAGGCGAAGTCGACAGTACAATTAGTTGGATTACTGATAACGATCTAGGAACACTGAGAGCTAACAGAATTAGTACAATTAACGTTCGTGCTGAAACAAGTATTGTAGGTGGCCTGCTAAAATACGACTTAATAGCAGGAAGACTTCCACCGGGTATTGGACTTAAAAGTGATGGCGAACTTGTTGGTAAAGTACCAATTAACGGAACAATAGAACAACCAGGATTAACATTCTTTGATACTGGCGAAACTACGTTTGATGGTGCTACTACTACACTTGATAGAGTTTACACATTTACCGTACTTGCAAGAGACCGCTTTGGCTTCAGTGCAATTTCAAGAGAGTTTACATTAAGAATTAGTGATTTAGATAACCTAACATACAGCAATATCTATGTTAGACCATTCTTAAATAGTGTACAAAAAGATAGTTTCAAAAATTTAATAAACGATGCATCGATTATCTTGCCGCGTATTGTCTACCGACCTAGTGATCCGAACTTTGGTGTACAAAAAGAATTAAGAGCACTAATTTATGGCGGCATCGAAACTGGCGAGATTGATATATTTGTTGGGGCAGCAGCTAAAAATCATAAACGCAAGAAGTATTATCTTGGCGACCTTAACTTAGCTGTAGCAAAACCCGAAGGCACTAACGACGTTATATACGAAGTTGTTTATCTTGATCTAATTGACCCTGCACAACCATTTGCAGGAAAAGCAAGAAAGTCATTTAACGTTACAAATAATTCAGGAAAAATAACTGCCGATACTAGCAGATATGAAGTACCGGATGATAATCCAACTGATCCTCACAAGTATAGACCTACTCCATCAGCAAACCCTATTACTGCCGACTTAGACGGTATTCAAGTGTCACAAGACTCAGATGTCAAGAAGTGGATTTCTAACATTGATAACATGAGAGACAACATTAAAGCCACAGGGCAAAGTTCAAGAGACTTCTTGCCGCTTTGGATGAGAACAGCACAAGAAGCCGGACTTGTTGAATTGGATTATAGATTGGCTGTTCCGTTAGTATATTGCAAGCCTGGAACTGGACAGACTATCTACGAGAATATCTTAAATACAGGGTTTGATTTTACATCTATTAATTATGATATTGATAGATACATAATAGATACTACAACGGGTAAGAGCCAAGAACAATACATAGTGTTCGCAAATTATCAATTCAACGTTTAACAACGATAAATAATATTAAATTAAGGATCAATAGATGACTAGCCAAATTATTAGTGAAACAATAGATGAGAATTTCCCAGTTGCGGGCCAAGACAACGACAGCCAAGGCTTCCGTGATAATTTCAATATTATTAAGGCAGGACTAGGCGTTGCTAGCAGTGAAATTACTGGCTTGCAAACTAGAGTATTAGTACGTGATCCAGATGGAACGTTTACTAACAACTTAGGCGGCAATCAAATTGTTGAAGCAGAGTTTAATAGTTGTACATTTGTGTCAAACACAACTGGTTCAACTGGCATTTCTGCTAACGCTGATATTGTTTGGACAAGTGGATTTGTACAAGTTATTAATGTTCAGGCTGATGCACTTACACTGACATTCCGTGATCTTCCGGTAGACAGCTATGCTCCAATAAGACTAATTCTTTCAGCTGATGCTGCACACACACTTAATTTTGCAGTCGAAGGTGGTGCAACCATATATACAGGTGCAACAGGATTTACTGGCGCAGCAATAACACTTGATGCAGCAAGCGAGATAGTCGTAGAAGCATTTAGCTACGATGTTAACAGACTGTATCTTAGAATTGTAGAAACATTTACAGCGGTATAATATGCATCCAAACCTTGGCTCTTTGTCTGATTTTACTGATAACGAACTCGAAAAGAGAATTGCAAAACTAAGTTCTGCTTATTTTATGACGCAGGACGAAGGTGTCAGACACCAAATGATTCTTATTCTAGACGATTATAAGCTTGAGCTAGAAGCCCGTCGTGCTAATGCAAAAAGAAAACAAGATGAACAGCGTAAAGACGACGGAAATGATCTTGACAGTTTAATAAATATCAGTTAATATAAGGGTATGCTTTTGAAGACTGACGACTTGGGTATTCCAAGATTTACAAATCGCGACTTAATCGATATGATTTATAATGGCAACATACAGAAGTGCCACATAGTTCTCTGCGACGAAGATGTTGATGTTGATACATTCAATTCAGCAGCAGACGAATTAGGACTGCCTGTACTTTCTAAATATATTCCGCTAACTGTTGATAAAGACAAATTTGACGAAGTGTGTCGTAGTGAATACTACATGCCCGAAAGGTATAAAGAGATTGACTTGAGTTCTTATTTGTGGGACAAGCTTCCGAAAAAAAATTCGGGTGAATATACTCGTATGTTAGAAGAATTAACAGAATTTGAAAAACGTGGCATGAGTGATTTGCTAAGATATATGATTTACCTTGTAGACTTTATGCGCGAAAACAACATTGTGTGGGGCGTTGGACGCGGTAGCAGTGTTGCTAGCTATATACTCTATCTTATTGGCATCCACAGTGTAGATAGTATGAAATATAACCTAGATTGGCGCGAATTTCTAAGATGAAAAATATTTACTTAGTTCAAGTAGTTGACGCATATGGGCCAAATAAATTCCTGCCATTAGCAATAGCTTACCAGTGGCTGTATGCAAAAAATGATCAGTGGAATCTTAAAGACACATTAATTGAAAAGATACCGCCGTCGCAATATGTACTAACAATGGAAGATCCTAAGTTAGTTGCTATGAGCAGCTATGTGTGGAACTGGGAGTACAACCAAGCACTTGCATCAGAAATTAAAATGCTTTGGCCTGATTGTGTAATTGTTGTAGGTGGCCCACAAATACATAAGCACGATCCTTTCTTTTTTGAAAGTTATCCGATGTTTGATGTAGCAGTACACGGCGAAGGCGAACGTGCCTTTCGTGAAATACTACTGCGCGACGGAAACTACGACGACATCCTGCATGTACAGACAAGAACACACATGCCGCTAAGGGCAGCTAGGGTGCAAGATATTTCCGATATCCCTAGTCCAATACTAGAAGGATTTTATGAACCAATTATGGCCAAGTATCCTGATGATGTAATGTGGCAAGTTACATTTGAAACATTACGCGGATGCCCATACCACTGCGCATTTTGTGATATCGGTGATAGCTATTGGAACAAGCTAACAATGTTCGATATGGACCGTGTTAAAGCCGAGATTGAATGGATGGGCAAGAACCGCATTGAATATGTAAGCGTTTGCGACAGTAATTGGGGCTTGTTAGAGCGCGACGTTGAACTTACACAGCACGTTATAGATGTAAAGAAAAAGTACGGCTATCCAAAGTGGTGGGATGCTACATGGGCAAAGAATAACGTAGAGCGAAACTTTGAAATCGCATTACTAAATAAAAAAAGTAATGCAAATATTTTTAAAGGCGTTACATTTGCAATGCAAAGCTTTAATGAAAGCACACTTGTAGCTAGTGAACGCTTTAATATTAAAGAAACACAAGTAAACGAATTCCTCAAAAAATACCAAGAAGAAAACATTCCTACATACAGTGAATTGATTTGGCCGATGCCTGAAGAGACTTACGATAGTCTTAAAGCAGGTGTGCAAAAATTGATTGATTTAGGACAAGATAGCTTCTTGATGATACATCCATTAGTTATTACATATAATGCAACTATGGGCGATCCTCGGTATATGGCCCAGCATGGCATTGTTACCGAAACTGTTCCGCTTGACACGTATTACCTTAGTGCAGATGACTTAGAAAACTATATTGTAGAATATACAGATGCAGTTATAAGCACAAATACAGCAGATGCTGAAACAGTATTGCAAGGGCACATGTTTAGTTGGATTAGTATTTTAATGTACTATTACGGCTGGGGACATTATCTTGCAAAATATGCCAGCAAGCATGGAATAAAAGAGACTCATTTCTTTGAAAAAATGCTGTATTGGATTGAACAGAATCCTGGAACGTTGTTGCATAACGAATATGTCACTACAAAAGAACATTTGTTTAACACTTTTTACAATAGTCAATTCTGGGGTAGAAAAGTCCGAGGCGAAAAAGACATTTATTGGGAATATAAAGGTGCAAGTAGTATTGTGTTGCACGACAACGTAGCCCAACTTGAACAAGAGCTTACTGCATTTCTTAAAAGTCTTTATATCGTAGACGACAAAAGTGCAGAGGCAGCAGTAAAATTAAATCTACAAATGTGTAGACAGAAAGATACCTTATATCCATTCACTACAGTTACAATACCAAGTGTTGCACAGGATATGTTAGGTATAGACAAAGACATAATTACAATAGATCATCACGATAAAGCCATAGTTGATGATACATGGTATAATAAAGCGTACCATTGGGATAGAAAAAGTCGATACTGGCGTTGTACTGTATCAAAAGCAGAAACACTGGTTGACATCTATCATAAGTAATGTTATATTATAAGGAGATAATAATGGCAATGAAGCAACCCGGTCGTAAGATCTACCGTTCAGCTAATGGTAAAAACATTGACCTTGATCTCTTGATTTCTCGTAACGAACTAACTCCAGCAGTTGGTAACGTTAAAGTTAATGCTCGCGGAGACGAGCTTGGCCCAGGTGGAAGAATAGCTCGTAAGAAAGAAGACGTTCTTAAGGATTATTACAATACCGAGTCAGGTGTTAAAAACGAAACTCCAAAAGCAAAAGTGAAACCAGAGCAAGCGAAAGAAACACCTAAAGCAGTTGAGCCTACTAGGGCAGAAGCTGAAGAATGGTCTGAAGACGACGAAGGTAATTTTGTTAAAAAACCATCTACAACTAGAAAAAGGTAAAAAATGGCATTAAACTACGACAAAGTTATTAAAGGAAATCTAAAACCTTTAAGTAATAGAGTTATCGTAACTGATATGCACTTTGGTGAACAGCGCACACAAGGTGGATTGATACTTAACGACGACGACGGCAAGACACGAGGCATTCATCCTCGTTGGGGCCGCGTGTATCGCAAAGGTCCTGAAAACAAAGACGAATACGACGTCGGTGATTGGGTACTTGTTGAACACGGACGCTGGACAAGAAGTTTTAACGTTGACGACGGCGATGGAGTTAACGAGTTGCGCATGGTAGAAGCAGAAAGTATCATTGGTTGGTCGAAAGAAAAACCTAAAGATGATGTACTTTTTGGAAAAGAATACAAAGACGGCGAAAGCGCAACAATTGACCCGTCATCATTTATTAACGTTTAAGAGGCAATATGACAAACCCATTTGAAGATTCGAAAAGATTTATGAAGGCCGTTGGCCAAACTACAGGCGAATATAATAAGAAGCAATACGATTTGTATTTAGACCTTATTGAAGAAGAATACGCAGAAGAATTAATTGATGCTATTTCAGCTGGTGACAAAATTGAACAACTTGATGCATTAATTGACATTTTAGTTGTAACAATTGGTGCAATTAACAGCTTCGGCGCTGATGCAGAAGCTGCATGGAACGAAGTTATGCGTACAAATTTTGCAAAAATTGATCCCGAGACTGGCCTAGTACGCAGGAGAGAAGACGGCAAGGTTTTGAAGCCCGAAGGCTGGCAACCACCTAATCTTAAAGACTTATTGAAATAATAATTGACTCCTTGCTATTTTTGTGTTAACATGCATGTAACTAGCAAGGAGTTTTTTTATGGCCACACACGGCACAATAGATTTAGAGACATTAGACGTTAAGCCGTCGGCCACAGTACTAAGCGTAGGCGCTGTTAAGTTCAACCCGTTTAACGACAGCGAACCACACAGCGAATTATATCTTAAAGTACTTGTAGACGACCAAGATAAACTAGGACGTACAACTAGTGACAGTACCATTGCGTGGTGGGCCAAACAGGATCCTAAGATTATGGAAGAAACGTTTGACCAAACTGGCGCAGTAACAGTTGAAGAAGCATTGCGCCAAATAAGCAAGTGGAGCGTGGGCGTTGATGAGTTTTGGGGACAAGGTTATGGCTTTGACTTTACAATGCTCGAGGACATGTACCGCAGTATTAACAAACCTATTCCATGGAACTTTTGGCAGGTAATGGATAGCCGTACTATTACTAGACGTATGCCTAAAGACCCGCGCAAAGACATGCAAACAGACCTACACAATGCGCTAGCAGATGCATACTACCAAGCAAAATCAATTCAAATCATCTTTAAGCACAACAACTGGACAAAATGACCTCAGTAGATCTTCATACAGTTTCCGATAACGAAGACGGCGTATTGGACGCATTGATTTGGATGATAGAAAATCAAGGGCCAATCGGACCTAAGCGTCGTCTTAGCGATCTAAGATGGCTTGAATTTGAAGACGAAAAAGAAGCAACATTTTTTATATTAAAGTGGAGTAAGCGATGAGCGATCCTAGAAGACTTAAAGAGCTAGCTGGTATTAAGCCGCCGAAGAAGACACATATTGTACGCTGGTACGACTATGTAGTTGCTTTTGTGTTTGCTGACTTTATAACAGGATGGCTTTGGGCAGGATTTTTTTACAATGGGCCTAATTGGTGGGCTCCGTTGCTATACGGTGGCGGTGCCGTTCTGCTAATACGATTCTATACAGATTGGTATTGCGAGACAAGAAAGATAATGGAAGATAATGAGTCAAAAACATAAAGATTTAAAAACGTTTAAGACAAAAGTTGAGGATTGTAGCTTAGTTAAGTGCATTGATATGCACCAGGTAACTATATGCAAGACTTGCCAAGGTATTGGATGGTACGAACGCACAGAGGAAGTAGGCAGAGACGAATACGAAACCGAACTTCTAACGTGCGGTAGTTGCAAAGGCGACGGAAGAATCGTTCAAATAACAAGAAAAATTATATTCGAAGCTGACGCCGACGAAGTATTAAATGTTCCGTTTGTTGACTTCAACGGAGACCCTTGGCTTACCAAAGAGATTAGAGCAAAAGTCAAGTTCGACTACCGCAATCCGCGACTCGAAGGTAAGTACCCTGAACTTCAAAAGCTAACGTACGAAAATTATGATAAAAAATTAGAAAAATACGAAACACTTGACCATATTGAGAGATCACCAGGAGCAAACAATGACAGAAAAAAATGAAATACTTGAGCGGTTGTTAGAAATGAAGGAAAAACTGAAGACCATTCAGGACTTTTATCTAGCAAATCCTACAAAAGAAATCACCCAAGAAGAAGTAGACCTGTTTGGAAAGCTCGACGAAAAAACAAAAGAGCTAGAAGACTTGTATAAAAACGAGGGCACCGAATGAAGGAATTATGGGTTGAAAAATACAGACCAAAGACTGTTAGTGGATATGTATTTAGGGATGCAGCACAGAGAAAACAGGTAGAAACGTGGATTAAAGACAAGAGTATTCCTCATCTATTGTTTAGTGGTAATGCCGGTATTGGTAAAACTACCCTTGCAAGACTACTCTTTAATGAACTAGACTTGAATCCATTGGACGTTCTTGAAATTAACGCAAGTCGAACTAACAGTGTTGAAGATGTTAGAGATAAGATTGTAAGGTTTGTGCAAATGATACCGTTTGGCGACTTTAAAGTTGTATTGCTAGACGAAGCTGACTACTTGACACCAAACGCGCAAGCTGCATTACGCGGAGTTATGGAAGAATATCATACCACAGCAAGATTTATTCTTACTTGTAACTATCCAAACAGAATTATTCCAGCGATTCATAGTAGATGCCAAGGGTTCCATATTGCAAAAGTTGATCAAACTGAATTTACAGCACGGGTTGCTGAGATTTTGATTACCGAGGGTGTTGTTCCTGACTTGGACATACTCGATACATATGTAAAAGCAACCTATCCAGACTTGCGCAAGTGTATTAACATGGTACAAATGAACAGTCAAGACGGTGTGCTAGTTGCTCCGGAAGCTGGCGACAGCGGCGAAACAGACTGGAAGCTTTCGATGGTAGACTTATTTAAAGCAGGCAAGATACACGAAGCACGTAAATTGCTATGTGGTGCAGTTCGTGCAGAAGAAATGGAAGAAATCTATCGTTGGCTTTACGACAATGTCGAACTGTTTGGCGATGAAGAAAAGCAAGAATCTGCAATACTCACAATTAAGCAGGGCCTTGTGGATCACACACTTGTAGTAGATCCAGAGATTAATTTAAGTGCAACACTAATTAGACTTGCGAGGATACATGACAAATAGAAAATTAAAATATCAATGGATTGAATTTGTTGAGTATATGAAAATACCAGCGTCGGTATATCTAGCAATATTACCATTTGCTACGATAATTGCTGCACGTGGGTTGTTTGTTGTTCCAATTATCTTGACAATGGCGTTGATTGTAATAGCATTCTTTGGTGTAATTCATTCATCATTAGCTGCACAAGCTAAAATGAGCGAAGAGAACCAAACACTTATGCAAGGAATTAAGGGCAAGAAATGACATATGTAGTAACTGACGATTGCATTAATTGCAAACATATGGACTGTGTTGAAGTTTGTCCAGTAGACTGTTTTTACGAAGGTGAAAACATGCTAGTAATCAATCCAATTGAATGCATTGACTGTGGAGTATGCGAGCCGGAGTGTCCAGCAGATGCAATCAAGCCTGACACAGAGCCAGACATGGCATTTTGGGTAGAGTTTAATCAAAAGTATTCTGATGCCTGGCCTAACATTACAGTAATGCGTCCGGAAGATGTTCCAGCAGATGCCAAAGAATGGCACGGCGTACCGAACAAGCTACCATTATTATCTACGAAACCAGGAAAGGGTGACTAATGAATAGAGTACACAAAAGATTTTTAAAGAAGATCGGCATCGGAGTTTGGTCATTTATAAAATTTATTCTTGTCTATCTCGCAATAGCAATACCAACAGGAGGTGTTGTTTGGTTAATTACTGGACATGCAGAAGCTGGATTTACGGCCGGTACGTTGCTGCCCGCGTTTATCGCAATGATTTTCTTTATATTAAAGGATGCTTATAACGATGCAAAACGCGAAGTCGATCATGAAAATAGAAGCATGATGAACACACTAGGAGGCAAACGTTGATTAGAGCAATACTAGCATGTGACGACGATTGGGGTATTGGCAAGGACGGTGACCTGCCTTGGCCGCATAATCCAGCAGACTTAAAATGGTTTAAAGAAAACACCGTCGGCGGCGTCGTAGTAATGGGTAAAGCAACTTGGGATAGTTTGCCTACAAAGCCTTTGCCACAGCGCAATAACATTGTAGTGACACGAGATGTTGCAGACAAAGACCAAGGCAACTACCATTTCATTACATTTGATAATGCAAAAGCGTCACTTCAACAAATGTCTGCATTGCAGAACGTGTGGATTATTGGCGGTGCGCAACTTGTCGAAGGGATGATTAGCATTATTGACGAAGTTTGGTTGAGCCGCGTTGACGGTAAGTACAATTGTGATACATATCTTCCTAAAACAATTATCGAATTGGTATATGAACTATACCAAACTGAAGCTAACGACGATTTACATA
>Ga0102810_1000184_pt1 | contig 21251 bp, 14 predicted proteins | sample ColrivemetaGS573_FD_84506 | JGI IMG/M metagenome (GOLD analysis project Ga0102810, IMG submission 84506) | Estuarine microbial communities from the Columbia River estuary - Ebb tide ETM metaG S.573 | ecosystem: Environmental > Aquatic > Marine > Intertidal zone > Estuary | place: USA: Columbia...
AAAGTTATTGCAGTAGCAGTACCACCCTTTATTACAGCATCAGAATCTAGATTTACTATTCCTGTAATGTCAATTCCATCACTGGTCGTCGCAAGTTTGGCACTATTATCATAAAATAAATTCGTAGAACCATTGGCATTAAATGATGCCATTGTTTCGGTTCCAGCCAGATTTCTTATCCTAACCGCTTCCCCTTGGATTGATGAAACGCTTCCGCTTGCTATGTGTTGTAATATGAAATCGTCGTCATCACCTAGTTTTATTTGTGCGGCATCTGGCATATCAAGATGACTTGATAAATCTAATGTACCTGTAATACCCGCACCTGAAGATTTAGTTTCAAACTTCTTACTATTCGAATAGTATAAGTCTACACTTGTTCCACTAAACAACGCCATTTTCTCATCGTTTGCGGCATTATCAATATGTACTTCATCTGACCTTATATCAAGAAACCCTGTACTATTTGTGATAATACTATTTGTAGCATTATGAGATATTTTTAAATCGTTTCCTGTACCAACTCGTATTTCTTTATTGTCTGGTACAGATATATGTCCTGTCAAAGAAGTTATCGGTGCGGCAAGAGATATACCACTCACATGAGTAGTTGTTATATCGAATGCACTTGAACCCGCACTAATACCTTTCGCAGAGGCATCAAAGACACCTTCTATTTCATTGATTGCTCCAACCAAATCGGTTGCAGATGTATCTAAGTCTGATGCAGCTGAACCACCACCAGAACCATGAATATCCACATCTAGTTCTATTAGTGCAGACACCACATTGTTTGCAGTGAACATTGATAAATCAGTTGCGACCAAGTTATTGGATGTACCACGAAGACCTAATTCGAGTTCGTTTATCCCTCCAAGAAAGTCAGTAGCATTAGTTGTTAAAGTATAGTTTGCAGTACTACCTCGCAACGCAGTTTCTATTTCAGCAATCGCACCTGTTACTGTGGATGCATCTGTTCCCAGTGTCACATTTCCTTGTAATAAATCAAGTTCGTTTATTGATGCAACGATAGTATTCTTTGCGGTTGTGGTTAAAGAGTCGGTTGCCCCCAAGTCAGAAGAAACTGTATTGAATTTAGTTACTAAATCCGAGAAGGTATTTGTAATGATAAGTTGTGGTGCTGTTGCGGTCATTATAGTTTCTCTATTATTGTGTTTAAGAGTTCTTTCATCTCAGAGACATCAGTCTTGAGTTGTTCGAATTCCATTTCCTTTTGTTTTCTTTTTAATTTTATATCCCGTGCATTTTGTATCTCATCTCTATTTATATTCACAATCCCACCCGTTCTCCTATCACGAGCAAGACCAACACTATTTTTCACAGGTATTAAATTAGATTTCATTATGTTGCCATAGCGATTGACCGAAGGTCTTTAAACACAGGAACACGAGATGAGTTATTACTACGCATCACAATCTTATATTGGTATTGTGTAAATGCTTTAATAGTACCTGTCAATCCACCTATGAGATATCTGTACTCACGGAAGTTTCTATCATCTGGTGCAACAGTTTGTTCTCTAGATTGAAGTGTCCAATCAATGTCAAGAATATTTTCACCATCTTGTGCAGTTCTAAAGTATAAGTCAAAGTCTGCACCACTAGGTCTTAATGCGGCAACAATAACTTTCAATCCAACAGCAGGTTCTTCTAGAGATTGTACTGAAGTCATGTGTTTCGCAAGTGACGAACCACCGAATGAATTAGTTTCTGCAACATAATTTATTGGAACATTCTCTTGACCTACAGTAGCACCACTTGCAACTTGATTATCAATATTGTTATGCATAGTTGTCAAAGAAGACCTTTGCGCATCAACAATGGGTGATACATCTGCACGAATAGTACTCAAATCAATTTTGAATGAGACAGACCTTGTTCCTGCATCAAATTTATTAGTGTCTGCTTCTGATACAGGTGACGCGACAATTCTAGGTGCATTGAAATAGTTTTCTTCACCTATAGATAAGTCATTAATATATGTAGCATCTGTTGAATAACGTGTTTCATTACCTGCAAGAGAATTACCTGTGGTGAATTTAGCACCATACTTAATACTCGTATCGTCTGGAATAAGAGTGGTAAAGTTAGGTATCATACCATCAAACTCTATTTGTCTGTTAGTTATAACTTCTGAACCACCAAATCTTCCTGATGCGTTTGCGGCACTTCCTGCCTCAAACTGAATACCAAATCCATCTACTACTGTAACTGTTCTGTTACCATTTATGTTAGCACCTGTGATTCCGTTATATGTTGTGCCATCTACAAGACCAGAAATGTTAATTACATCATTTACTGCATATCCATGATTAGGTAAATACATTGTTATTGTAGCATCACTTGCAACTGAATATAAAGGATTAGGTCTTAACAAATCACTTTGAACATCTGTATTCTCAAATATCGCACTACCACCCACAGTGTCAAATACTGCTTTGTGTACTACAAACATTAGGTCTTTTGTTTGGTCGGGTTCCCAAGTTGTACCATTCTGTGACTTGAAGAGTGAACCCATAGAAGGTTGACGATTGATACGGAGTTCTGTTGAACCAAGTTCATATTCATAAGTCTCTGCAACATATGCCTCATAGTCTACGGATTCTGCAATTAGAACAATCGCATATTCTGTATCTGGATTTAAGAAGATTGGTTCATCAAACTCAAAGGTTGTGGGCGCGGCAACTACTTCTGCGGCAGTTTGTCCTGCGGGTAACGCAACACTTCCAGAATTTACAAACTTAATTGCGTTCGCAATAATATCTGTTGATGATGGCGCACCATTCACCATAGGTCTTATTTGCATTTCAATCGGAGCTGAAGCATCTTTAGTCTTAAAAAAACAATCTACTTTAGTAACAAAGATACCCGTGGATTCTGTTACTCGGAATGATTGTGCAAGAGGGTCTTTCCAACACACCCTATGGAAGTCTGTCCATCTACGAACAGGTCTAACTTCTGTTATCCTTGTTGAAGTAATAGTCTGTTGACGTGTTGATAATGTTCCTTGTGCAACATAATTGATTGATGCACGACTTGTTGCCGCCGCATCATTATCCTGACTTATATCGAGGAGTTTAAACTCACGTGTACCTGAACGGAACTTTATACCATCTTCACCATCTTGTGCAGGGATAAAGAAAGAACCTGATATGTGTCCATTTGCATCTGTTATTAGTTGAGAGGAACTCTGTGGATGAGAAGTTTTATTTCTAAATTTATTACCATACTCGACACCACCTGATGTAGATTTAGAGAACCTTTCGAAAGTTTCTTCTTTTACAAAGTTAGTCATATCCACACTATCAAAGAATGGATAGTATCTTGTGTTTGGTCTTAACCCTTGAGCCTTGAAGAACACTTTACGTGAACGAATGAAAGGTAAGAACGTTAGTGACACTTCTCTGTCTCCAATAACTTCTCTTACTGTTCTAGTACCCACAACAATACGATTAGAAAACGCACCTTGGAATTGTTGTTCTGGTCGTCTCTCTACAGGTCTTGATGTAGTACCATTCCAATTCCACATCTGTTCTCCATTCCAACCACTGAAATGATTTGTGTATATACTACCCCAACCATTCATTGGAACCCAATTATTTGTTGACCAATTGTATGGATAAGATGCGAAGAATGTGACATCATCCGTAATTTCTTCTGCAACTTCATTAATAATATTTGCAGGATTGAAAACTGTATCTTGCCACTCGTCTGAGGAAGGAGACAATGTGATACTACCTGTTCCTGTTATAACTGCAAATGGGTTTACATTCTCTGTACCAGAAACTTTGGTCTGTGAGATTGCAGGAGTGTGAGTATGTTTAATATAAACTGTATCACCTTTTAATATTGTATTAGTAGATTTGTCTGAGTCATATCTCAAAGTAACATTGTCTGTCGTCTGTTGAGGTTGTAGTAACCCAAGTGATGGGTCAATCGCGGCACGATACTCTGGATTCTGAACATCAGTGAATGCACGATTAGCAAAGTTGTCTACAAAGAAACCTGACTTACTACGAGGATTACCATCATTATCTAATACGAGTAATGCGTTTGTGTCAACCTCTAAGAGTGATAATGAAGTAACTTCTTCGAGAGTGTCGATACGTTTCTCTAACTTAGAGATGTCTTTCATTGTAAAACGTTTTGCCTCTAGAGGTCTCACAGAAACATCTGAGTCATGTAAACCATATGCATTGTGTTCTACTTCAAATAATGCAAGTGTGTTTTCTGGTGTTGGTGGTATCTGTGATGAGAAACCATCTTCACCTAGTATATTCTTAACTTCACCTTGTGTTGTTATAACAATCTTATCTGACCTACGAAGATAATATTCTATATCACCTTGGAAGACATCACCGTTAGTTGGTATTTCATTTAGTGCCGCACCTGAACCTGTGAATGTTCCTGAAGCATCAACCGAAGAACGGAAGTCAATAACATCTCTTAGGTTAATAGACTTTCTTGTGTTCACTCTGAATGGGGGTATGTCTTCATAATTAACTTGACCATCATAAGAGTTTACAGAAAAGAAGTCTCCTGCACCATGTGTAAAGTGCTTAAATCTAGTGAACACATTACCTGAAGGAGCAGTAGCACCTTTTTCTAAAACAAGTCTTGCATTTGCATAATGACTTGACCTTTGTCCATTATCAACACTGAATAGTGCACTTAAATCTATACCATTAGAATCTGTTTGTTTTATTGAAATGGTATCAAACAAGTCAGTCTTTCCGACGTCTACCCACTTTACACCTGTACCATCAGACTCTACAGCACCTGACATTGTAGTCTCTGTTAAGGTCTTTTGTCTTACACTTGGTTGTGATTTGTTTACCTTTGCGTATACTATTATATCACCATTTGCACCTAGTCCACCAAGTGTAAGTGAGTTGGTTCCTGTACCTGATACAGTTGGCGATGCAATAACAGCACCAGTATCGTCACGTGTTACAATAATCTGAGACGTGTTTACATATGTTTCACCCGTACTAAGTCCAGCAATAGTAAGGTTTCCTGACCCATCACTTATTGTACCTGTCTTAATTCTTTGCACTTCAAAGGATACATCTGTTATATCTTTAGGACGAGGGTGTGTCATTGTGTAAACAAGATTAGTTTTACTTGCTTCTTTTAATACTGCTTTACCAGACCCTGCACCCTCTAAAGCAATGATACCAACATCTACAGAACCTGTACCGATTGTCTTAGCATCTCTCAGTGATTGTCCACTATTCATTTTAATATCAAAGAGATATACTCTGTGATTACTTCCGTCTTCTTCTACATATCTTACTTTCGCAGTACCAATAACACTGCCACTGGGGTCAGTTGCATGTGTAGATAAGTTCACAGAAGCAAACGCAGATACATTCAAATTACCTTTGAGTGTAGAACATATAAAGTATGAACCATATGTTACACCAACAACATCATTTTGAATAATAGAAGTTTGTTGAGGTTTCGGTATTGTAAGAAGTGTTGGAGTTTCAGCAGCTGCACGATATCCATTAACATATGCAGTACCATTTGATACATTAATAAACGAACTTGTTCCACTATCTGAAAGTGATGATGTAAATCTTTTTGCGATATAGTTACCTGACTCTTCACTCGTTCTTTCTGCGAGAAGGTCATTTATTTTGTTGTAATCATCTGTACCAGATACTTGGTCAACAATATTACCATCTACCACAGAACAGAAGAACACAAAGTTCTCGTCTGATGCAACAGCATCTTGTGTTGTCAAAACAAGTTGTATACGATACCTGTCTGCGCCCGGACTTGTTACATTAGGAGTTGCCCCCTGATTATCAAATAATGATGCATCATCTGAAGTCTTGACAATATCTTCTGTTATTTTGAAACCAACGACTTTAGTAACATTGTTTGAATATTTAGAAAGTATAAGTCCCTGTGGTTTTGCGAATACAAAGTGACCTCTTACAAAGAAGTCTCCTGCCGCGTTATGTATTTTACAACCTACACCAACAGCAGGATTAGTAGATGTGTTTGTTGTTTGTACTGTAAGTGTTGTACTGCCATTACCTATATTTTCACCAGAAGTAAGACGAACAGGTGTTGCCCCTGTTGCACCACCTGAAGTGTTTGTGTATTGAACATAAAGTGTTGCAGGGTCAGACCCTGATGCAACAACAACTTCTAGAACTCTTACCTTAACTGTTGAACTTGCACCTGTAAATTCTGTTCCAACAAGTGTTGTAGGGTCTGCGGGTAAGGTGTTTGATGTTGTGTTAAGTTTAACAAACTCATAATCGTTGTTAATACTTGGTCCACCTGGATTTACTGCGGCACCATCTTTGAATATATTACGACCAAATCTTGCAATCTCTTCTTGGATGATTGTTTGCATCTGAGTGAGTTCGCGTGCTTGTAGTGCCCTACCGCTATTGAAAAGGATACGATGATAGTTATCACTATCTAAGAAGTCGTCCTTATATGTTGACGAAAAGACATTTGAGGTAAACGTTGTTGGCATTATTCTATTATCCTAAATTTGTATGACTATTTTAATGTCTTCTGTTTGGTCTGATGCGCGTGTTACTGCCGCCCTATTATCTATATATAACAAGTCTCCAGTGGTCGTTCCAACTTCTGGGTTTACAAGATAAGTTGATGCGTTATTTACAAGTTGACCTGAACCTGAACCACCATTCTCTGTAACCGCTTCGTTGTGTTCGAAGTTTCGATATCCTGTTTCATCGTTCTGATGATACCAGATATTATTTCCATCAACCTTATCTATAACACCTTTTGCTGTTGACGAAGTTCCAACCATTACTTTATCTGCAGTAAATGTTGCACCACCTGAAGCAAAGACTAATTGTTTTAATGCAATCCCTGTTGATGCTGTAAACTTAACTCCAGATGCACTATCTAACATATTTCTAACTAGACCCACTTGACGGAAATCATTTCCTACTACGAAGTCATTGTTTTCTGTACCATCTGGTTTTATTGTAAGCATTACACCATTAGAACGTAAGTCTGCACGAGGGTCATGTCCTAACCCACCCCTTGGTGCAAAGATTGGTGTTATCTTTGCAGGTTTTGTTGGCGAACCGCCTGACTGCGTTACAATTGCATTCGTATATCCTGAACCCAAACATAAAGTAGATGCACTATCCTGAACATCAACTTTAGTGATTGAAGTTCCAGATATTGCGGCAACTGCTTTTGCAAGAGTACCATCACCAACAATCGTTAATGTTGGGGTAGAACTATATCCTTCACCACCAGAGTCAACATTGTAACCTATTATCTCTCCATCGACAGATGCATTCTGTACTGCAAGTTGTTCTGTATCTGATGCCTGACTTCCTGAACCGATTTGTTTCTTGACAGGTATAAAGTTTGCGGCAATATACTTAGATGCATCTAATGCAGATATAGAGTATAAGAACTTCCATGCATATCCATCTGAAGTAACAAATGTTGTGCCACTTGTATTACCAGAAGGTTGTATTGTAGATGCAACTGTTGCACCTGTAGCACTTTTTGATTGTTGTATACAGATATAAACTTGATTGTTATCGTTCATCACGTAATAAGGATGTTGAGTTGGATAGTTTACCACAAGATTATCACTATACGCAGAATATACTGTACCAGAACTCCAATTGTTTCTTGGAACAACAAAGGATAAGTCGCCAACTTTCTTTACAGATTGAAGAGAGTTTCTAAAAAGTCTTTCTTCCTTTAAATTTGCGTATGCGTCTGGTGCAGTATCTGTTGAGTTCCACACATCAGAACGACCTATACCAATATAATAATGATTCTCAGAACTATCAAAATTATCCTTGATTAATTGGATAGTCTCTCTTTTAAATTTATTTGTTACTATTGCCATTTTATGCTACCGTTCCACCATAAGTTGATTGTATTTGCCAGTGATTTCCGTCCCACAATAATGTTGCGGTCTTGTGTTGTGCTAATGCGATTGATGCCCCAAATCCAAAATTAGAACTAACCTGAGTTGTTGTTGCCGCGCCTGAACCTTTATTTGTAAGTATTTTTAGTTGTCCTACAACTGTTCCGTTCGCAAGTGTTGCGGCAAGAGGAGAACCTTTATTAAATACTGTTGTTGTCTTAACAAGAGATACCTCACCATCTCCCCCTTGTGTTATAGATTCAAATGCGAAACCCGATGCTATTGTAACAAGTCCTGTACCTTTACTTCCAATATTAAGACCAACATTAGAATTAGCACCCACTGATTCTATGGTAGGGGATGCACCATCTGCATTAGTAATTTTCAAATGATTGTCTGCATCTGCTGTGGCAGGAACTTCTATAACCTCTGCTCCGTTAGCATCATTTATACTTGTTGTAATACTAGGAGAGGTTATTGCAGGAGATGTAAGTGTTTTATTAGTAAGTGTATCTGTTGTTGTTCTAGCAACTAATGTATCTGTTGTCGCGGGTAGGGTTATGGTCACATCTGCAGTTGAAGCAGGACCAATCAGTGTTGCTTTGTTTGTACCATTATTTGTACCTTCTAAAAATTCTATCTTGCCCGCAGTAGTTGCAGTAGGACTTAATATAGGATTTGTTAAAGTCTTGTTTGTAAGAGTGTTTGTCGAAGTATCTAAAACCACATTACCTGATGCGTCTGGAAGAGTAATCGTTCTATCTGCAGTTGGGTCTGTAGGAACAATAAATGTCTCATGGTCATCGGCAGAAACACCTTCAAAGATAATACCTTTATTTGTCGCGTCGAATGAAACTCCTGATGCGAGAGAATCGCCTCCTAATATAGCATAGAGTTCATCGAAGTTTGCTTGAATTTTAGTTGCACCCTGACGTAGAGTATCACCTGTACCGTCGTTTGCGGCACTCCCTTTATTTAATGTTTGTTTAGTCATTAATATATCCTAATTCTTTATTCTATTTATATACTTTTTTAACTCAGATGCCCAAGATTTAATAAATATTGGTCAGAGTCTGCACTATAAAATACATGTCTTTCTTGGTCTAATGTCTCGAACGAGAAGTTGTTTGAGAAGTCCATACCATTTGTTCCAACTTGGTCTGAATCATCGAAGGTTGGTGAGGTTGCAAGTTGTGCTTCTCGTAAACTATTGTATTGGTTGTTCATATCTTGTAATGATATTGTGCTGTTATTATCTAAACGTAAATTAACTATCTCTGGCCTAATCCTACTCTTAATTCCATCTGAGTCAATATTAACATCATCTACAAGTGATGTCTTATCCATAGATGCGAACGTCGCAAATGATGCCTGACTATGCACCGCAAATGGTGGTGGAGGTTCAATTGTTACATTTGGTGCTATAATCGCATCTTCAACAGTACTTACTATTTGTATTTCTGAACCTAAGAATGTTCCTGCAGGGTGAACAAATAATTTATATGCGTCTCTCCATTTGTTTTGTTCAAGACCGGATTTGATGAGTATAGCATGTTTTTGATATAACTTATTGTCAGTAATAAACTTCTGACTTTCTGCTCCTATATGGTCTCCGACATTGAATACTTGAGTCTTTGTATATACAATATCGGGGTCTATACCAAAGAAGGTTCTGAAGAATTGTTGTATAGAATACTTTGTACCCTTTGACCTAAACAATACATTAGAGTATTTTGATGCCGCACGTTTGTCTGTAAACCCTTCAAAGAAGTTCTGTCCGAGTAATAGTTCATCTTCAATAAAGGACAGGAGAGCAATATCATTTTGTGTTATGTCTCGTGTGACAAACAATTCATCAACGAGTTTAGAAGGTGAGTCTTCAGAGTTCTCGAAATGATAATACTCATCAAGTAATGTAATTAGTTTAGGATACTCTTCACGAAAAAACTCTGGAAGAATTTCCTTTACATCATATCTTTTGAAAGACAGATTACGTCTATTCAAATCTATGAGAGTTTTATCGTTGTTATGGGTCACTAGGTAATAACCCCATCTAGAACATCTACGATTGAAGTGAAGGATTTAGAACCATCTAGAACAATAATATCTTGCCTAAGTGGTGATATGGCACTCTGATTTGATGGGGTTACACTTACCTTTATGAAATTGTCTGAGGTAAGTAAACTATCTATTTGAAGTCCAACAATATTTACTGTATCTCCTGAGTAATCTCCCACATTATCTACGACCACAGAATTTGCCACCGAGTCAAACACCTCTAATTTGTTTGTGTTTAACTTGTTCCTCAACACACATGAATTGCCTCCTATAGAGAATGGATTGGATGTTACGACATAATTAACATCATCGGGTGTTGCAAGAGGCGCGGCATATCTTAGTTTGTGGTCTTGTATTGCAGTGAGTGTTGGAGTAAATCTTCTCTGTAACTTAATGTTTTGTCGAGATGATAATACTGCAGGACTTGTATCATCTACTAATGATAATAGATTTGACCTTCTAAATGATTGATTAAACTTACCTGTATTAATTGCAAAGTAATTATTTATTGCAGTATCAACATCACCCTGTATAGTATTTCTTGCGAGTGTTGTTAGGTTATCATTAAATTGGAAGAAAGTCTGAACTTCAACGAATGTTGTTATGGGGTCATCAAACTTAACACTGAATGATGCCACCGACAACTCATCTGAGAGTTGTAGTATCTCATCCTTTATTCTTGTTTGGGTTTCCGCATCAACATCATTATTAAATAATATCGATACAAATACCGCACCATATTCTGGTTCGAGAGCATCTTCTCCCCCAAAGGATTGTATATCTGATATGAATGATGAATAGTTTTTGAGTATCAATGAAGAATAATCCGAGGCAGTTACCATTCTGTTCTGCGACGCATACTGGAAAGGTGCATTCTTACGAATACTTTCTATGCTTTCTTTTGCACCACCACCTATAGATTTTGATATTGTTGTTACCGATACAGGATAATTTACACCATTTACATTTACAGAATTTTGTGCAGAGAATGTCAAAGCACCATTTCCTGAAGAACCTGCTGTTGATATATATTCTACTTCTATCTTACTTCCAACTATTGGTGCTTTACCAAGTGTAACACCATTACCAAAAGACAATTCGAAGAAACCATTTGGTGCTTCTCTGAGTATATAAAGTGTAGAGTTTTCATTTATTGTTCTCGCACTTTGTAAATTTGAATATGTTACAAAAGAGGATGAAGAAGGGGTCTCATAAACTCTTACAACTGCTGTTGACAAATCTAAATTTCTATCTGGCACAACATACACAGGATTGTCTGTTGATGTCAATGCAATAAAAGTTTTTGTTCTCTGTATGCCCTCATATAGTTTTATATTTTCGTTACCTGCAATATCTGTAAAGGTATATACTCCTGTTCCGTCATCTATTGCGTTCAAGTCTTCACGTGTTTGAAACACAAAATCTATTTCATCAATACTTGTATTAAATTTAAAGAATTCGTTTATTTGGATTTTAGATGGTCCATTGGGAACAGTTATTGAAAGATTTACAATTGCCTGAGAAGAAGTTCTTGAATCCGCAACATATCCAATACCCTCTGCAAGAGATAGAATAGAACTTCTCAATTGTGCAGTACTTAGAAATGATTCATTCAACGCAAAGTTTGCGGTCAAGGCATTGTAGTGAGTGTTATATGCAAGAACATCAAGGATACTTGAGAGACCTGAACCATCAAAATTATAGTCGGTGAATTCACCTGACTCTTCTAAAAATTGTTTTAGGTTACTTTTTATAGCATTAAAATCTAATGCTGTTGATTTAATTGTTGTTGCCATCTATCTTAACCTTGAAAGCTTTGTTGAAATTTGAATGACTTCAGATGTGTTTATAAGTCTAAATGTTACTACAGTTTGAACTTCATTCTTGTAATATTCGTCTGCATATACTTGCACATCAAGTACTCTTACTCTCGGTTCATGTTTGCGTATAGTTGACATTATAGTACTTCTAATAAACATATCTGCAGTATTATCTAATAACTCGAATAAAAGTGTTCTTAGATTTGCACCATAATCTGGGCGAAAAGGTTTTTCGAGTCGATTAGTCATGAGTAAATTTTTTATTGATTGTTTCACTGCAGCTGCATCAAGTTTCTTATATACATCACCTGTTGTTGGTTTTACTGCAAGTGTCAAGTCCACGTCAGAATATTGACGTTTACGACTTATAGGAACTGAGTTGGTTCCTAAGTTACTACTCTCTTGTGCGAATGCTCTTCTTGTCATATCTTTATTTATATGTTTTTGATGATGTTATTTAATTTTATTTCTCTAGTATTTCGATGAGTTCTCTTTTTGTTTGTATTTTATTATTATATACTGTGAATAATGACCTCTTAAATCGATTATCTTTTATTTCATAATTTTCTGGAACTTGAGGCATCAATATTCCAATCTGAGCAGAGAGATTTCCATTAGGGTTATATTCATCATAGTCTAAATACATTTCCTGAAAATTTAAATTGTCTTTCCAAAATACAGCAACATCAAAGGTTTTCTCAAAATCAATATTACCATCAGCATTAATAACCTGATAATATACAAGTTGTCCTGAAGCCTTTGCTTGCATAGTTTTATTTTTTGTGTCTATAGGTCTACGATTGTAAATTCCTTCACTCACAATAACACGAACGTTCCGAAATATTTCTGTATTACTATTTATTATGGTTAAAGCTTTAGCATGTAATGTGAGGTTACGTGCAATCTGTCTTCTCACATCTTCGTATTTAATGTGTCTGAAAGATGTTTTATCTCCATACGAACCTAAAAACTTTGCAATAGTTATTCCCTTTTCAAGTTTTGTTTTTGAACTTAATGGGACTTGTGTTTCTGGGTCATATGATGGATTTGGTAATAATTTCATTTTTTTATTCTCTTTACTATACTAAGGTATTATAGTTTTCGTTTTCTCTTATTGTTTGCTTTTCTTCCTATTTTAGTTTTAGGTTCTTTATTTAAATATTGTGGATTCAACTTGCCTTCTGCAATAAGAAGAATTGCAACATTTGAAGGTTCTTCTTTAGTGACTGAACTTCCACCCTTAACCCTTGCTAGTCTGTTCCTAAATGCGGAACGTATTTCTCCGATTGTTGGTTCTTTAAAGAAAACAGCACTACCATTATTATCATAATGTTCTGCACCTTTACTTTCTTTTCTTAATAAATCGTTTTCGTCAATTATAACATTCTGTAAAGGTTTACCAACATCTCTCAATGTCTGTTCTAAATTTGTCGGAGAACACACTAAACTCATTGCTGTTGTCTGTGGAATTTCACTAGTAAAAATGTTTTTTACTGTTTTTGGTTCTACAGTAACGTGACCCTGTTCTGTTTCTTGCGTGAAAGTTGCCATTAAATCATTTATTGCAAGAACTCCTGTGATAGTAGATGCAGCTGAAATAAATGCAGCTGCTTGAGCAGATGTGCCAACAGCACCAACCGCAGTGGATGCCGCGAGTGCAAGGACTGAACTGTTTGCCTTACTTGAGTGTATTGCCTTATCCGCAGTACCCTTCAAAGCTCCGTGAAATATTGCGGTTTCTATATTATCAGAATCGTTTTGGTCTTGCGCACCTGAATAAGTCTGTCCTGTATACCTTACAAATGCACCACCTATCATACCATATGTACCTTGAACTTTCAACTTATCTTTACCTGTGATATATGTTTCTTTTGAAATGATATCTATTTGTTTCTTACCAGATATTATAACATCTTTTGCACTAGCAAGCGTAAGGTTTCCTGTTGATGAAATAGTTTTATCACCCTTGAAAACATCATCATTTCCACCGAGTTTCATTGATACATTAGTTCCTAAAATTTTCTCATATTTTGTTTTGAGGAATGTTTCTGCAGTATCTCCTGTCACTTGTTTTCTATAGTTTCTTCCTATATTTTCGGTAGAGTTTCCTGCCACATCAAGATTGTAATCTCCTCCTACTTCAACATTCATGTCACCACTTACTTTGAGATTAAGATTTCCGTTGTATACAAGATTTCCATGTCCCTCAACAATAACAGTTTGGTCTCCCCCTGTCACTTCAACCTTATTATTCAATGCAGATATCACAACCGTACCGTCGGCACGTAACTCTACACCTGAACCAAGATTATGACGAATGAGGATACGTTCACCGCCTGGCGTATCGTCCATCTCAATAGAGTGTCCACTAGGTGTTTCATCTACTTGATTAAAAGGATACTGAGAAGGTATTTGTTTAGATAGACCTAATGGAACACCAATTTCTCCACCACCTGTATAGAGTTCGTTTACTTGAAGTCCTAATGCCGCCTTATTTATAGACGATGAAAGATTATATTCTCGTCTAGGATATTCTCCTGAAGCATCTTGCATTCCATTTGATGATGTACCAGAACTAAGTGCTCTACCTTCTCCTATGTTAGGATTATCTTTTCTTTTTTTATAATTGTCTATTTTAGTAGTCATTCTTTTGGCACCCTATAACCTAATTTAGTCAAAACATCTCTTGCCCACTTATTATCTTCCCCAGTGAGGTCATCATTATAACCATTAATACCCCAAGATGCATCAGTACCTCTAGTATCAATATGTATATGTCCAGGATATATTCCAAAACCTCTAAAACCTATTTTATGCGCCGCTAAAATTAAAATTGTTTTTATTCTATTATCCATAGTTTTGCCTGTCATTTCTCCATCTGATTTTTCATGATATTTAGTTGATATATCGACAGCTTTACCCTGAACATGCATTGAATCCTTTGCGGCATTTGGAATTTTTGAGTTCGTCTGTTCATTCCTATATGCACTAGTAATTTCTAAATTAATTTCGAGAGCATCACAAAGTTTATCTAATTTATCTACCATATCTGTTTCTAAACCTGCTGAGGTGATACCTTTTCTGAACTGAGGGTAAAAGGTGAACTCGTTGTTGTGACTTGATGTTTCTGAGGGAGGATAGTCTTCCTTACCTTCTTGTTTTTCTGTACTTTTTAATAATTGACCAAACTTAGTATTCATATATTTTTCAACATCAAACAAACCATCGTCTTCTCTATCATCCAAATTATTATGACCTAAAACTTCTAAACCAGAGTTCGGTGACATTTTAAGTAAAGTTCGTATAAACGAGTCTAATTTTTTTAACTGTGCTGTTGTAAAGTTGACTTGTTTTTCTCCGTTTTCATCTATTCCACCCATCAAAACTAAAGATATTGAACTATTATCTACTGATTCTATGTTTGTGTGTTGACCTACTTCTGAGATTTTTTTACCTCTTTCAAGGTTACCATCTGTTCTAATTACATAATGATATTGTATTCCATCTGTAGTATTAGTGTGTTTATTATGCATTTCTCCTAAAAATTTTGCTCCGAGTCCTCCCTGAGAAATTTTAGTTTCAGCTGAGTGAAGTATAAGAGCGTTTATTGGTCTAAATCCAGATTCAAACATTTGACCTAGTTCTGTTCTAAGTTCTTCATTATCTTCAATAAAAGTGAATGGTTCGTATACAACAGGTTCTCTTTCTTCAATGGGACTTGTTGAAGAATATAGTTCAATATCACTAGGTCTAACGAGGTCCTTTTTTTCTAACTCTGCCGCAAGAGCTGAAAGTTTATCAATTAATTTTGCCTTGTCAGATGCGGAAAGATTTGGGTCTATATTAATATCACTGATAGCATCTGGAAGACTATTCAAGTTTCTCAATACTCGAAGGTAATCAAAAGCAGGATTATTAGAGAGAATATTTTTTACCTCACCATCTAGACTAGCAATTCCTGCAATTGTGACATCTCTAACTCTTTGGTCAGCAGATTCTAGTTGTGCAAGATATTGTCTTACAGTATCTAAATGTAAAGTATCTTCCACAAACCCCTGAATGAATGATACCCCAACCGCAGTGAGGTCTTCACTCATATCACGAAGGAATGCACCAAACATCGACCCACCACTTTGAGTAAAATTCCCAGAAGTCACAATAAGACCATTTGCACCTATTACATTATTGGTGAAACCATTAAACACTTGTCCATCAGAAAGAAGATTTGTATCAAAATTTACTCCTGTCGATGTTGTTACAGTATTTGCTAATGCAGACCCAGAATTTATATCACTAACATCAAATTGTCCAGCAAAATCAGAAGTTACGTTTGTTAGTTCTGTTGTCATATTATCAAAAGCAGTTTCTGCTCCACCTACTACAGTTTCTATTCCCTCAGTAAAAAAAGTTTCAACCTGTTCCAATGCTGTTTCAGCTTGGTCTATTAGACCATTTATGCCTGTTGCATTTAATACAGAATTTCCAAAGTTTCTCGCTCTTCCTGCAAGTCTACCCATAGGACTTGCGGCATCTGCAAATTGTCCTACTGCACCAACAGCACCAACAACCCTTAAAAGTGTTCCAAAGAAACCTCCTGAAGGTGCTCCAAATACTGCAGGTAATGCATCTAAAAACTTTGCGGCAGATTCTCTCTCCTCGTTCAAGTCTTCTACAGCTTTTTCAAGGGAGACCTGAACTGCTTCGGGTGAACCTGACCCAAAACTTAATACGTTTGGAATTTGTATATTATCTATAAAATCCCCTGTCAAAATACAAACACCATTTCCACCTTCATCATTTACTAAACTCTTAACGATACCCGCATATGTTTTCCCCGCATCATTATCACCAACATTAGTCTTTTTATTAATATTGATAGTCTCTATAGATTCTTGTATTTTTTTATCATCACTTCTCATTATGTCTACAGGAAAATTTTTATTTTTTATAGTTACATTATCAAAACCTTCAAGATGAATATCGTCGGGGGTATCGATAGAGTATTCTATTTTATCGTTTTCTTCTAGAGTGTCTGTAAGTTTAGTTATCGTTATATTAGGTTCGATAAATTCTTTTAACTTTCTCTTTCGTTTCAACTCTTCGTATATTTGTACTCTAGTAATAGCCACCTAATACTCCTCTGGGTCTGAAGTAAGTAAGTTATCTAATTCTTCCTTGGACAACTTCATATAATCTTTAGCAAATATGTATATCGAACCTTTATCTTTATATAAAGATTCAGAACTCTTTACTTCATTTTGAACACCTTTATAATTGGTATTTAATTCATATAAAATAAATTCAAGTTGTGTTGTAAATAATCTATACCTACTTGAAAATTTCTTTAATTTGGTAAATCGTTCATTCTTCCAACTTGCTAAACCAAATCCACCTGTTTTTGGGTTACTTCCTCTGAATCCAGAAATAAATCCTTTTCTAGAAAGATTTTCTGTTATTGCAATAGAAGACTTATAACTATATCCATTATTCCTAAAGAATTCAATAGTGTAAAGTTTCCTATGTTTTATGATATTTGGATAGTCTAATTTATTAAGGTTACCTTCCTCGGAATTTAGTGTGTTTGAATCCTCTACTAGAACATAATCTGTAAGTTTAACACTATTAAATTTATGTTCAATATTTTTTTGTACTTCTGATTGCTTTTCTATACTTTTAGGAAGTGAACCAAATATGAGAGGTATCTGAGAATCCTTACCATCCATAAAGAAACCAAACACTAATGCTTCTGGTAAAACACGAGGTACAATTTTACCGATACCCGATACCCCACCTTCAGTTACTGGAATAACGCATTGTGCCCAAGGTAAATGGTCTTCTGGAATATCTATTGTATCTGCACTATGCAATCCATGTATTCGTATTTTAACCCGTCCTTCATATCCTACAGGAGGAGTTGAGTTTACAACTGTCGCTATAAACCAACGAGTGTTATCACCATAATATTCTAACATATAATATTAACCTTCTTCTATTTGATTTGATTCAAATTTACATATAGTCGCCGTAATAGAAGCTTCATTATTAGAAAATTTATACTTCATATGATATATTAAATGTTTACCAGAGTGTCTCTCATCATATAGATTCTCTGATTGTTCTTCTCCATCAGATTGATTTTGAGAAAGTAGATGAGAATCTGATACTATTAAAACATTTATACAATCACCAACCTTAACTTTACCAAACATAAACATAGAACCTTCACACTCAATAATTTTATTGTTTTTATGTAAGTTATTTTTCATTGATACAGAAGAAACCTTATTGAGGTGTTTGTTATCATCTATCTCATCGTGATAACTACTGAATTGTCCATAAGTTCCTTGAGAAGTTATTCTATGAATTGTTTTTGGAGTATATTCGTTAAGACCTTTTTCTCCAATTTTAAAAAGTGGGTTGTGTATATTTTGTTTTTTTCTTTGTATAATATCAAATTTACTTAACTTATTTATCTGTTCTTCTATTGTATATTGCTTTTCCGAAGTATTACCTGTACTTATATCTAAATTAGAATATCTAGTTGATACAGCACCTATCTTTAACATTTTTAATGTATCAGAACTAGAACCTAATTCAAGTCTTTTTATAACAAACCTTTTAGAAGCTTCACTTGCCATTGCCAAACTTCTTCCTGTTGGATTATATATGAAAGGGATTCTGTTGAAAGAAGGTTCTCTTAACATGAAGTCTAAATTTCCCAATCTGACTTCACCTGCATATTCGTCTTCTTTTATTGGTGCCTTAGAATGAACTGTAGAGTATAAGAAATACGGGGAACCATTACTAGTCGTTATTCTACTACATAACCAAGATAACGTTTCGTTGACCGAAAGGTTTGGAACAATACAATTAATATCTTGTTGAACAATATCATTATTTTCAAATCGAGCAGTGCCAGTATATGTAGTATTTATTCTATCAAAACCAAGTTCATTTTTTAATACTTTTTTGATTGTATTTTCAATAGAACCTCTATAAGATTTACGGACTCTCTTAATACTTCCTAAAAAACCATGTTCCTCAATAATTTTTATCAAATATACACTTGCCTTACCAGATTTACTTTTACTTTGATTTTTAATTTGAGAACATATAAAAGTCTTTCTAAAACTTGGTGAGGGATTTTCATCTAATCCACTTGCTGTTGGATTAATCTCTAAAGTTATTCTTTCTGTTCCCTGAAATTTAATTGCAGACAAGATACCGAACTCGTCCATAACAACCAAATCGCCTGTTAGATATGGTTTATCTAACGTTTCATATATGTTGACTTCAGCTACAATATCTCGTATCTCAATAAATAAATCTTGGTTATTGCCAGGAATATCTAGTAATTCAGTAGTGAGTCTACATGTATTAATTTTATATTGTGGTAATTCTGTAGGTCTTTTTATATTAGTTGACATATTAAATTACAACCTTTGACTCATCAATCTTGAGAATTGATTTGCTATACCTAACACTGTACTTGGTTTGAGAACAACAATCTCTTTTAGTTGTTCATTACGTCTTTCAACTCTATCACGATAAGTTACAGGTATCCAAGAAACCGAAGGATTTCCAAAATCAAACAATGTCAAATCTTGCCATACACCATCTGTATCTTCGTAGTGATGAACTGAATTAAATTGTTCAGATTCCTTTATAAGAACTGCGGTTTGTATGTTTCCATCTCCGTCGGAATAACTTATTTGTTCTGTCTGACTAAAATTTATTAGGTTAGGTTCTGTTCCTGTATCGATAACAAGTTGACCCATATCGGGTATCTTACGAATGATTGTTCCTGACGTACCACTGCTTTGTCCTGTCACGACTTGTCCTACAGGAAACTTAGATGATATGTCGTCATTGGTAGTTATAGTTCTGTATGGGTAACGAGACTTTGTTTCATCAAGTAAATCATAAGTTGATATAGGCCATCCCGACTCACGTACATGTTCATTCATTAAAAAGAATGTCCAATAATAAGATGTTGTTCCGTATAATTTGTATGAGAGTGTGTCTGGTCTATCTCCAGATAGTATGATGTACTTATTATACAACACATCATTATTCAACACATCTTCTCCAACAGAGACATATTGTGATAGTCTATTAAACAATACAGGGTTTTCGTTGTCACCAAACCTATATGTTATGTTTTCGAATTTTTTAAAATATGAAGTAGTCATTAGTACCCTGCCTCTATATCGCCTCTGTTTAGTGCAAGTGATTCTGAGAAGTTCAGTGTTATATCAACCTCAAAGGGTTGTCCATCATAGTGCATACCAGATTGTGATTTATTATATGTTGTACTCATTGATGTTAAATAACAAGGTTTTATTTTATGGAAAATTTCTTTTTCTCCATAGTGAAGACTTAACAAAAATCTGTTTGGGAACTTGAGACCTACTTCCACATTTGCATCACCAATCTTTTGTATTAATGCCTCTGGATATAATTCTGTTCTAAACCTTTTCACAATCTCATTTATTTCTCTTGCTTCAGATGTACTTGATGCAATTAAGTTAAACGAAAAACTAAAGCTTCTTAGATTTGTACTATTAAATAAGACCCTAACATTAGGACTTTGTTTAACACCTGTAGCAATTTGAGTAGCGGCAAGATTTTTAACAAACAAATCACCAAAGATAGGAACACTTTTTAGTCTCTGTAAAGCGAGCGAAGCTGCAACACTACTATTTTTACCACCACGCAATACATCAGAAACGGATGACTTTAATAAGTCCTTACCTGCACCCAATACATTTCCCATGTCTCCCTTTGAACCACCAACTGCAGCTGCACCTAGAACACCGAGTTCTGCATTATCATAACTAACACCATCATTAAAAACAAATTGCGGCATATACAATCTTATCGTTTCTTCATAAGTATCGGGTTCTACATATTCTTGATATTCTAAAAAATCTTCTGATGTATTCTCACCATCATTATCACCCTGAAAAGAAGGTAAATTCGTCGTTAATCTTTCCAGCTGCTCGCGAGTAACACTTGTTGCCGCCCCCACCGCCCCCTCCGCAATGGTAGCGATTGCTTCTGCAACTCCTGCACCAGCTCGTTCAGACTCACCTTCTGTCGTATCCTCCAAAGAAGATATTAGGTCCTTAATTACATCAACTGTTGTTTTTATCGCAGCTCCAGGATTCAATACTTTTTCTTTTACTATTCTAAAAACTATGTAACTTTTTAATCCCGTTTCACCAAGACCCTTTTGAGGATAACTCAAATGCGTGGTGTATGGTTCTTCCATCCCTTTAATATCTAATGGATTTGCCTTTGCTTCCTTGACGAGTTTGTCATAAGCAACCTCCTCACCTGTTAGTGCCCTATTATTATTTGTTATTCCTTCTGGCATCTTAGTTTCCTACTAAATAGTTTATATTCGTCAAGTCTATTTATAAGGTTTTTATGGCATATTCTGGAAGATATTCAGTAAAA
>Ga0102810_1000187_pt1 | contig 21217 bp, 10 predicted proteins | sample ColrivemetaGS573_FD_84506 | JGI IMG/M metagenome (GOLD analysis project Ga0102810, IMG submission 84506) | Estuarine microbial communities from the Columbia River estuary - Ebb tide ETM metaG S.573 | ecosystem: Environmental > Aquatic > Marine > Intertidal zone > Estuary | place: USA: Columbia...
ACCACTTGATCCACCAGGGATTCGATTTGTACCATGAGGATTGATAGTATTTTTAAATGCTGAGTTTTCGGTACTACTTCACATTGCAAATTCATCCATATTTGTTTTTCCCAGAGAGCTCATTCCTGCATTTTTCAGACGAGTGATAACGGTAGCATCATAAGGAGGAATATAATTTTCTAGCATTTTTGAACTCCCTGTTGTTTTTATTCCTTTTTCACAGAATATATCTTTAATCCCAAGAGGAATTCCTACAAGACCTTCAGTCGATGGATTAAATCCATTTTTATTAAATGCATTAAAGCTTTCAATTTGTGTATCAAGTGTTTGAGCGCGACTCCTAAAGTACTCCCAAACTTTTTGAGAATCAGTTTGTTTCGATTCCATGAGCTCTTTTATTTCAAGTATGCTTTTAAATGCAAAATCCATTATTGAGAAAGTTATAATATATGCGAGAGAGTATAGCGAAAAAAATAAACACCTCAAGTTTGAGATGTTTATTTTTCTTTGAAATTATTTTGTTTCTTCTTTTGTTTCAGAAACTTCTACTGTTTCAACAATTGATTCAACTTTTTCTTCATTTTTTTGAGCTACTGGTGCTTCTTTTTGTACTTCAGCATATTCGATAGTTGGAAGTGCTTTTTCCACATTGAGGGATTCTTTACTTGATTTCACTTCCTTGAGTCTTGCTGCTTTACCAGTAAGATCTCGGATAAATCCAATAGATTTTCTTCGAACTTTAAACTGTCTCAGAACATCTATTTTTTCAATCGTAGTTGAGTGTATAGCAAAAACTTTTTCTACCCCGAATGCTCCTACTTTTCTTCGAACCGTAATAGTTTTTTCTAGTTCGCTTTTTCCAGCAGTTTTAATAATAATTCCTTTAAATCTTTGAACACGCTCTTTTCCTCCTTCTTTGATGATTTGGTATACTTCTACCTCCATTCCAGTTCTAAGGTCTGGTCTTCCTTTTGCGAGAAACTCACTTTGAGCTTTTCGAACTATATCAATATTTGTCATAGTTTTTTAATAAAAAAATACTGCATATTTGCAAAATCGAGCATATCATATAAAAAAGATAAAAAAAGGCAAACTTTTTTGTAGTATTTTTTTAGGGAATATGTTACACTTAAGATATATATTTATAAAAAATTTTTTTATGGATTTCCAGAAAATAAAAGAAGAGGTCCTAAAACTTAAAAAACAAGCTTCAAAAGCAGGGAAAGATGCTCTCAATTATAGCGTTTCAAAACTAGCTGATTCAAAATTTACTCTCAAAACGGTAGAGGAAGTTGAGGCTTTTTTAAAAACATCAAAAAACACTGAAGGAAAAGATGCAAAAACGTGAGAAAAAAAAGTTTTTGTTCACCGTTCTATAATAATATTTACAGATATATCAGGAGAGTTTTTCAAAGAAATGCTCTATTTGCTTCCCATACTGGAAACAAAGGCTTTTAGTCAAAATATAAAATTAAAGCTTGCAGATATTTCTATGAAATGACTCCACAAAACTCCCTATGGAATTCATGAAACTTCATCACTTGTAGTATTTGAAAATGAAAAAGTATTTAAAACGATAGAAGGGGAAGAAAAAATACAAAAAATTGTAAAATCTTTGAGTTTGGATATAAATACAAGTATAGACGAACTCTAATTTTTAAAAAAAATTCATGATAGAGCTTTCGATATTAGATCTCCTATATCTCGTTCTTACTTTTTTTCTGGTAATTGTTGGGACCCTACTCACACTTGTACTTCTCAGAACACTGAAAATACTTGCAGTATGAGTAGAGCTTGCAGATTATTATTGGCAAGTAAAAAAACTTTTTACGTATTATTCACAAGTTCCTTTTGTAATAAAGGATAAGATATTTGATTACCTTGCTTGAACAAGAAACGAAACAGAAGAAGTAAAGGACCCAATCATCTAGGGTCTTTTTTAGTTGTCAGAAAAAGAAAAATCACTAAGATTTATGCATAGAACTAACTTGCATATCATGCCCCAAAAAATCATTACTCTTCCGAAACAACTCGCAAATCAAATAGCTGCTGGAGAAGTTGTAGAACGACCACTTTCTGTAGTAAAAGAGCTAGTTGAAAACTCACTTGATTCAGGTGCAAGCGAGATACAGATTTTTTTAAAAAACTGAGGTATAGATTTGATAGAAGTTCAAGATAATGGAGTGTGAATTTTGGAAGAAGATATAGAAAAAACAATAGAAAAATACTCAACTTCAAAAATAACAAGTTTAGAAGATCTCTATCATGTGATGACCTTTGGTTTCCGAGGAGAGGCTCTTGCAAGTATTGCTTCAGTAAGTCAATTTAGTCTTCAATCTAAAACTGCAGAAGCTGTTGCATGAGTGAAGATAGTGACAGACTGAGGTGAAAAAGTTGAAAAAAGTCAAATTGCGCAAGAAACAGGAACAAATGTGAAAGTATCAAGCCTTTTTTTTAATACTCCAGCTCGATTGCATTATCTCAAAAAACCTCGAACAGAATATCTTAAAATATATGATTTTATTCAAAAAATTTCCCTGAGTTATCCACAAGTGAGTATTTCTCTCTCACATGAAGATAAAAATACCTTTCACTTTCATAAACATCAATGACTAGAAGAACGTATTTATAGTATATTTTGAGAAGAATTTCATAAAAATATGCTTTCAGTTTCATACGAATTTTGAGGAATCGCTCTCTCTTGATATATTTCTGATCCAAAGATTTCGTTTTCAAATAAAGACCGACAAATGGTATTTGTAAATAGACGAGTGATCCAGTCTCCTATTATTGCTAAAGCGGTTTTCGATGCCTACAATCGTTTTATTCCTCATGGTTCACACGCTGCATATATCTTATTTTTATCAATAGATCCTACTCAAGTCGATGTGAATGTACATCCTAGAAAGATGGAAGTCCGTTTTGCTTGAGAACAGAATTTATTTCGAAGTTTCTATCATGCGGTAAAAGATGAGCTTGAAAGAGTGAGTTTAATGAGTACAGCTATTCCCTTGTCTCAATCTCCCTTACCTGAGGAACAAGGAATGACTTACTATAAAAAAAATGAAGTCTCATCTTTTTCTTGAGGAGAGAAGGATAGATATTATACAGGTTCAGGAACAAAATTTAAAAATTATTCTCCGTATAAAAATACACTCCCACATCCAGCACAAGCAGCAATAGAATTTTCAAAAAGCTTACTCGAGAAAAAAGATGTAGGAGAATTGACGAGTGATATTCGAGAAACTCCTCTTGGTCGTATTATAGGACAAATACATAACTCCTATATTATTGTTCAAACATTTCAAGGCTTACAAATTCTTGATCAACATGCTCTTGCAGAACGTGTGATTTATGAAAAATTGATTTCTACTGATATAGCGTATAAGACGCAAAAAATTCTTGGGTGAATATCTCTTCATGTTACCCAGAAAGAGCTAGAATCTTTAGAGACCTATTATGATACTATTTCTCATATGGGCTTTGATATAAATATATTATCTCAAGGAAATATACTTATCGAAGGTATTCCAGACTTTATAAGAAAAGAAAATATAGAAAATATTTTTCGAAAAATATTAGAGGATATTTCTGATGTAGGTTCTCTTTGACTTGATGAAGTGCGTCATAAAATATATGCCTATACGGCATGTCGCTCAGCAGTGAAATTTTGAGACCCTTTAAGTATTTTTGAAATGCAACAACTCTTGAGAGATGCGTCTCTTGATTATAGCTCTACTTGTCCTCATGGAAGACCTGTAGTTTATGATATTCATCTTGATGAATTACAAAAAAAATATGAGCGTTAAAAAAAATACCGTTTGGTGTTTTTTTTAATAGCCTATTTATATATCCAAGGAGCTACTGCGTTGAGTATCACTCCAGAAAGCATTAATACGACGAGTCATAATAGCATCTTTATGATTCTCTTTTTTGCTCCATCTTTAAGGCTCGCATCCATACCTGCCATTGAGTAGAGTATCCCATTTACTACAATAAAAAGTACTGCAGCGAGAGATGCGAGATAAGTAAAGTATTTTATGGTTTCTCCAATAATGTTTTCAACGACACTCATTCCTGTTCCGACGTTACAAGTAGTACTACTTCCCCCACAGCCAGGAATTTTAGTGGTAATAGGAACTTCTATTGCACCTACAGAGGAGAGAGTAAGGAGAAAAATACTACAACAGATAATGAGAAAGAAAATTTTTTTCATAAGAGAATTATAAAGTTACTAAATCAAGAAGGAACGTATACGCAGCTAAGAGTATCAGAGTTGCAAATACTGTATTCACAATAATATTTTTTGCTTTTTTGACTTTTTCTTCTTCTCCATTTGCAGTAATATAATAGTACGCTGCAAGGGTCATAAAGAATATAGCTACAGGAGCTGCAAAGAAAAGAGCAAGATTTACGAGTGATCCAAAGAGTGTTACTCCATCAGATATCTCTCCATTAAATGCAAGTCGTTTCCATGCTTCTATAATTCAGACAAATATAAGTGCAAGAATAGTATATATGATTTTGTTTTTTGCTTCTTTCATTTTTTCTTCTCTTCCACGAGATACGAGTAGATTGATTCCTGCGAGAGTAAGCATAAAAATAGCCGCAATAAATATCATAATTTCGAGAAATACTACAATCTGATTATTGACAGTGTACCCAAACACATAGAAGTCAAAAAAGAGGTTTCCAGTTGTATCAGTAGAAGCTTCTTCAAAAGCACCAGTAGTTATTTTAGATCCAACGGTGGTAGAGCCATCTTTGTAAAACGACTCATAGAGCGTTCAAGGGATATTGATAAACACGAGTGCTACAAGTGAATACCAGATTTGTCTTTTTGAAGCAGAAAGTTGTTCTTCATCAGAACCCATTGACATAATCATCATCGCTCCTGTATATACCATAAACACTACAAGAAGTCCCATGATGATTCGTTTTATAATCACAAGAATATTAAAACCAACATCATGCACATCTCGAATAGCATTTCCAGAACTTCCTAAACTTATAGAAACCTTTTGAATATCAGTCGTTCATGGAATATTTACAACTTCTGCAAAAACTGAACTCATTCAGACAAAGAAAAATCAAATGCAGCTGAGGATAAGGAAAAGATATATTTTTTTCATAAAAAACAAGTAGTTTATAAAGTCCCTGTAGGAGTGTTAGGTAAAAGAAACAGTGTGAGTATCAAATAGTTCATCACAAGAATCGCGAGTCAAACTGCAATATAGGCAACAGCATTTTTTCCTTTATTTACTTTTTCTTCATCCCCTCCAGAAAGAAGTATTTGAAATCCTGCATATATTATCATGATGAGGACAATAAGAATAACAAAACCATTCATCCAGTTGAGTACATTTATAATGATAGAAACTCATTCAGATACATCAACTCTATTACAGAGAGTCCCAGTATCTACTACTACTAATCCCAGACTCGCACATGTATCAATTTTTCCGTAGAATGCTTCTACTATTGATCGCGCTAAACGAACGAGCACAAAACCAATCAGCGCGTAGAGAATTGTTATTTTTCAAGACTTAACAGCTTCTTCATTTCCATTTGCAGTGACGAGTCTATAAAAAGCATAGATAGCCATAGCAATAAAGAATATACTTGCAAGCGTTTGAATTAAGAGGACAAGAGGCCATATAAGATTTTCTATCAGACTAGCTCAGAGACTCGCTGACACTCCTTGATCAAACATAATCTTTGTAAATGCAAAAGCTATCTGCATCACAATAAGCCCAATAGTAATCCATATAATTCACTTTTTAAACTTTCCAAGTTCTTCTTCTGTGTTTGAAGAGAGAATAAGACGAAGTGAAATAATAAGAAAATAAATGGTCGCAATGATATAAAAAAGATTTTTGAGGTCTCGTGCGAAACGAACGAGGGTATTAAAAATTCATTTTTCACCTCCAGTACTTATATCAATAAATCTATTATTTTCATTAAACTCTGTGAGCTTAGTGTTTTTCTTTACATTGCTTGATTCATTTCAGGCCGTTCCTCAAATAGAAATATTAGTTACAGCATACGAATAGTTTATAGCAATCGTACAACTAAAAATTGATATCAGGAGGAGTAGTAATAGTTTTTTCATAGAAAAAATTTAGCTATATAAGTGTAGTATAACACTATATTTAAAATAAGGCAATGTTTTTTATCCCTCGCTCATAATTCCGAGACGAGCTTCTATTTCAATATCAACATATTTTTTCTTTCGTCCGTATTTCTTTCGAGAATATTCTTTAATAATAGCGGCTACTTTTTCATCTTTATAGCTATTATCCCAAATAGTTTTGAGATCAAATGGGCGAGTGGTTGCATTATCTATGTTTAACTTACAATAGGTCGTATAGTTCGCAATAGAGATAATATCCTGTTGAGAAAGAAGAGGAGCATATTCTTTTTCCATATATTCGGCATCTTCTGCACCAACTTTAAAAGATTGTATGGTACCAGCATTCCCGAACACTGCATCTTTAATAGAAGGTTTATCTCATTTTTTTGAAGCTCCTCCAATCTGGGCAATGAACTGGTGTGCCATAATAAGAGCGAGTCGATATTTACGTGCTTCAGAGAGTATTTCTCCAAAAGTTTCTGTTGCAAAGTTTTGAAACTCATCTACATAGAGATAAAAATCTTTTCTCTCTTTTTCTGGCATATCTGCACGACTCATCGCAGCCATATTTATCTTTGAAACAAATATGAGACCAAGAAGCTGTGCATTAAGTGCTCCTATTTTTCCTTTTGAAAGATTTACAAGGAGAATTTTCCTATTATCCATAATATCACGGAGATTAAACGCAGATTTTGGTTGTCCTATAATATTACGAATCGTAGAGTTTGTTATAAATGGACCAAATTTTGCAGAAAAGTACGGTATCATTTCTTGTTTTTCTCTGTCTCCAGTATTTGCATATTCATGGTCCCAAAAAGACTTTACCACAGGATTTTTTAGCTTTCGTGTTTTGTATTTCATAAAGGCTTCATCAACAAAGAGTCGTGGTACATCGATAAGAGTTCCTCCGTCTTCTTCATCTTCCATAAGAGTAAGACATCCATTACGGAAATAGTGTTGGATACGAGGACCAAAGATTTCATCACCAAATATTTTGATAAATATTTCAGTTGCATCGAGTGCAGCTCTATCCATTTCTCGTTTTCTGAGTTCAGGGTCTGTTGCAATAATATCTAGCATATTCATTCCCATAGGTCTGTCTGTATCCGATGGGTCAAAAATAATCACATCTTTTGCTCGTTCTTTTGGAATAAATGCAAGAACATCTTCTACTAAATCTCCATGTGGATCAATCACGCACAGTCCATCCCCATTCCAAACATCTTGTCTTGCAAGATATCAAATATAGACAGATTTACCTCATCCAGATTTTCAGATGATATATTGATGTCTTCCTCTATCTTTTCTGTTAAAATAAATAGGAGTTTTTTTATTACGATATTCATTGAATCCAAGAAGAATTCCGTCTTTAAATACAGGAAATCCACCAAGATGTCGATGTATGAGTTCAATGGCTCCAGTTTCTGGATTTTTCTCTTGCAGCATAGTTGGATCTGTTGGAGCTCGAAGATTGTGTGGAATAGGAAGCTTTTTGTATTCAAGCCATTTGATGATAGGAGATTTATTGTAGACAATATCTGGCATATGAAAGAGGGTTGAAGCTTCATCAGCCGAAAACACAGAGATATTTTGAAAAAACCCTACAAGCTTATGTCGAAATGCAAAATGTCGAATAGGAGTAAAAATCCATGGAAGAGAATCTTCATAGAGTTGAGGATTATCCAGTGCATTATTATATTCATCCGTAAATATTGAAGCAGCTGCAACGATAGCATGCACAGCATGTTCTGCCTGTTTGTGTGTTTTTGATGAAACAAGTACTCGAATAGAACTATAAAATGATGGTTGAGCTGCTGCTTCCCCCATAATCTTTTGTGCTTCTGTTTCAGCTTGGTTAAAGATTTTATATGCATCCCCTTCACTTGCTCCTGGGGCATTGCTTCCTCCTACCATGTCTTCTGGTCCTTCAATCATTGCAACGAGTGGATTCCATAACCAACTAAGTGGCTTAATGATAATTCCAATCATACCAAATTTTCGATTTTTCTTATATTTTCCTTTCGCTACTAAACGAGCTGCTTTAAGGGCCTTTTGGTTCCATCTTGAACTCGTTGGTTTAATAACTACTTGGTATATTGCCTTATCATCTCTATTCAGACCTCAAAATACATTCGTAAAGTTGTTAATAGGATCATCCTCAAGATATTTAAATGACTTTATAGGATATACATCATCATGTTCTTTTCCAAGTGAGGCTGCACGCATTTTATATCCGGCATCATTGAGTCTTACGTAATCTTTTTTATCTATTCGGATAATCTCAGCATCATTATATATTGAAGTGATATGTTGTGATATAAGGTCAACATAATTTTCGTAGGTAACAATATAAAAGCTTACCTCTCCTTTTTCATAAATGAGTTCAAGTGAAACTTTTGAATGTCCAAAGAAAAAATTAAGAAGCGTATCCCTCAGCCCAGCTTCCGCAAGCTTATGAATCGCTTTGTAAAACATCGACATTTGTCCAATTTTTTCCTTAAAATCTTTTTTGGTTTCTTTTTCTTTATCGAGCTTTGAGTCGGCTCGAGGAAGGGTAATCTGAAGATATCGTAGATTTTTTGAGTAATAGAGTTCAAAAGCGAGACGAATTGCTTTATAAAAAATATAAATACAAGCAAATACAAGAAGTAATTTTATGAGATACGTAAAGGAAATCATAAGATATTCACTACTTCCAGAGAACCATCATTCTCCTTGTGTTTCTTGTACAGGATTTTGAGTATTTCATGATCCTGGTTGTTGTTGAATCACTCGTCCGAGCGCCGCATAACTATGGCTTTGTAGTGCAAAGAAGAGAGAAAGAATAGATAGTACGTATTTCATGTATCAAACGAGAAAATATATATATTTGTTTTAGGATAACATAAATTATTGTAATTTACGAAGAAGAAGGCTTGACTAAAAGATAAATATTGACCTAGAATATTTTTTGAATTTCTTGCAAAAAAAGAGTCTTTCTCTATAATCCATTTGTATATTAATTTTACGAAATGCAAACTATATCTCTCAAACAAAAGAGCAAACTCCTGTCATAATTCGAAAATGGCTCTCTTTTTTTGAGAAATTGCTGTTTTCGAAAGAAGACAGCTTTTTTATAATTAAACTTTTTTATGGACTATTCAAATGAATCCCTCGATCGGATGAAAAAAATACAGGCGCTCAAAGATGCTTGAGTTATCGTGTATGCAAATCATTACCACGGAAAGCAAGATATAGCAGATATTATCACGCAAGAAAAGCAGGTCAAAGACATTGATCTGCTTATGGAGTGAGGAGTTATTGGAGAGTTTCAAACAGCAGGACGAATGATACTTTCTCGATGAATGGGGAAACTCCTTTTCGCAAAAATTCGAGATAAAAGTTCGGATATTCAAGTGTGTTTTATGAAAGATCAGGTGGTATTTAACCCCGGGGTTTCTTGAACCCCGGGGTTAAATACTCTCACAATAGAAGGAGAAGAAAAATCAGCTTTTAAAATCGCAGAAAAATTTTGTCAAATAGGAGACTATATCTGAGTAAAAGGAGATTTATTTTATACAAAACATGGAGAACTCACCATATTTGTCAAAGAGTTTCAAATACTTTCTAAGTCTCTACGACCTCTTCCTGAAAAGTTTCATGGAGTGCATGATCAAGAGACTATTTACCGTCAAAGATATCTCGATCTTATTATGAATGATGAGAGCTATAAAAGATTTCAGCTCAGAAGTAAATTTGTAAAAGCACTCAGAGATTTTTATGATAAAAGTGAGTTTATTGAAATAGAAACTCCAGTACTTTGAAATGCTGCGTCTGGTGCTGCAGCTGCACCTTTTATTACACATCATAATGATTTTGATGAAGATTTTTTCCTCAGAATATCTCCAGAAACGGCACTCAAAAAAGCCACGGTTGGGAGATTTGAGCGTGTAGTAGAATTTACTCGAAACTTTAGAAATGAAGGTTCTGACCCAAGCCATATGCAAGAATTTTCTGCGATAGAGCATTATGCATGCTGGTGGAACTATGAAGATAATATGAAGTTTACCGAGGATATGTTTGATTATATATTTAATACTATTCCTGAACTTTCTCGAGAAGTACTTGTAAAAGACAAAACAGGGGCTGAGAAAAAAGTACATTTTCAAACTCCTTGGGCACGCATAGATTATATTGCAGGGGTGAAAGAAAAATCAGGAATCGATGTATCACTCTATGGTCCAGAAGATGAGGTAAAACTCAGAAATGAAATAAAAAAAGCTGGATATAGCTGGGAAGGAATAGAAAAGCAAGTTACTGCAACTATGATAGATTATCTTTATAAAAAAGTTCTCAGACCAGGGATTACCGGCCCAGCTTTTGTATGTAATTATCCAAAAACCATGCAACCGCTTGCAAGGCAAAATGATATAAATCCAGATATCGTAGAGCAATGGCAGCTAGTAATTAATTGATGGGAGGTAATCAAAGCATATAGTGAGCTTGTAGATCCAAAGCTTCAAAGAGAAAATTTTGAGGCGCAGTGAGATGCGCTTGCAAAATGAGATGAAGAGGCAACTTCGAGTGATGATGACTTTGTTCTTGCAATGGAATATGGTATGGCACCACAATCTGGTTGGGGTATGGGTATTGAGCGAATTCTTGCGCTTCTTACGGGGCAAGACAATCTCCGAGACATGATACTTTTCCCCCTTATGAAATCTGACTCAAATGAGGAAAAATCTTCAAAAAAAACTCAACTTGCTGTAACGCTCTTGAATAAAGAATCTCGATTAGAAAAATGGCAAGAACTTAATACTATAGCTCATCTCTCTGCTTCATTTGCTGCGAGAGAAGGAAGAAAGCTTTTTGAATTGGAACATACTAGCACTGCAGATGGAGTATCGCTCCCAATGAACATCCAACATGCAATAATGATTAAGCAAGCCCATACAAATGGAGAGCTTCAAAAACTTTATGATATAGCGAAAAAAGGATGACTTGAGGTTGTTCCATTTACGAGAGAAATGCTTGAAACAAGTGATGATAGACTCGTACATCAAAATACAGGAGACAAAAATATTTCCCAAATAGAATATCTTTGAATTCTTATCTTTGGGGATAAGAAGCATGTGGAAAAACTTACAAAAGAATATTCCCTTTATAGCTAAAACGATATGAATTTTGATATTGTTTTAGCCTGTCTTGGTATATTTTTTGGAGAACTTTATGGGAATTTCGTTGGTGGAGGGAGTCTAGTGACTCAGATTTTTCTGCAAAATCTTATTGGGTTTGAGATTAAAAATGCTATTGCATTGGATAATGCAGCAGTCCTATGAAGTGAAATAGGGCTTTTAATGATGCTCCTTAGAAAACAAAAAATAGAAAGATGGATGTGGTACTTGGTATGAGTTTCTTCTCTCTGAGCCATCTTTTGAGCTAATCTTCTCTACATAATCCCTACAGCGGTGATGAAGTTTATTTTTACTTTTGCCGTGATAGGGCTTGTAATAAAAAATCTCTTTTTTTCGTCTACAACACACAAAGAACAGGTTTTCGTATGAAACAAAAAAAATCTTATACTTCTCTGTGGGGCAAGTTTTTTTATCGCGACATACAATGCCTTTCTCTCTATAGGAGATTTTATTATTGGACTTCTTGTTCTTACCAGTATTTTTCATTTTACATATCACCGAGCATTATTTATTCTTACTTTTGCTTTTGTATTTGCCCGAGCTATAGGGACGATAGAGTATCTCAGACTTTGACTCATAGATTTAGATTTCTATATTCCTATGTTTTTTTCCGCTATGGCCTCGTGACTGATTGCAGGATATTTTGTTCATAAAATCCATAGTGATATTTTAGGTAAGATATTAAAGTATATTAGTGTTTTTTTGGCTGGATACCTTGTTTTACAACTTTTTTTCTAAGACCTTGATATTTTATGAAAAATAAGTAGACTTTTTCTACTTATTTTTCATATGTATGAGGATGATTAAAGATTTTAAAGCTTTCCTTCTAAAAGGAAATGTAGTAGATATGGCAGTTGGGTTTATGTTTGGTGCTGCGTTTGCAGGTGTGGTAAAATCTCTTGTAGAAAATGTTGTTATGCCTCCAGTTGGTCTTCTCCTTTGAAAGGTAGATTTTTCAAATCTGTATATTGCACTTGATGGAAAGACCTATGAATCTCTTAGCGCACTTACTGAAGCAGGGGCTCCAGCAATTAAATATGGTCAATTTGTAAATGATATTATTAATTTTATCATTCTAGGTTTTATTATTTTTATGATGGTTCGATCTATTTCTAAAATGCAAAAAAAAGAAGAAGCAAAACCAGCGGAGCCAGCTCCTACTCCTGATGATATAGTGCTTCTTAGGGAAATACGTGATGCCCTTGTGAAAAAATAATATTTTCTTGTAAAAAGACTCCCTTTTTGGGAGTTTTTTTGTTTTTTGTACACATTTTTTGTTCACTTTTTATTGATTTCACATTTTATTTCCATAATATGTAAAAAACTCATTTTTTTTCTCTTTGTATACAGGAAAATTTAAAAAATATGTGGACTCAAAGATTCCAAAAAATAACATCCTTTTTCCTTATATTTTTCCTCCTCTTTTCTTTCACGCTTAGAGTTCCATTTTTAATGTATTTTACAGTTCCAGCTTTTGCTGGAGAAAAAGATTTTTACAATCTTGTATCCATTATAGTAGATGAAGAGACCTATCCAGAAATCAAATCAAAGCTTGTTCGTTACTCCCAAGATATTCAAAATACTTTAGAAGATACGCGAGTGGTGATTCTCCCTACTCCGAGTACGGCAAGTGTTGTGGATATCGCGTCTCTCAATGAATCTTTGTATTTTGAATGATATAAGGCACATAAAAATGTTGATTTTGAATCTCGTTTAATAGGGACGGTATTAGTGTGAAAAATCCCTGTACCAATCGTATTTGATGCATGAAACTCCGCACAAAGTATTCTTCCATATGTTGATTTTGAAGAAAAAGCATATGTATTTCAGCGAGAAAGTTCGAAATTTGAAAAAAATGAAAATGCTAGTACAGATCTGAATCCAGAAATATGGCATGGGGTTATCTCTCCTAATACAGGAAGTCCAGATGGAGATATACAAGCCATAAAAGATTACTTTGATAAAAATCATGATTTTTATACAGGACAATGAGTATTTGATCAAGGGTTTTGAGTAATTGATGGAGACGACACGGATGCACCAGATGGGTATAAACCATATGTTTTTTACTATGATCAATTTCGTGAAAATACAGCAATCCAATATCAAAATTATATTGGGTACCAAATGTATCTTCAAAATATTGAAGATATAACATATAATAGATATTCTCGAGAACTTGCCGAAAAAGTAAAACAGCAAGTTTTAGGAATGCAAAATTATGACATCGCTGACCTTCTTACAAAAATAGATCCTGAGTTTGATGTTTCTCTTATATCGTCAGGTATGGATATAGAAGGAGCTTCTGATGTGATGACTCGGTATATCACAGATAATGCGACGAAGAAATTTTTAGAAATATTTAACTCGTCTACTCTTGGAGATATGCGAAAGTATGTCTATAATGCTGGACGATATAATGATGGAGGCTCCCGAGTCAATGTTGATATGCCTCCTTTTCTCATATCAGTTCTTGATCAAGTCAGTGCAGAGGTTATTAAAAATGTAAATACTTCGCTTGAACGAGAAATTACAGATATAGTCGCAAATGGCCTTTCTCGAAAAATAGCTATTCCTGAATCAAAAGATGTTAATGGATGAGCTTCTTGATGATGATTTTCTCCTTGAGGAACTCTTACGGCACAATCTTGCGGAGAAACATATGAATGATTTTACTACGGGACACAATCTCGAAATATTACAAATGCTTCGCAGTGTAGTATTTATAAGGGAACTACTTCAGCTTCATGAACATTAGTAGAAGCAAATAGAGGATATAATATTAACTTTACTCAGCCAGATTTAGAACTGTGTCAATATGATTTTACCCCGAGCATCGATACCCCTGAAGAAGTAACACAATGATACTGGGCTTGAAATAGTCCTCTTAATTTTACAATGGATAGTGGTGTATCTCTTGAGTTTCAGCTCGGGTATCATGATCTCACACGAAGTACTCGTCCTATTTTTGATATTTTGGGTTCTAAACGACTCGATGATAGTTCTAAGATCCCCTCTCCTCTTGATTGTTTTGAGGATTGAGTCTTACTGCAAATTGCAGAAAATAGAATGTATGATCAATGAGAAGATAATTCGATATGCTGATCATATCTCAGAGTTCCAGTTAAAGGTCAGGGGAAACAAAACTGGACTTGCTGAAGTATAAATGTAAAAACTCCTATTTGAAATTTTCAGACAGTATATGATACTTTTTGATCTGGTACTTTTACCGTTCCAGATGGTGGTACTTGTGAAAATAAAACTCTCTATCTTGATAATGTTTCGAAAAAAAGTATCACTACAACATGTTCTTGAGGATGACAAGATGGATGTTCTTGTACTCCTCTTATTGAAAATACCTATTTTAAAACGATATCTTCTTATGTACTCCATACTTCACCTACAGATAGTGAGTTTTGAGCTCAAACACAATCTATGTTTACTCCTTCTCTTCCTATTGATAAAGATAGATATATTGATTTTATTGGAGCAAAAGGATGAGTTGCACCAAACTATGGGTATGAAAGAATAGATTTTCCTCAATTATTTCGAGTGAGTCCAGATACTCCAGCTGACCTCTCTCTTGAAAGTATTTCTCAGAAGGTAAAGGAACATCTTGATGCTGTTTCTGCTCAAATGAATGCTGTTATTGTTTCAGCTGATCCTTCAGGTTTGAGTGTAGCAGAAAAGAAATTATACGATGATCATTTTAATACTGGAGATTATCCAGAAGCAAATGTAGATCTCTATCAAATGTTACAAGATAAACCTCTCGAGGTTTTCACTATTGAAAATCAAAGTAAAGAAATATCATATTTTGATACTCTGGTATTTGCTGTGTATTGGAATAATCTCAAAACAGTTTCTTCAAAATATAAGTTTGTATTTGAGAATTATCTCTCAAATCAATTTGAAGGAAATGACTACAATTTTCATCTCCCAAAATCTAAAAAATCCTATGAAGTTGCATATCTTGGGGCTCCGTGAGATGCACAAAATATGTACATCAAGCTTGATCCTGAGCTTAAAGGAATTCATCCTTATGCAAATATTCTTTCAGCAAATCTTTCCCTGCAAGGATTTCTTATGGCTTCGAGTGTAGCAACTCCTCTGACTCCAGATGGGGCTTTTGAATGTGGTCCTCCAGATGGGGTGAATATTTTTCAATGGATTCCAGCAGTTATTTGCTGGCTCAAAAATATGCTTCCTCCAAAAATAAAAATTGGTGAGGGAGATTGTTCAGATGAAACTTTATTTTTCGATGAAGATGAAAAAGCAGAAATTCTCGAATGTGAATGAGATGTGAACAAAAATGGAATAAATGATTGTATAGAATGAAAACTTGACGGAGGTTCACTGAAACTTACGAGTGATGCTGGGAGGTATTATTATAATAGTCTTTGAAAACTCGGGACTCAGATACTCGATTCTGAAGATTCTCTGGTACGTTTTGATAGTAATAGTTATATAGATCATGCAATTCTTAAAGTAGAAATTCCAACAAACTCAGAAGAAGTTTTTAACTCGGCAAATACTACCGTTATTTATGATGCAAGTATTCCAGACCTCGCTACAGAGGATGCATGGAAAGAAGCTCAAAAATACGTTGGATTTACTCCATCTCGACTTCGTGCGAGTGCATGAGAAACAAAAACATATTTCAGTGCAAAAAGCCAAGATGCTAACTTTTATTTCCAATCTCGTCTTGAACTCAATGATACAGAAGGAGTGAGTGTTATAAATCTAGAGAGTAATATTCAGAAGGTAGAAGTTCGAGGTGATCAAATCTTTATTAATAATTATGTAGTAGAGTCTGATGCTGTGTATGCCTTGAGTAATGATATAAAAGTTTCCGATAGAGAAAATGTTTGTGTCGTTGATGGTGCTCAAAGTTCACTCGAGGAGTCAATCACTCAGGCCTATAGTATTTCTGATGCGGCAGAAAAAATTCTTTTTCGTATTAGTAACTATTCACGTGCAGGGAATGTTTTAGAACTGAGTTATCCAGTAAAAGTAGAGCTTTGGCATGAATGAGATATAAAGTTTTCTCAAGAAGCTCTCTCTCGCTCTGACTTGGATCAAGTCTATCCACTCTTCGCTGCAAAAGAATCCGGAAGATACGAAATACATGTAACAGATGCGAATGGCTTCACAACATATAGAAACTTTGATCTACTTCCAGATGTTGCGTCAAAGATTAACCCTATTATGTCAACAAGCCTTGTAGAAACAGGAGAAAATATCTCTACGCATCTGGTTACTATTCTAGACCAGTATGATAACCCTGCAAATGGAGAGATTTATACCCTTGAAATGTCTCTTATAGGTGGAGGTCTTGTATTTGATACAAATGGAGAAACTACAGTAAGTTATAATATAGTTGATGGGTATAAAGCGTTTCGACTCCGAAGTACTGATGTGGCATCGAATAATACTCTTCGTTTTACTCTCAAAAATATATGAGGGGAAGTACTTTTTGAAACACAAAAGCAAATACGAACTATAGAGGATATTCAAATTCGTACAACTCCTCTTGATGGGAATCCAAAAGTTTGAGGAGACCTCTATCGATATGGTATTTCATTTGTAGATGCTGCTTGAAATATTCTTACAGACCTGAATTCGCGAGTATATCTTACGATAGGAAAACTCTATGGTGTTCCAACTGCATCATATGTTGATGTCATAAATGGAAAAGCTGAAATAGGATTTAATACGCTTGAGCTTGCAGCAAGAAATATTCCTATAGAGTTTCAACTGGAATGATGAAATGAAATTTATACCCAGACTATTGATATATTTCCTGAACTTCCTATTAAAATCGATTTACAGCTCTCTCGTAATAAAATAGAAGCGAGTCCAAGTGATAGTACCTTGTTAGAAGCTATACTCAAAGATAGATATAATAATGATGTATTTACTGATAATAGTACACAACTTGATCTTGAAATTTATGAGCAAAGCCAATCTTTTATCACTTCTCCTACTCTAAGTAAAACAGCTTCAGAAGGAAAAGTTCAGTTTCAAATATCTGGAACAGATATTCCTGGAATAGGATATTTTAAAGTCTCATCTGACCCAAGTCTTACAGAGAACAGCTTTGAACTCATTGGTCAAGCTCCTTTTGATACAGAGCGTTTGATTATAGATGTGATGCTTGATGAAGATGGTTGACTGAGTGATACTGGAAAGAATTTTTATAAAGAATATACCAGTTCAAAATATATTTCTAAATTTACCACAAAAGCTCGTTTAAATACAAGTAGCGTATTTCAGGCTCTGTCTCCTGCACAACAATCTGCAGTAGAAGAGTTTTGGGAAGAAACAAATAGTCTTACGGTATTTGGTGTTGGCGAAAATGCAGGGAGTGTAGAAACATTTTTCTTTTGGGATAAAGAAGATATAGAAGGGAATGCATATAATAGTATCTATTCTGTTTTATATGGGGCTCAATATGGAGATATATCTCAAGAAAATTATCTTGCAGGGGCTTTGCTTTTTGATAGAGAAAATTCTTCTCTCGCTGTAAGCTCGCTTCTTAATTCTCCTTATGCCTTTCAAGACGTATTCTCTTTAGAGGAAAATGGGGCTCTTCAATCTATTGCAAGTGGAGATATTACACAAGATATTCAATTTGATACCCATCTTGATAGTGAAGGGAGGATTATCATAGATGTAAACAATGAAGCATTATCGTCTTATATTGGTCGAATTTATTATAATATTTCTGCTCTCAGTGATATCAACTTTTCTATACACGAAGATACTTGATATTATGCTGTAGCTGTAGGTGATGATTTGGTTATAAAAGATACACTTTGAAAAACAGTTTTTAAAGCATTTGAATCTGGACGTTTTGAGAGAAAATCTTGAACTTCACTTCAAGTTGATATGAACTATAGAGGGAGTGGTCTTCAACTTTTATTGATGCACCATGGGGAAGAAATAGCATCTTTTAATGTTTCTGGAGATTTTAAAACAAATATTACACGAAGCCAAAATCTTCTTGCTACAAAGCTTGCAAGCCTCAATGATACCCTTATTATATTTTTGAAATCAAATCAGTACTCATCGCATAAAACTCGTCTTGATGAAGAAAATTCTCTTACCAAGATATACTATCATGATCCATTTTCTGATCCAGAAGCGCTTGATGATTTTCATAATACTGATGGATTTGGCCTAGAGTCGAGTTTAGAAGAAGGAGGAATAGGATGGCAGGATCCCAATACTATGCTTCTCAGTTTTGCTGCTGGAGAGAGTGTAGGAGAAGCGACGAAACATTTCCAGAGTTTTTCTCTTATAAATCTTGGTGATCCTGTTGCATCTCTTAAAGCTTTAAAGTATACATTTTCAGGAACAAATATTGAAAAATCTTTCGATCCTACTGTAGGTGAATTAGTACAAGAACAATGAGATTTGATTGGATATCAGATGTTTGATTTTAATAATGATGGAAGGCAAGATCTTCTTACTATTCATACAAGTGGGTATGTTGATCTTTTTGAAAATACCAAGTCAGAAGAACGTTTTACTAAACATAGTTCTCTGATATATGCTGTTGATGGAGGTTCTGTTCGACTCGTAAAAGCGTGAGACTTTACTGGAGATGGATATGGAGATGTATTTTTTGTTTCAGAGACAGGAGTACCAACCTTGTTTAATAACGTTGAAAAGGATTTTGTTCGAATCGATTTGAGTGAAATGACGAGTTTAAGTGGAAGTATTATTCAGGCAGAGGTGTTTGATATGGATGCGGATGGAAAAGATGATATAGTTACCCTTGATGATGCTTGAGAGATTCATATATTTTATGGATGAGGTTCAGCGCAAAATCCTGTCTTCACTAAAAAATTTATCGGTGATGGATATGCGATAGAACTTTCTGAAACAACGACGAGTCATGGTGGAGCACTCTACTTTGATGGACTTACTCAAATAAACCCTGATGATCTTTCTATATTACTTCAAGAAACCCAAGACTATGTAGACGCAGTAGAAGAGGCAGGAAATGAGATGCTCACTGATCCAGATGCTGATCTCCCAAACCCTGAACTTATTGATGATTCTTTGGTTGCAGGCTTTCTCTATGTAGGACTCCCTTATGTTCCAACAGATTATGAACCAGAAGAATTAGATGGTGAATCTCTTATTGATGGTCTTGATACTATAGAAGCTTGATCATGAGAGACTGCTGATGCTCTTGATGAATTTTTAACTGATTATGAATCATATATCGAGTATAGTGGGTATAAAAATGCATACTCAACACAAACCTATTTTCTTCGAAGTCAGTATGCGGATTTACAAGGTATCGATATAACAAAAACCTATAGTGATACGACTCCTCCATACCTTCAAACAGGAGATAGAGTGTATCTTGATATTTCCCTCAAAAATACTTCCACGGAAAGAATCAATAATGTAGCATATGTTGATAAGGTTCCAGCATATTTTGCTTTTGTAAATAATGACCTCAAACTTATAAGTGAAGAAGATAGGATTATTCAAAGACGTCCAGGAATAGGTGAATATAATATACTCATAGATGGATTTTATCTTGATCCAGGAGAAGAAACTATTATTCGTATAGAGCTTGAAACACTTCCTCTTTCATATGGACATATCCAAGTAGGTTTATATGAGGATGGAGAAGTCTGAGATGATATCTGGTGAGATGTTATTATTAAAGAAAATGATAAAAATTGTTGAAAAGAAGCAGATATTTATAGATCTACCGCTGCAAGAAACTATATTGAGTGAACGACAGTTCCGGTATGTAGTGGAGCAGATATTGATATTGGAAGTACTTTCCCAGAACTTATTGATGAAAATGAAAATGGGATTCCTGACTATATAGAAAACCTTTTGATGGAAGATGAAGATGGAAACCTTATACCTACAGATAATACAGGGTCATTAATTGATTACTCTGACGATACTCTTTCTGAACTTTATATCGATAGTGATGGTGATGGAATACCTGATGTTGATGATAGTATGGATAATACTGATAGTGCAACGGATTTTATGGGGGCTCTTGATGCTATTAATGGAATGGTAGATGAAATATCATCAGAAATAGATACGCTTATAGAAGGTTTGAGTTGTGGTTTTTGAGGTGGAAGTTGTTTTGCAAATCCACTCAATTGGGCTCCACTTGCACCAGGAAATGATCCAACACTTTTTGGGATGCCTATTTGAGATGGACTTAAGGTAAATGAGGGGATTCCTATATTTTCTGCACTTACAGGAAGACAATCTTCTTGTGGAACGAGTCCTTGTTGTCTGCCATCAGTCTATCCTATGACTTCTCAAACATTTATTCCTGGACCATTTTGTGGACCTCCAGGGGCAGGAGGATCACTCTGAGTAGCATCTCCTACAAATTTTGTTCGTCTTTTTGCAACTCCTACCCTTACAGGAGGTGCGGGGATTGCAGTGTGTTTTGGAGCCCCTGCTATTTGAGCTTGAAATGTTCCTCCAATGGGAGTTCATCCTATTGTTCCAGGTGGAAACTGTATAGTTGTTGCTATGCCACTTTTTGGTTGTGAATGATGAGAATGAGATCCAGGAGTTAATGGCTACCCGTATGGATGAAATTTTGGTATTATCAATGCAAATTGTGATGGGAAAGGTGATAGGCTTTATACTCCTCAAGAACTTGAAGATGCTTTTGTGCAGAGTTATCTTGAATATTTAAGAACGGGAATACGTCCACCATGACTCTACGACTTGTACGTAGAAACTTTTACACAAGTGATGGAAGATTGAGGAGGTAACTATACTCTTCCAAGTGGACCACTTATAAATATAGGATGAGGTGGAGATGAAAGTATGTCAGTTTCGGTTGATCTTGATATATCAGCGTTGGCTCAATGAGATTTTCAAGATGTAGTACAGATAAATA
>Ga0102810_1000198_pt1 | contig 20785 bp, 21 predicted proteins | sample ColrivemetaGS573_FD_84506 | JGI IMG/M metagenome (GOLD analysis project Ga0102810, IMG submission 84506) | Estuarine microbial communities from the Columbia River estuary - Ebb tide ETM metaG S.573 | ecosystem: Environmental > Aquatic > Marine > Intertidal zone > Estuary | place: USA: Columbia...
AATTTTGAAAAAGAATGAAGGTAGTAATCCAAAGAGTTTCACAGGCTAGTGTTACAATTAACAATGAACAAGTAGCATCCATTAAACCAGGATTGTTAGTGCTATTAGGTGTTGTAAATGAAGATACTCAAGATGATATAAACTGGTTGTGTAATAAAATAGTGAATCTTCGAATTTTTGCTGATGATAAAGATCTAATGAACCTCTCGTTGTTAGATGTTGCTGGCGATGTTGTTGTAGTGAGTCAGTTTACTTTACATGCAAATACTAAAAAAGGAAACAGACCAAGTTACATAAAGGCAGCAAAACCAGATGTTGCTGTTCCACTTTATGAATCTTTTGTAAAACAACTTGAAGAAAAAATGGGGAAACTAGTTCAAACAGGACAGTTTGGTGCAGACATGAAAATTCAATTGATAAACGATGGTCCAGTAACCATTATAATAGATAGTAAAAACAAAGAATAACGGCATTAACATTTGGTCAAGCTATTGTTGGTTTTATGCTAACAAAAGTGCTTTTGAGTGAATTAAAATATATTTTTGTGCCTTACTTTATAACTTTAATAGTTTTGTTCTTTATAAAAAATCATAAATTAGGAATATCAGAAATGCTCAAAAGGAAGTTGATGATTGGATAAAAGCTCATGGCGTGCGCTATTTTAACGAACTTACAAATATGGCTCAGCTAACTGAGGAAGTTGGCGAAGTCGCCAGGATTATTGCACGTCGTTATGGAGAACAAAGTGAGAAAGAAAGCGATAAAAGCAAAGATTTAGGTGAAGAATTAGCTGATGTTATGTTTGTGGTTTTATGCCTTGCGAATCAAACAGGAGTTGATCTGGAAAAAGCATTTCATGAAAAATTAGATTTAAAAACAAAAAGAGATCACGACAGACATCATAATAATGAAAAATTAAAATAAATTTACGACTTACTTTAGAGTAACGATTTTATTTTATGAATATAGAAATTCAAGAATCTTCAATACAACAACAATCAGCAATTACTATAACTGGTTCAAAAAGTGAATCGAATAGATTATTATTGATGCAAGCTGTATTTTCAACGATTGGTATTCAAAATATATCAAATGCAGATGACGCTGTATTAATGCAAAAAGCGTTGAGTTCAGATGCTGATATTATTGATATCCATCATGCAGGAACTGCCATGCGTTTTTTAACAGCCTTTTTAGCAACACAACCAAAACGAGAAGTTGTATTAACGGGATCTTCAAGAATGCAGGAACGTCCAATAAAAATTTTGGTTGATGTATTAAATCAGCTAGGTGCAAAAATCACTTACGAAAACAAGGAAGGTTATCCACCTTTAAAAATCAGTGGTCAAGAAATTATTAATAACAAAGCAAGTATAAAGGCTAACGTAAGCAGTCAATATATATCAGCATTATTGCTTATAGCACCAAGTTTGAAAAATGGGTTAGAACTTAATCTTGAAGGAGAAATAACTTCGATTCCTTATATAAATATGACTTTGAGTTTGCTTAATCAATTAGGAATTGAAACAAGTTTTCATGAAAACACAATTACTGTCAAACCAATAAATAAAGGTGTTTCTCCTATAACATTAACTGTAGAATCAGATTGGTCATCAGCTTCGTATTTTTATAGTATTGTTGCTTTAAGTGCTATTGGTACGCAGATAACCTTGTCAGCATATAAAGAAAATTCATTACAAGGAGATTCTATTTTAGTTGATGTTTATAAAGAATTTGGTGTACAAACAACATTTGAAAATAATGCGATTATACTTAAAAAAGTATCCGAAAATAAAGCACCTAAAGTCTTCAATCTCATAAAATGCCCTGATATTGCTCAAACTATTGCAGTTACGTGTTTAGGATTAGAATTAGATTGCCATCTGGATGGACTCCATACCCTTAAGATAAAAGAAACGGATAGATTACAAGCTTTAAAAAACGAAATCGAAAAACTTGGAACAAAAGTTAGTATCACTGATAATAGTTTAATAATTAAAGATTGTAAATCTTTGAACCCTAATGTGATAGTTGAAACCTATAAAGATCATCGAATGGCAATGGCATTTGCTCCACTTGGTTTAAAAACTAATATTATAATTAAGAAGGCTGAAGTAGTATCAAAATCCTATCCAGATTTTTGGAAGGATTTGTCTCAAATAGGGTTTTCACTCAAAGAAAATTAAAATAACCTCCATTTTACTTGACAACGCCTATGCTCAGGTTGTATATTTGCCACTTTCCAAAATAAAGGTATTACGACTATATTTTGTGAGCAATGTTTAATAATTAATACAATATAAACAAACAGATGAAATTATCTCACTTTCACTTTGATCTTCCTGAAGAACTACTTGCAGAATACCCATCAGAACATAGAGATGAAGCAAAATTAATGGTTTTAGACAGAGCAAAACAAACCATTGAACATAAACAGTTTAAGGATCTTATTGATTATTTTGAAGAAGATGATGTCATGATACTTAATAACACCAAAGTATTTCCAGCTCGTCTTTTTGGGAATAAAGAAAAAACTGGTGCTCGTATTGAAGTGTTTTTATTAAGAGAATTAAATGCTGAACAACGACTTTGGGACGTTTTAGTTGATCCTGCAAGAAAAATTAGAATTGGTAACAAACTCTATTTTGGGGATGATGATATGTTAGTAGCTGAGGTAATTGATAATACAACGTCTAGAGGAAGAACATTACGTTTCTTATATGATGGGTCTTATCATGAATTTAGAAAAAAATTAACTCAACTTGGTGAAACACCATTGCCAAAGTATATAAAAAGAGATGTAGAGCCAGAAGATGAAGATCGTTATCAAACAATTTTCGCAAAAAATGAAGGTGCTGTAGCAGCTCCAACAGCGGGATTACATTTTTCTAGACATTTATTAAAACGTTTAGAAATAAAGGGAATTGACTTTGCTGAAATCACATTACATGTAGGATTAGGAACATTCAACCCTGTTGAAGTTGAAGATTTATCAAAACATAAAATGGATAGTGAAGAGATATCTATTGACCGTTTTGCTACAGGTACTATTAACAATGCATTAAAAAACAAAAGGCGTATTTGTGCAGTTGGAACAACTGCAATGCGAGCTGTTGAAAGTTCAGTGTCATCAAGTGGTACATTAAATGAATATGATGGTTGGACAAATAAGTTTATTTTTCCTCCTTACGAATTTAGTATTGCCAATTGTATGATTACTAATTTTCATACACCAAAATCAACATTGTTGATGATGGCATCTGCTTTTGGTGGTCATGACTTTATAAAAAAGGCGTATGATGAAGCCATTAAAGAAGGCTATAAGTTTTATAGCTATGGAGATGCCATGTTAATCATATAATAATTCTAGCCTCGATTTTTCGAGGCTTTTTTATCTCATAAATGTCAATAGTAAAAAAAGATATTCGAGCTTTAACAAAGGAGCAACTTAGAGTTTTTTTTGAAAAGGAAGGTGATAAAGCTTTTCGTGGAAACCAAGTATATGAATGGTTGTGGCAAAAATCTGCTTACAACTTTGATGACATGACCAATTTGTCGTTATCAACTCGTCAAATGCTTGAAGCTAATTTTGTGATTAATCATATTAAGGTTGATACAATGCAACGTAGTGCTGACGGAACAGTTAAAAATGCAGTAAAACTTCATGATGGACTTATAGTAGAATCTGTATTGATTCCAACCAAAACGAGAACTACAGCATGTGTGTCGAGTCAAGTTGGATGTAGTTTGGATTGCAGATTTTGTGCAACATCAAGATTAAAACGAATGCGTAATTTAAATCCTGATGAAATATATGATCAGGTTGTTACTATAGATAGAGAGAGTAGGTTGTATTATGATAAGCCATTATCTAATATCGTTTTTATGGGTATGGGAGAGCCGTTAATGAACTATAACAATGTTTTAAAGGCTATTGATAAAATCACCTCTCCAGAAGGACTAGCGATGTCTCCAAAACGTATAGTTGTTTCTACGTCAGGAGTACCAAAAATGATTAAAAAAATGGCTGATGACAACGTCAAGTTTAAATTAGCTGTGTCATTACACTCAGCAATTGATGAAGTACGAACTTCCATAATGCCATTTAATGCTACCTTTCCTTTAAAAGATTTAAGAGAAGCTTTAGTCTATTGGTATAGTAAAACAAAAAATCGAATTACTTATGAGTATGTAGTTTGGGATGGCATAAATGATAAAAAGAAAGATGTTGATGCGCTGATTCAGTTCTGTAAATTTGCACCGAGTAAAGTAAATCTAATAGAATATAATCCTATTGATGATGGCGAGTTTCAACAAGCTAATTCAAAAGCAATTGACATGTATGTTTCAATGCTTGAAGCTAATAGAATAACGGTTACAGTAAGGCGTTCAAGAGGAAAGGATATTGATGCTGCTTGCGGTCAATTAGCAAATAAAAGTTAAATAAAAAAAGCTGCCATTGGCAGCTTTTTTTATTTATAAAATAGAACTACTGTTTAAGTAGTTTTATCGTTTTTTCTCCATCTCCTACTTTTACTTTTGCAATATAAATGCCATCACTAAGAGAAGTTAGATTAATGTTTTTGGTTGAGTTTGATAATGATTTTGATAATACGCGTTGTCCTAAGGTATTATAAATATCAATATTTTTTAGAGTCAGTATATTAGAATTTAATTGTAAAATATCATTGCCTTTATTATAAAAATAAGAAAATTTATTTTTCTCAAAATCTGTAGTTCCTAATGATGATGTAACAACTACATCGTCAATTCCAATATAATTTGAATCCGTTCCACCTGATCCGGCTCCTTCTACAAAATATCTAAAGGCAATTCTAACATCAGTAGCACCTGATAAACCTGAAATATTTATAACTTGTTGTGTCCAGGCTTCTGGATAAACTCCTCCAGTCACTAAAGTTGGATTAATGTCTAATAGTAAATCTGTGTAAGATCCAACATCAGCGTCAGTAGTTGGGTTAGTTGATGAGTCTCCAGTATCACTTAGTCTCACTTGAAGTCTATCCGGAAAGGTAGAAGCTTCAATTGTACGTGTATAGAATGTTATAGCATCGCCATTTTCTACATTAACTACAGGCGTTATTAACCAATTACTTATGGTTCCTGTTGTTGTTGTATTATTGAAATTAGCGGCAATATATGAATTTGTTGAGCCTGAATTTGCGTCAAAAACAAGATTATCACCTTGATACCAATTTGTTAGGCCTAATGGTGAACTTAAGTTTAATTGATCCCAACCATCTCCGGCAAGTGTCGTGATATCATCAAAAGTTTCATTTATCGTTTGTGAATTAACAGTTACTGAAATAAGTATTCCAAAAAATAATAGTGTAATTTTTTTCATGAATTCCATTTTAAAATGTTAAGGCATAATAATTTATATGACCAAAATGTAGCTAATTTAAGTATGCTTAAAAGTATAAATTTAAATTAGGACCACCAAAGAAGCCTTCTTCAAATTTAATTATTTTGTAACTAATATGACTTATTTAAAAATAGGCTTTTACTACGTTTTTTAGTAATTTTGTTATTAATTCTTTCAGGCAAATTCTCTTTTTTTGAAAATTGTAGAACAAATAAAACACCCTATTGCATTTGAGATGGATCTTTTCGAACAAAAGTTCCAACTTGCGATGTCGAGTAAAGTAGCCCTGCTTAACAGGATTACACATTACATTGTAAATAGAAAAGGAAAGCAAATGCGACCAATGTTTGTGTTCTTGGTTGCTAAAATGCTCAATAATGGAGAGGTAAGCGAACGTACATACAGAGGAGCATCGGTTATTGAGTTAATTCATACTGCGTCTTTAGTACACGATGACGTTGTTGATGATAGTAATAGGCGCAGAGGCTTTTTTTCAATAAATGCGCTTTGGAAGAATAAAATTGCCGTTCTAATAGGTGATTACTTTTTATCAAAAGGCATGCTAGTGTGCATTGATAATAATGATTTTGATTTATTAAAAATTATTTCAGTCGCTGTGCGTGAAATTGTTGAGGGCGAGTTGCTTCAAATTGATAAAGCACGAAAACTTGATGTGACTGAAGATGTATATTATGAAATAATCCGCCAAAAAACGGCTACTTTAATTGCAGCTTGTTGCAGTCTTGGGGCCGCATCTGTAAAACCGAATACGGAAGAAGTTGAGCGAATGAGAAAATTTGGAGAGCTTATTGGAATGGCATTTCAAATTAAAGATGATTTGTTTGATTATGGAGAGGAGCAAATCGGTAAGCCAACAGGAATAGATATCAAAGAGCAAAAAATGACATTGCCTTTAATTCATGTTTTGAACAACTGCAAAAAAAAAGAACATGATTGGTTAATTAACTCCATTAAAAAGCATAATAAGGATAAAAAACGAGTTAAGGAAGTTATTGCTTTTGTGAAAGATAGTGGAGGCTTAGAATATGCCGTGACTAAAATGAAACAATTTCAAGAAGAAGCACTTCAGGTACTTGACAATTATCAAGAATCTGAATTCAAGAGCTCACTAATTTTGATGGTTAATTACGTTATACAGAGAAAAAAATAATTGATTTTTAAGAAAATCAATTTTATGTTCTGTCAGTTTCCATTTCGATTTTTCCTTTTTTAAATAGTATAAGAAAGTCAATGTTTTTCAAGCTTCAAGAAATATTATAAATTGCACCAACAAAAATATTTTTAATGTCAGGCAACCTTTTGCACGACTTTTGCGTCTTTATAAACAGAAGCTAAAATGAACCCTCTATTGAAAGTCATTCAACTTTATAAAAACGAAGCTCAGCTCATAAAAAAAGCAGCCAAAAACCATCGTGATGCACAGCATACGTTGTATGAGATGCATGCTCCTAAAATGCTCAGTGTATGTCGTTATTATATAAAAGATGTTCATCAAGCAGAAGAGGTCATGTTAAACGGTTTTTTTAAAGTATTTACACAATTAAAATCATTTAAATCTGAAGGAAGTTTTGAAGGTTGGATAAGACGCATCATGATTCGAGAATCTATTTCGTTTTTACGAAAAAAAAAGAGATTAGAATTTTCAGCAGATGACATGGAAGTTTATGAAAAACCAGTTAATGACACAAATGTAGAATTTGATGTTGATGACATACAACAGCTCATAGATAAGCTTCCAGAAGGTTACCGCATGGTATTTAATATGTATGCCATTGAAGGATATAAACATAGTGAGATAGCCAAAATGCTTTCAATAGGAGAAAGCACTTCAAAATCTCAATTATTTAAAGCTAGGAAGCTTTTACAGCAACAGATAAAACAATTAAAAAACGCAAGCAATGGCACCAATTAAATTTGAGGAACAGCTAAAAGAAAAGCTAGAGCAAAGACGTATTGAACCAAGCGTTAATTCATGGGACAAATTAAGCAATAAGCTTGATGCGAACGAAGACAACAAAAATAATAAAGGGTTTTGGTGGATTGGAATTGCTGCTACAGTTGCAGGCGTTTTATTAGCATTAACGTTTGTTTTTAAGTCAAATACAGAAATTGTTGAACCAATTATTGTTGATACAAAAAAAGAAACATTAATTGAAAAGAAAGATTTACAACATCTAGATGTATTAAATGAAAATAATGCAGTTGCAATTGAGGACAGCGAAAATAAAACTAAGAAGAATCAGCAAAGGGAGACACAAAAACTAAGTATCAAAACACCGTTAAAAGCGATTATTAAAGAACAACAGGATGCATTAATTCTTAATAAAGAAAATGAAGTTGTTGCAGAAGTTGATACTAAAATAAACTTGGAAGTAACAGAGAATAACACAATAGAAACATCACCAGAGTTATTAAGTTTTGAATCTAAGAAGGTCAATGAAGTCGTAGCTCAAATTCAAAAACTTCAACAAGAAAACAATGAGGTGACTTCGCAGGAAATTGATGCACTTCTAGAGGCAGCACAAAAAGAAATTACAATGAGAAAATTGTATAATGAAGCTACTAATGTCGTTGACGCAAAAGCCCTGCTCCAATCTGTTGAAGATGATTTAGATCTATCATTTAGGAATAAGGTATTTAGTGCTTTAAAATCTGGCTATGAAACCATAAAAACAGCAGTCGCTGAACGTAACAATTAAACTAGAATTCATCAATAATCAAAATCAATACATCATCAAAAAACGAACAATTATGAGAACAATTACAACGTATTTAGTAAGTATTATTTTAGTGTTTAGTATCTCAATTTCACATGCTCAAGACAGCACTCCTGAAAATGATAATGCTGAAAAAATAGAAATTCTAAAAGAGCTTAAGAACAAAATAAAGATTGAAGAACGGGAATTTTTAAAAGAAGAAGTTGAAGCAATTAATAAACGCTTGGAGAATGGACAAATCTCCGAATCTGAGGCTGCTCGCTTAAAAAAGGAAGCTGCTGAAAACAGAGCTTTAAATATTGAAAATCGTTTAGCAATAGTGGATAATAAGATTGCTCTTTTAGAACGAAATCCAAATGGGTCAATGGTTTCCAAAGATGACGATCCAGAATTTAGAATAACTATTGGAGGTTCTGATTCTGATGGCAAAATATTCAGAATAGGACAACCGAAAAATAAGCCAAGAAAGTATGACAGACGCACAAAAAGTCATTTAGTATTTGCCATTGGGTTTAATAATGCAATTATAGATGGTCAAAAAATAGACGATTCACCGTATAAGCTAGCAGGCTCTGGATTTGTTGAGCTTGGCTGGGCATGGAAAACAAGGTTGTTAGCTAACTCTAATGCAATACGCTTAAAATATGGTTTCTCATTTACATGGAATAAATTGGATATAAAAGATGATAAATATTTAGTAAATAATGATGGTGATATTCAGTTAGAAGATTTTCCATATAACCTTAATAAGGCAAAATTTAGAATGACAAATTTAGTATTCCCTGTTCATTTTGAATTTGGGCCTTCAAAACGAATAGATAGAGACAACTACTTTCGGTATACAACACATAGACAATTTAAAATTGGACTTGGTGGTTTTGCCGGATTTAATCTTCAAGCTATGCAGAAGTTGAAATTTAAAAAAGAAGGTAAAGATGTAAAAGATAAAATTAAGGATGGGTATAATGCTACGAGCTTTGTGTATGGCTTGAGCGGCTACATTGCATTTAATGATACGGCTTTGTATGTAAAATATGATTTGTCGCCTATATTTAAAAATCAGACCATAGAGCAAAATAACATTTCTGTTGGAGTACGATTTGATATGGATTAAACTGCTAACTTTTTTTCATGTGAAAGGGTTCGTAACATTAAGTTACAAACCCTTTTATTTGAAAGTATTTTCTTAAAAAAGAAGCGCCCCATTATCTAAATCGTAATGTGTCACTTAAACCTAAAGCTGTATTTTAGTTTTATTTCTATAAAGCTTCTTTTACTGGTTTAACTTTCATTATCTATAACCAATTCCTTAACTCCTATTTATCCTTCATTATTTTATATGTTCTTTTCAGTATGAGTGGTATATTTGTTTTTATTATTTTTACAAACATTGTAATTTATTCTTTTGATATCAAAATCAACCATAGATCAAGTATTTGAAACTTCTCGTGTAGAGGAGGTGATTGGCGATTTTGTACAATTAAAAAAATCTGGAACAAACTTTAAAGGATTGAGCCCATTTAGTGATGAACGCTCACCTAGTTTTATGGTTTCTCCTGTGAAGCAAATTTGGAAAGATTTTTCAAGTGGTAAAGGAGGCACTGTTATTTCATTTTTAATGGAACATGAGCATTTTACATATCCTGAAGCCATTAAATACCTTGCGAAAAAGTATAATATAGAAATTGAAGAAACCGAGCAAAGCAATGAAGAAAAGGAGCAGGCCGATGAACGGGAGAGTATGTATTTGGTTAGTGAATTTGCGAGTAAATATTTTGAAAAGATTCTTCATAAAACAGATAAAGGTCAAGCCATTGGCTTAAGTTATTTTAAGGAACGTGGATTTACAGACGAAACAATTAAGAAATTTAATCTGGGTTACTCACTTGACGATTGGCAAGCTTTCACAGATGAAGCTTTAAAGCAAGGTTATAATATTAATTTCCTGGAGAAAACAGGACTTACAATTGTTAAAGACAACAAACGTTTTGATCGTTTTAAAGGTCGCGTAATGTTCCCTATTCAGAGTATGAGTGGACGTGTATTGGGATTTGGTGGAAGAATTTTAACAACTGATAAAAAAGCAGCTAAGTACTTAAACTCTCCCGAGAGTGATATTTATCATAAAAGTAAAGTTTTGTATGGTATTTATCATGCAAAGCAAAGTATAGCAAAAGAAGATAATTGTTATTTAGTTGAAGGTTATACAGATGTTATTCAGTTTAATCAAACAGGAATAAGTAATGTCGTTTCGTCATCTGGTACGGCACTTACTTCTGAGCAAATACGACTTATCAATAGACTTACTAAAAATATTACAGTTTTATTTGATGGTGATGCTGCAGGAATTAGAGCCTCACTAAGAGGAATAGATTTAATCTTGGAACAAGGTATGAATGTAAAAGTTTGTACGTTTCCACAAGGTGAAGATCCTGATAGCTTTGCTAAACAAAACACTCTCCAAGAACTCAAGTTGTATCTAGAAAAAAACGCTAAGGACTTTATTGCTTATAAAGCATCATTACTTATGGAAGATGCTAAAAATGATCCAGTTAAAAAGGCAGGGTTAATTCGAGATATGGTTAACAGTATTTCAAAGATTCCTGATCGTATTCAAAAGGAGATCTATGTTCAAGAATGTGCTAGAATTATGGATATCAGTGAAGAAGTCCTATTTAGTACTTTAGCTCAAATTGGTAAAAAAGAATTTCAAGATGCCAATAAAAACTATAGAGAAGAACAAAAGGCTTTTGAAGTTGTTCAACGTAAGGAGTCTCTTGAAAAAGTAGATGTCCAATATGAACTTGAACTAAAAATAATTGAGATTTTGTTACTCTATGGCAATAAAATAGAAGATTTTGAAGATTTGGTTTTGAAAGAATCAGATGAAGGAGAACTTACTTTAGAGCCAGTAATTCATAAAACTAAAGTTTTTGAGAAAATCTATTTAGACTTACAGGAAGATGAAATGGAGTTCACAAATGAAAAATTCAAAAGTATTTACTATACGATAATCGATACCTTAAATCAAAACCCTGAAATTGGACTTGAAAATTTTATAAATACAGTCGATGAAAATATGGCTCAAGAAATCACTACTATTTTAATGAATGATGAGCGTTATAATTTGCATGATTGGGAGCGAAATAATATTTTTCCTAAGAGTAAAGCTCATGGTATTTCTCAGTTAGTTAATGAAACAATTTTAAATCTTCGTTGTTTTTTAATTGATTTGAAGGTCACAGAATTTAAAATAGAAACACAGAATTCAACAAGTAATAATAAAACGCTTTTAGAGGATGTTTTAAATTACTCAAATTTAAAAATGTTACTATCTAGAAAATTAAATAGAGTATTGTAGTTATCCTAATTCTAGATGTCTTGCTTGGTTAATTAAATCTACTAAATTAGTCACATTGAGCTTCTTCATCAGTCTAGCTTTATATGTGCTTACTGTTTTTTCATTAATTTCAAGTTCTTCAGCAATTTCTTTATTACGTCTTCCAGACGATAATAATTTTAAAACCTCAACTTCTCTTGTAGATAGTTTTTTATAAAGTTTACTCGGTTTATTTCCGCGTTCATCAAAGGCTAAGCGCTGTGCTAAATTATTACTTATATATATGCCACCATTATAAACTTTCATAATGGCATCTTTTATCGTTTGGGTACTTACAGTTTTGGTAAGATACCCTGAAGCGCCGGCTTTGATAGTACTAACGGCATAAATTTCCTCAGGATGAGAACTAAACATAATTACTTTTACATCAGTATATTCTTTTTTAAGAGTTCTGAGAGCAGTAATACCATTAAGTTCGGGTAAATCTATTTCAGAAAGTACAATATCAATTTTTGTTCGACCTACGAAATCAAATAATTCTTTTCCTGTAGTAACGCTTCCGATTACTTGGATGTCAGGTGAAGTTTCAAACAGCATTTTTAATCCTGTTCTGATGATCGGATGGTGATCTGCAACCAATACCTTAATCATGATAATATTTTTATTTTGTTATACAAATACCCTTACAAAAAGCAGAGTTTTAGACTTGTTTTATTGAGCAGATATAACCAAATTTACTAAAAAAAACAACGCCAACTCTTAATAATTTATGAATTTTGTAATAATCACTTTATATTTTTAGGAATTTCGCAAACAGGAATTGGAATCATTTTATGCTTATTTCCTGAGTTATAGCGTTTAAAAATTTCAAACACTTCATTTTCTCGTCCTGAAAAATCATTTACGGTTTTACCCTTGTCATTCATTTGCATTGCCCACTCTAATTCATCATAATTTGCACCAATTTGATCTTCATCACTTCTCGCATCTCCAAATAATCCATCACTTGGTGCTGCATTTATAATAGAATCAGGTACTTCTAAAAACCTTCCTATATTATAAACTTCAGATTTCATTAAGTCAGCAATTGGACTTAAATCAACACCTCCATCTCCATATTTGGTGTAAAAACCGACACCAAAATCTTCAACTTTGTTTCCTGTTCCAGCGACAAGTAACCCTAATAATCCAGCATGATAATATAAAGTCGTCATGCGCAATCTAGCTCTTGTGTTTGCTAAAGCCATATCAACAATTGCTTGACTACCACTAGTAGTAACTTCCGTTTTAAATTCTTCAAAAACTGGAGTTAAATCTACTTTAATGTCGCTAACATTTGAGAATCGTTCTTTTAATTGACTAATATGTTCTTGTCCACGACTTACATGGCTTGAAGCTTGATGAATTGGCATTTCAACACAAAGTAATTGTAAACCTGTTTTTGCACATAACGTTGAGGTTACTGCAGAATCAATACCTCCAGAAATACCAATTACAAAACCATTTACCTTGGCTTTTATAGCATAATCTTTTAGCCACTTTACAATATGGTCAACAACTTTTTCTGTTTGCATGAAGGTTTATTTTTAAGGCAAAGAATAGTACATTTGCAAAACAAAAATAAACGAATAGAATAATTAATAAAAATTATTATCGTTTAAGTTTGATATTGATTTATTATGCGAAATATACTAGGGGTTTTTATTGTTATTATTTTATTAGGTCAATCTTGTGAGAACAAGAATAAAATTGAAAAAGAAATTGCAAATATTGATGTCAATATTCATGTAGAACGTTTTGACAAACTATTCGCGGAAGTTACTCCGGAATCTTTACCTGAGCTTAAAATGGATTATCCTTTTATGTTTTCAAAGAGCATTGCTGACTCAGTATGGGTTTCTAGAATACAAGATACGTTACAGCAACAATTATTCTTTGAAATAGAGAAAAAATTTGAGGACACACAATTAATTGAAGACGACATAACACAGTTCTTTCAACATTTAAAATATTATAATAAAACATTTAGAGAGCCGAGGGTGATTACTTTCTCTGACTATGTAGATTACAGGAATAAAATTTTTGTTACAGATACAATAGCTTTAATAGCAATTGACACCTATTTAGGAAGTGATCATGAGTTTTATGGAAATATTCAAAAGTATTTAAAACAAAATTTTGAAGCATCACAAATTGTATCAGACTTAGCTACTGCCTATGCTGAGAAACAAATCTATCAGTCATCACGAAAATCACTAATTGATGAAATGATTTATTTTGGAAAAATACTCTACTATAAGGATATTATGATTCCATTTAAATCTGACCAAGAAAAAATTGGATATACTAAAGAGCAATTAGCTTGGGCTTTTGAAAATGAACCAAATATTTGGCAATTTTTTATTGAAAAAGAATTGTTATTTGAAACAAATCCAAAGCTTGCAGGAAGGTTTATAAATCCTGGGCCTTTTACCAAATTTAATTTAGAACTTGATGCCGAATCTCCAGGTAGGCTAGGACAATATATTGGTTGGCAAATAGTGAGAGCTTATATGGAAAATAACGACACAGGTTTTAAAGATATGTTGCAATTGGATGCGACAGAACTTTTTAATAAATCAAAATTTAAACCACGCAAATAATGGCAAATACACATACATCTAAAATTGAATTGAATGTTGAGTTAGATGAAAACAAAATTCCGGAAAAACTAACTTGGACAGCACAAGATGGTGGGATCACCAATGAAGATGCCAAAGCAATGATGCTTTCTGTTTGGGATGACAATGCCAAGGAAACACTACGTATAGATTTGTGGACTAAAGATATGCCAGTTGATGAAATGAAACAGTTTTTTCATCAAACACTTGTTGCAATGAGTGATACATTTAATCGTGCAACGCAGGATGAAAAGATGACCGCGACTATGAAAGATTTTTGCGATTATTTTGCTGAAAAACTAGAGCTTAAAAAGTAAAAAATTAAGAGATAAGCCGTTGTTGATTCTATTTATTTTCAATTTTCTCGATCATCTCTTTGAATAAGTTTAACAAAAACTCCAGCTTTTTGGAATCACCAGCAGCGTTAAATTTTTGATTTTCAATTTTCACGCCGTACCAATCTTGTTTTGTGTTTTCATTAAGAATCCAATTTATTTCAATATTCGCTAATGAAGTGTTCGATATATCAATTTCGATATCCCAACCTGGATTGTCCAAAGTTGTGATTTGGATGACTTCACCTTTTTCCCAATTTCCGTCACAATTATCCTTAAACCAATTCTGTATCCAGTCTATAATTTCCATTTGTTATGTTTTAATATAATTGATTGATTTTTATTATAACTAATGACCCTTCCAAGGTGATATTTGGACTTTGGAAGTGAAGATACAAAAGTGTCAAGATTATGTTATTGAGAAGTAGGATAAGAGTTAAGAATATAATTCAAGTTAATTTTTGAATTCGATAAAATTCAAGGTTTTAAATGTTGGTAATTATTTCGCGTGATTAAGAAAAAAAATGATCTAGAAATGTGTTTCATTCTATAATTTCGTAGTCAATACTTAGTTTCCGTAAGGCTCTTAATGCAGATCCTGAATTTTTATCTTCTACTTCAATATCCACAGCATCTCCTTCTAACAGTATATCTGTAAGTTCTATAGAAAGAGATTCATTAATGTTAGATGAAACCTCTATAATACATTTGGATATTGCTCTTCTATCTGGTCTATGGGCATCACAAGACAATAAGTTTAATTTCATAAAAATATTTATTAATGTAATATACTAGAATTAAGATAAACTAATACCGTTATTCACTTTAATGACGAAAAACAAGTTTGTATCTGGATTCTTTATTAATGCTATAATGTTAGTAACGATTTAATATTCAAACTAATTGTATGTTTGGTTGCTAATATTCCTTTTAAGTAAAAGAAATAGATACAATACCGGCAAACCTTAGAAATCTCGATAAGGTGCATCTAAAAATGCATTGGCTTCTTCTTCAGCAAACTTCCCGTTTTTACTGTCCCAGTGTAATTTTCTATTTGGAAAACGTTGTGCTATTACACCAAGTAATATGGTTTCGGTTAGGCGAGAAGCATACGAGAAAGGTGCCGTGCATTCATCATTACCTAAACACGCATCTACAAACTGATGATAGTGTTTCGGAGCTTCCATTGCATAATCTCGAATTGGTTCCTCTAATTTAAATTTTGAGACATCCATATCTACATATTTTCCATCAATAATGAGTTTAGGCATCAATTGAAAATGTGGTAGATATAAGTTTCCTTTTTCTCCAATAAACATAGCACCTTGATCGTGTAGTTTTTCGTTATTAGGTAACATTAAGTCCTCGTGCTGCGCAGGAGCACCTTCACCATCATACCAGATCCATTTAAAACTTTCAGTGGTATACTTTGTTCCAGGAAACTCGTAGGTGACAACATTTTTTTCTGGAAACCCGAATCCTGTTGGTTGTCGGCATTCCGTTTTAATGGTATTCGGAACATCCAAGGCTAATGCATTGTATGGTGTGTCAAATATATGAACTCCCATATCACCTAAAGTACCACAACCATAATCTAATACTTTTCGCCAATCCATAGGATGGTAATGCCCGTCTTTATAAGGGCGTTCTGGAGATGTACCCAACCAAAGATTCCAATCTAAATGATCAGGAACGGGATCAGAACCGTCTGGAGCGACACCATCGAATCCCCAATTTTTAGGAGACCAAGCGTGAACAGTACTTACTTTGCCAATAATGCCAGATTGAATTAGCATGGTTGCTAGTTTATAATCGTAAAAGGAATGGACTTGAATTCCCATTTGTGTAATTAAATTTCTGTCTTTTGCCATTTTCTGCATGGCTCGAGCTTCTGTAACATGATGGGTTAAAGGTTTCTGACAGTATACGGCTTTATTCATTTCCATAGCCATAAGTGAAGCAGGAGCGTGCGTATGATCTGGAGTAGATATTACAACCGCATCAATCTCATTTTCGAGTTCTTTTAGCATCACACGATAATCCTTATATACTTTCGCATTAGGAAACATTTTATGCGCAACGTCAAGATAATTAGAATCAACATCGCAAAGCGCTGTAACATCCACTGATGGATGCGAAGACATTGCTTTTAAATCTTCCATTCCCATTCCACCAACACCTATGTGAGCAGATTTGATACGTCCTGGAACCATATTTTTAAAAGAATTAAGGATTGGCATTAAAGCTATTGATGATACTATAGCAGACGATTTTATAAAATTTCTTCTTTCCATTATTTGGCGCTGGTATTATAATTTTTTAATTTTTATGTTTTTAAACCACAATGGACTATCGTGATCTTGAAGACCTATAAATCCTGTTTTTGAAGTTCCATAATTTGGGTAATCTTTCCACTTCCCTTTGTTTTTTCGTTCGTTCCAATCGTCAGACCATGGCACAAATGACAATACTTTTTTACCATTGAGCCAGTGTTCAACTAGAGCATCGGTAAAAATAATTCTAGTCGTATTCCATTCGCCTGCAGGCTTCGTGATTTTCACATTGTTATCCGGAACATACATGGCGTAATCAGCAGCTGTTTTTTGCCATTCTTGTAATGTTGCATTATTTATTTCTTCCCAACCTAAATCATCTAAGAGTTGATATTCAGGAGAAATTTCTGGAGGGCTATCAAAGCCTTCTTTTAAATGATAAAAGACACCACTATTGCCGCCTGCCGGAAGTTTCCATTCTAAATAGAGTTCAAAATTATCAAACTCTTCTTTGGAATAAATTATGTCTTTACCACCTTCTTTTTCAGATTCTAATTTTTTCTCTGAATCAAAAGTTAAAGCACCATCTTCAATAACCCATTGTGCTGGAAGCGACTCACCATTATAGGCTCGCCAACCTTCAGTTGTTGTACCATCAAATAAATGAATCCATTCATCTGGTTCGGATTTTGTTTTATTCTTGCAGGATGTGATTATTAAAATTAAGGTAATGAGAAGTGCTAATTGTTTCATACGTTGGTTGGAATTTTTGGTTGAAAACAGTCTAATTTACAAAATATAGTTTGTTGAATTACAAAGCTTTAAAAAATAAGTGTTTTATATCAACTCTATTTTTTTACTATCTTTAAGGAAATACTAGTCATCATGGAAAAAAGAGACTTTATTAAAAAAATATCACTTGCTGCTTTAGGAACACCATTATTTGCAAGTGGACTTAATTCTTGTTTAGACGAAGTAGCTGCACTATCGGCAAGAAAGGTTTCAACCAATGAAGATTTTTGGTTAAAAGTTAGAAGTGATTATAAACTAAAACCAGATTATATTAATTTGGAAAGTGGCTATTATAACATCATTCCAACGCCTACGCTTGATGCGTTACATAAACATATAAATATGGTTAATTATGAAGGATCTTATTATATGCGGACCAAAAGAGTTAGTGATAAAAAACGAATGGCTGCAAAACTAGCGGCTATTATTAAAAGCCCGACTAAAAATGTTGTTGTCACCAGAAATACAACAGAATCTTTAGATTTAGTTATTAAAGGGATGGATTGGAAATCTGGAGACGAAGCTGTTTTTGCCAGTCAAGACTATGGATCAATGAGAGTAATGTTTGAACAAGTTGCTAATCGTTTTGGAGTTGTTAATAAAATTGTTTCTGTACCCAATCATCCAAAATCAGATGAAGAAATTGTAGAACTATACGCTGCTGCTATTACTTCAAAAACTAAATTGATGATGGTGTGTCATATGATTAATATTACTGGACAGATCTTACCTATTAAAAAGATTTGTCAAATGGCACATAGTAAAGGCGTGAAAGTTATGGTTGATGGCGCGCATTGTGTAGGTCATTTTGAATTTGACATAAAAGAATTGGAATGTGATTATTACGGTTCTAGTTTGCACAAGTGGTTGGCGGTTCCTTTAGGAACAGGATTATTATATGTGGCAGATGAACATATAGACACTACATGGCCCATTTTTGCCTCGCATAATAATGAATCAGGAAATATCGCAAAGTTAAACCATACTGGAACAAACCCTGTTTATCATGATTTATCAATAGAAAATGCAATTGATTACTATAATATGTTAGGAGGTGCTAGAAAAGAAGCTAGATTAAGATATCTTCAAGAATATTGGACAAAACAGGTAAGAGAATTACCGAAAATTATATTAAATACACCTAAAGAGTCACATAAAGCTTGTGGAATTGCTAATGTAGGAATTGAAGGCATAATCCCAACTGATCTAGCTAAAAGATTAATGGACGAATATAAAATTTTTACCGTAGGAATAAACGGTAAAGTAGTTCGAGGATGTAGAATAACACCTAATGTATTTACAACGCTTGAAGAATTAGATGTATTTGTAAATGCTCTTAAAGAAATAGCAGCATAACAGATCTAGGTTAATTTAAGCTAAGCTCAATAAATCTTAAGTAAGTGTCTTTACCTTTTTCTAGGATATCCTTAGGAATACGTTCGTTGTAATTGTGAATACTTTCTAAGTATTTACGATCTAGTTGTACAGGTACAACAGAGAATGACGTGACACCAACTTTCCTAAAATAGGAAGTGTCATTTATATTTGGTAATAAAATAGGAGCCGTTTTACTGCCCGCGTAATTTTGTTGAATAGCAGTATTTAAATTATTAAAATGTATAGAATTTATTGGAGTTTCCTTTACATGAGGTGTTTCTTTAATAATCTTGATTTCAATCATGGAGTTGTTAAGTGCTTTTTTAACATAAGTTAAAAATGTTGCTGTAGATGCTTCGGGTAATAATCTACAATCTAAAATAGCTGTAACATTTTCAGGTATAACATTAAACTTCTTATTACCGTCATTTAAACTTGTAAGTGTTATTGTATTTTAAAATAGAGCCATAAGCACTGGCTCTTGTCTTAATTTAGGAATGATGATAGGTTTAAATAATTTAGGGTGTTTTAAAACGAAACCTGTTAATCCTTTATTAAGTTGGCCAAGCTGTTTAAGCAGATTTACGTTAAGTTGATTATATGTCATTTTAGGTTTTTTCTTTAATAAATTATTAAGAGATAAAACCATTTCCTTATGAGCATATGCTAATGGAGTAACTGAACTGTGACCGCTAGTTTTTAATTCTAATTTAAGTTGAATCCATAAAGCTCTTTTCTGAGCAACTGAAATACCAAAGAGCGCTAAATCAGGCTTCTTTTTTAAGAGGCCTTTTATCGCAGGAGCGCCTTCTCCTATTACCACCTCAGGATTAAGGATGTCTAGATAATTGTCAATAACATATTTAATACCGCCTTCACATTGTGTCTCTTCGCAAGAAACAGGTAAGAAGGTAACATTGTAAGACATCGATTTCTTACTATAGCGTTTAGCAATTTCTATGATACTAAACAATTGCATGATAGCGACGCCTTTATTGTCATAGGCTCCACGACCCCAGATTTCGGACTCTGTAATGGCTCCTGAAAATGGAGGGAATTCCCATTTATCTATATTACCAGCGGGGACAATATCGATATGATTTAAGAAAATTATATTAGGAAGTTTATCTTGAAGAGGACGGATTGAAGCTGCAAAATTATAATTGCCATTTTCTTCACCCATCGAAGTTACTATTAGGCCGTTTTCAACGCAAATCTTTTTTAAGAACTCACCAGCCTCAAACTCATTTCCGCTTAAGGACTCTATTTGTATGTATTTACTTAGAATTTCCTGAATATTATAATTGTTATTTTCATAACGAATAGAGGTTTCTTCTGAATCTAAGGCCGAAGCTTTATGAATAGGCAGTAGAATTATTAAAGCGAAAAGGATTCTAACTTTTAAGTGCATATGCTCAAAATGTCTATGACATAATAATGCTGTGAAGATATAAAAAACCTTAATCAATTGTCTTTGTATTAAAAAAAATTAGATTTTCAGTCTATAGAGTTTAAAATGATAAAACACCAATAAATCCTAAATGTTGAGTGTTACCACTCATTAATTCTATTGGAGTCGAGTTTTACAAATACAAATAAAAGTATTGTAAAGCCCCAAAGACCTGAACCACCATAACTAAAAAATGGTAGCGGAATACCTATGGTTGGTATTAATCCCATTACCATTCCAATATTAATCATAAAATGTAGAAATAAGATGGCCGCAACGCTGTAGCCATATACACGACTGAATTGTGATTTTTGTAATTCCGAAAGATGAAGAATTCTTATGAGTAAAAGAACAAAGAGAATAACGACAAAGCTAGTCCCTAAAAAGCCCCATTCTTCACCAACCGTGCTGAAAATATAATCGGTATGTTGTTC
>Ga0102810_1000202_pt1 | contig 20664 bp, 49 predicted proteins | sample ColrivemetaGS573_FD_84506 | JGI IMG/M metagenome (GOLD analysis project Ga0102810, IMG submission 84506) | Estuarine microbial communities from the Columbia River estuary - Ebb tide ETM metaG S.573 | ecosystem: Environmental > Aquatic > Marine > Intertidal zone > Estuary | place: USA: Columbia...
CATACCAACCGACCTTGGTGTTGCATTTGAAATATACTTTAATAGGCGAGGAAGCTGTGATACAATCAATGTTTGCATATTTTGATCCATTGCAACTGGATCTCCATTTGACACAATATACATATAATCTTTTAAGGCTTCGGCTTTTCTAACTCTTAGCAATAGGGTTTCAATTTCCGGAGATTTTTCTCGGCTTCCTGATGCTTTTAAATCATCAATCATGTCGTGTACTCTTCGAAGTTCTGACTTCATGTTGTCACGTGAATTGTTGGCATCTTTTGCTACATCAGTTGATTTATCTTGCACCATTGCAACATATTTCATTGCTTGCTCAATTGGTATTCCAGTCTGATCGGAAAACATGCCGTTGCCGATCTCTCTATCGTTAATGTCAAACCATTGGTCGTGTCCGTCATTATGAACTGCGGCGGCCCATTTAGCGCCAGTTGCCTTTTCGAGGAAGTAGATTAGTGTAACACTATTGTCTCTAAAGTATTGTTCAAAGTAATCATGTTGCGGCTTTGTAGTACACCAGTCTGTGCCTTTGCCGTGGAAACAGCTAGCATCTTTGTCCAAAGGAACAACTATTAGCCATTTGTCAGTTTCGGCAAGAGTGTGACTTTTGCCAGTGTTCTTACGGTTCTTTTGTTGGCTTTGGCTTTGTTGCTGGCTCTTAGCATTAACAAACTTTTCAAAGTTTTGATAGCCTTGCTTGCCCCACCAGTCAATGTTTCTTTCGTTGCCCTGTACTTGGTTACGATTAACCAAGTCTTTGTACTTTGCAATTAAGTCAAGAACCATTTGCTCCTGGCTAGGATCTACTTCCTGGGCAAACTTTTGGGTTACTTCTTTGTACCCTTCAACAAATATAAGATCGGTATAACGCATGAAGTATTTATCGACGCAGTCGTTAAACTGCGCCGATAACTTAAACCTCTGACAGGTCTAACCATTCATACCAGCTAGGGTGCCTAACTTCAAATGGTAATTGCTTTCTCTTACGCACCAACTCCCAGTAACCTGGTGTGTATGGCTTATAGATCGGGCGCATGTCCATTCTGTTACCCTTGCGAGTGTTACAAGGGCCACAAGCTGTTACAATGTTGTCGAAGTTAGTTCTACCGCCACGACTTACAGGATGGACGTGGTCCATTGTTGCAGTCTTTTTAGTAACATCTTCTTCGCAGTACAAACACTTGTAGCTATCTCTCAAGTAAACATTACTTTTTGAGAAGCGTACCATTGTCTTTGTTCGTACATAATCTTTCAGCATAATTACCGCTGGGACTTTTGTCTCCCATGAGGTAGAATGTACCATCCAATCATCATACCATTCAAGTACGTTACACTTGTCATGGTACATGTATAGGACAGCTTCCTTCCACTGAATTGCACTTAATGGCAAATATGATACTGGTTGCGCGTCTGCGTTCAAAAGTAATGTGTCACTCATGATCTTTCTCCTAGTTAGTTAACATTCTCATTTTCGTTCTCCTATGTATGGTTCGAAGTTTACCCCTGAAATAACTTCACACACGGTGCCCCAGGGGTAAGCAATAAGCACGGTGTACGTTCCTGTGTCTTGGTTAGTTAGAACAAAAACTGTTCCTTGTCGATCAATCTTGCCTTGTGTTGTTTCGTCTAGTGTAGACAAAAATCCGTCGCCTGTAAAGAGAATACTTTCTCCGTACTCTTGCATTATAGTGCTTGCAAACAACGATCCTTGATCTGAGCAAACACTAAACTGTTTAACTTCGTAAGAATCATAATGATCTGCTACGGCAGCAGAACCTGCTAGTATAAGTCCTAATGTAACAACGTGATTCATAAATCACCTCCTTCAAAAATACTGGTCAATCATTTGGCGACCAGCCTGTTCCACTGCCGCGTTCCATTGATTGTCTCCGGATTTACCAAAAACAATCGAGTTAGTCAAATCTGTTATTAGCCAAAATCCTAATTCAATTTCTTTTTCAAGTTGTCCAGGACCCCATGCACTGTAACCCGAAACAAATCTGTACTGTAATGGTTTGTTACCCATTAATATCTTTTCAACCATCAGCGTATCCGATGACACATCTATACCCATTCCTGTATGCAATGTGTTAGTACTAGAAAAGTCGTCACTATGTACTAACATCAGCGCATGTGTTGCAACAGGGCCTCCTCGATATATTACATGGTCTCCAGGGTGAATGTCAACCTCTTTAGACGTAACTATATCATTTAGTTTTAATATTGATGGTGTTGTTAATGTGACGCCTGCGACGCCATTAATTGAGTCTTCATATATAAAGACCACACTGTGATGAAAGCATCCGAGCTCTACAGTGGGCCTAGCGATTAAAAACTTACCCACTCTGCTCATTTTCTAACTCCAGTCCGGTAATGGTCCGCCATATTTTTTCCCTTTGATTCTCTTTCCTGAAATCTTTTGTCTCTTCTTACCAATGGTATGTTTGACTTTTGATTTTCTTCCGCGGAGCCCTTGGGAACGGCATGATGATAAAGCAGAGGCGCCAAGGCTTGCATCAGAACGCGGCGACTTGCAAAGCTCTTTAGAAGCCTTCCATTCATCAAGTTCTTCGTCATCTGTTAATACTTCATCTATTCTCATGTAATTATTTATCCAATACTTCTGTAAAGAAAATTAATTGCTCTGCCCATTTAGGTATTTGAGTAAAGCTCGGAACATCAAGATGTTCTAATACTGCTTTGTCAAATGCTTGTTTGTTGTGTTCTGCGTAAGGCTGGCAAAGTTTATATAATTCTTTTGGTGTATAAGCATTTACTAACTGTTCAACGCTTTTAATATATCGTCCTATTCTGTTGTGCGGAGTATCATGTTGATCGTATTGTAAATCAAAGAATGGCGGAAAATCAAATCCCCAACTCTTTAGCTTATCAATAGTGCCAGCGCCGCCAAACGGTAAAAACATTCGGCAGTTGTGTATAGGAATAAAACACTTTTCAGTTATAAAAGGCATTTCCTCGTAGGTTTCAGTTACTAAGCTTATAGCAGTTTGTTGATAAGCTAATGGTGCTTTCCACATATCTTCTTCAACTTGCATATCATCAACTGTTGAAGTTTTAAACTTTCCTGCACTTTTCCTAAACCACTCCGAATGGCTGTCGAGCCAACTGTAACTATTGTTCTCTAGCAAGCCTTGTTCTTCCAGCCCTTGCATTATCTTAAGCCTGTGCATTCGTGGCTTTCTGTTTAAGATTAAAAAATGTTGTGCAGGGTTCTTGTTAGGTGTGAATTGCTGATTAAAAGATTCGGTTTTAAATAGCCAATAGGTAGGCCATTCACTGTTAAAGTGAATGGTATAGTTTTCTTCAAGAAACCAATCCTGATTGCGTTCTTCGACTAGTTTGTCACCAAACGGTTCCTCAGGCCACCAAACTTGCCAGCTGATGCCTTTGTTTCGTAGCTCAATAGGTATATGATGTATGTCATCAAGTCCTATGTCTAGCTTCATCTAAACCGATCCGCAGGGTTGTCATAGCATGATTCTTTTTCATGTGCAAGTTTAAATGTCAATGCCTTGCGAGGACCTTTGGTTGTATTAAGTGAGATTTCACCAGTCTTTGGATGATATTCAATCTTAGTGATTGTAGCCGGCGTGCTGTTTGGGCCAACACGAATGGTCTGCCCTAGCTCTAGGACTCGGGTTATACGATTTAGTGTACTCATTTGAAATCTCCTTTAATGGATAAAAATATTTAGCCTATAAATATTAGCATGATTTTTATTAAGAATATACCGTTATCTCCTTCGCCCTGGAGAGTAAACGATGAGAACCGTGGGATTGTAACTGACCTTAACGACAAGCGTGTTGCTGTGGTTCCAAAGCCAAAACCTGGCGTAGTTGAACACGAGAAACGATTGGCAAATCTAGCTGCCATATCATGTGCGCCAGAACTATTAGCTGCACTTAGAGAAGCTGCATGGCGTCTAGAAGAAGCAGGGATTACTCCTAGTACCGATCTTTATGACTTAATTAATAGGGCATCTTATGGTGTGCCCGATGTAGTACCTAAAAAAGATTAAGCTCTTGGATAGACTTGTCTATTACCTATTTCAACTTTAAGTATTCTAGTCTTACCTTTAAACTTAACGTCTCTGTCTAATCGTCTAGCACGTTCGCCTTCACCAGCTGCACCATCTACACTTACTTGATTCATAAGCTTTTCAAGTACTTGTGTTAATTGTGGTATTACTCTAATGTTTTCCTGTACTTTAAACTTTAGTTCGCTCCATCTGTCTCTTGGACTTTGTGCTACTCCGGCGCGCTTTATTAGTTCTATAGCAATCTGTTTAATATGTTGTCCAACTACTTGTCTAGCCTTAGCAAACTGTTGTAACTCAGCAAGTGCTGCACGAGCCACTTCGGTTGCTGCACGAGCAGGATCCTTAATCATTTGATCAACTGCCCATCCTTCAGCAGGATAGCTTAATCCTGGATAATTGCCTAATTGGTCTTTAGGTGCGCTAATCTTATACTTGTTAATAGTTGCAGCAAAGCCGTCGCCGATTGCTTGTGTTATTTCGTCTTCGTCTGTGCCGCCAGAGCCTTTTACATATTGTAGGGTAACCATAGCAGGTTCGCCGCCGTGTGCTTGCACTGCTTCGCCTGCTATATACTCAGCAAACTCTCGCTCAGGCGCTATATATACGCCGCCCATACTAGCTGTTGCGTCGCCGTATGTATCAACATCATATGTCTTCTTGGGTGCTTTGGCTAGCAATCCATTCTTAAGTATGCTAGGTACTAGTTTACTGCTAGTGCCATGATACATTGTCATTACACGCTGTTGCTGACGTTCTGTTATAATATCTCTAATCTTCATAATAAGTCCTAATTTTATATATTTAGTGGTTGACCTTGAGATAGCGTTCTGTTATTAATAATCATGAGATTAAACATACCAGATAAAGTAAACCCTAGCTGCCATGTTTTTAGACTTGGCTGGACTTATCCTATTTGTATTTGGGATAAGAAACAGTACGAAGAAGCAAAGAATATGTTAATTCCAACGTTTGGACAATACGCACGGCAGTGGAATTTTATTAGTTATGGTCCTACTACGACACCAACTGTGCGCTTTATGCTAGGAGGTTTAAGTAAAGGGAACAGCCCGCTAGAAGCAAAATGGTATGCTGATAGTAGGCTGTGGACAAAGGCTAGTAAGTATCCACGATATGATTTTTGGATTGTATTTAAAACAGAGAAAGATCGCACATTAGCAATGATGCTGCTAGGATAGTAAAATGAAATGGAAACCATTAATTGATGAAGTAGAACTTAGTCCAAAGTCGGTTCCTGGAAGAGCTGGCTTTATCTATGCACTAGAGTTTAATCATAAAGAGTATCGTTATACTGATCGTCAAGTTGAAAGTTCCTGGAAGCGTTGGCAAAAGAACAGAGATTTTTGGTATTTACTAACAGATAAGTTTGGCAAAGAATATCAAACACACTGGCAGAGGCCACAAAAGAATAGACGTTGGTATCGACAGATTGTAGGACATGGCAAGATTACACGCTATTGCTTTCGCACCGAAAACGACAGGTTTCTAGCAAGGATGTTGATTAAATGACTTCCTTTGAATGGAGTGGTGCAAAACCAGATGCTGGATACTATAAGATTAACGAGTATGGAGACCAAGTTGGCAAAAATTTACAGAAAGTATTTGAACTTAGCTTTCCTGGATACGAATACTGGCTAATTGTTGACATGGCCACTGATACAAAAATTATCCATTTAGAAGTTACGCCAGCATTAACTGGACCACAGCAAACATTATTAATGTTGTTAGTAGCAGAGGTAGAAGTAGAATGAGATTTACATACACAAGAAGCTTGCAATTATTTAAAGACGGTTTCTGGGCCGAATATAGATTTGACAGCCAAAAAGAGATATGGTATTGCAGTGAAGCAAGCGAAGGCTTTTGGAATCTAAATCCAGAATACAAGCGTGAGATGACAGACGACGAGTTGATGTGGTTGCAACTAAAGCACGGAGATCCATGCTAGTGGAAAGGATTGCACTAATAGATGTAAGGTTTGAATCATCAGGAACTGTGAACATGAATGAACAATTGCGCATTCGTGGCAGCGACCTGCTTTATCGTTTGCTGTTTGTAGAAGGCAGGCCGTGGAGTTATCACGATTTAGAAATCCAAGTTGAAAGTTCCTGGAAGCGTTGGGAGCAACACTATTCAGCAAACGTTGTATTTGAAGCAACACCAAACGAACGCTTGTTGTTAGAAATAGAAGGCAAATATAAAGTAATGACGTACTAATGATTGAACTAAGCAAAACCAAACTTCACACAGTTTTTGTACCAGACCGACGATTTAGAGCGTACGATCTAGGATATAAACTTGGAATCAAATGGGTAAACACTGAATTCCTTGGTTCTGAATATCGCGAGTGGATTAAATATCGAGATACTGCTATAAGGACTTGGGGATATTCTAGCAACCGATGGATGAATCAAGAAAGAAGAAATGTTGATATAAACCAAACATGGAATCATACCCTGTTTCTTCGCAGCGACAAAGATTATACGTTACTGGTACTTGGGTTAAACTAATGTACAACAGTGAAATAGTAAGAGCTGCTAGTTGGAACAACCGAAGGCCGCTGTGTAGAAAATACGGCTGGCGTTATTTGGTTGTGTTCAAAAGCAATGTTGCTTGCAAACACAGAATCAATATTAAGACGTGGGCATGGGATAAGTTCGGTGCGCCGGGTACGCTGACCCACAGCTGGTACATGGACAACAAAGGCAACAGAATTCAGAAATTAAAGAATCCTGACAGTGAATGGTTTGCTGGCTTCTTAACCTACAGTCGCAGCGACAAGGACGAATACTATATTGCATTTAAAAATGAAAAATATAGAGACTTTGCTCTTTACTTGTGATTGCAAATAGTATATAACAACAGTATGCAAGCAATACATATCAAGCACCTTAGCGAAGAGGACCTGGCATACATTGATCGGACTATTGGCCGATGGTTCTTTTACTTCAACGCTGACAGTTATACAGGAGTCACTAAGGTGATGATGCAAACCGCAATACCCGAGGAAAAGATTACATTGCTGCGCTTGAAATTCGCCGATAGGATTATTACCTATGAACGTTAGTCTACTTCTTAAAGACTCGCCTCGAGTTGTTCGCATTCCATTAAAGCCTGGATTCAATTTGCGTGACCTTTGGGCACTGGAAGCAATGCTAGCAGGCAGAAGCTTTCAAGTGTATCCGACACGCGACGAGGATGGCGGTATTCAAGACTACTATCTGCTCATGCATGATGCAGACGATGCAATACAAACAATGATACGTTTGAAGTTTGGAGGTTAACATGTCAGAAGAACTACTATGGCGCAACACAAACATCATACTAGGAAGTCGTATAACCTTTGAAGAAATGGACTACCTAGACGATTTGCTTGGAGCAGACCGATGGTTTGATGCCGAGCCAATTAACGCTCGTCGAGAAGTATTGTTTGTAAGAGAAGACGTACCCGAGAGTCTAATAACTCTCATCGCATTAAAATTTAACAAACGTAAGGAAATACAATGACTTGGATTGCACTACCATCAGGCACTATGTTAAAAGAAGACGACATCGCAGCCATTAAAGTTTTTCCGTCTAAGACCGAGTTCCACGAACGTGAATACAAATGTATTCTAAAAGGTGTTGAAATTACTTCAAGCGGCATCGGCAGCATATCATATGCTAGCACCGAAGTACCTCACATCATTATCAACCAAGAAGACTACGATGCTCTAAGAGCAGTCCTAAAGACAAAGACTGTTGGTATAGGACACACGCCCAGAACTGATGTTCCACCTTCGGGAAAACCAACTAGGCCCTAACACCAATGCCAGCAAGCTAACGTTGTTGAGGTTAAAGTTTGGGCAGAATTAGAATGTTTAGAATGTTTAGAATATATCGATTGAAACAGTTTAGCAGGACGTGGCAGCACGATATCGAAACCGGCACCCATCCCATTAAAGACTGGCAGGCTCACGTAGAGGAACCCGAGCTGTGGGATGTAATAATGTACAAGCAAACAGAGATAATCACCGACGAAATGGTGTACGTGTTTGCTTGGACAGAAGAACTTGACAGCTTGCGCACGTTGATAGCTGATGCAGAATTAGATCGTCATGGCTTTGTGCCAGTGGATCAAAAGTATTAAACATGGTGGCATACAAACTTATCTCTGCACCAACACGCAAAGAACTTGCAAAAGCAAGAAACATTGTACAGACTGCAATGCCACACAGGCACCGCACATGGATTAGAGATTGTGTATATGTATCTGTTTACAGTGATTGCGCGTTTCTCTTTGTGCCGCCAAACATCCCAGCCGATGCAAGACTAGAGATATGGTTGATGGTAACCGACAGAGAAACCAAGTACTACGTTTAAAAGTATATTTCCAGTGTTACTTGTACAAGGTATTCTTGTCTAGTGCCTGTGCGGTTCTCGGGTCTACGTCGTAGGTCAGGTCCAATTAATCTTAAATTAACTGTGGGCCAACCGTGATATTCTGCGGCGCTGATCTGTCCAGCCATTCCACTTTGATAAAGATCGATGTTGCGTTCTTCCATATACTTGATGAGCGCACGACTTTCTACAACTGCGTCGTGTATCCAACGCTTTTCATGTTCTGATAACATTAAAATATCACATCCGTTATAATGTAAAACTCGTGTAGCTTACGTGCTTCCCCGCCATCATTCCTAGGTTCAGCACAGTCTATCCAAAAGCTGTCCAATTGAAAGATATCCTGACTAAAGCTGAGTTGGTTTTCTAGTGTGTAAGAGTTGCCCTTTTCCTTGTCTATATAGTCCACATCAATACGGTGCAGTATGAGCCACCGTTCTAGGTCTTTAAAGTTAAGCACTCGCAACCGATAGTAGTCACGTCCGAGTTTGCCCCAATCAAACATAACGTGGACTAACATGCATATGCAACGTCACAATAACATGTCCCAAAACCCGATCATGCTTTCGGGGCTTATACAATCTAACTTCCCACAGTGTTGCGCCATCAATCTTATCCCAATGTCGATCTAGTGTACGGTACAACCGATCCAGTTGTTCGCGAACACACAAGTCGTCGTGACTGGGAATAATCTGTTCGCGTTCGATTTGTAGTAGTATGTCATCGAGATTGTCTATAACATAGTCCGCATACCAATTAGACATACAGCTCTCCTAGTTCTAATACCAAACGATGCACAACAAGACTCCGAGAACGGTCAGGTGTTGGAAGACGACTGCCAATAAGAAACACCGCGGTATAAACAATAACTGCATCATCACTTCTCGTCGCATAGTGTTTGTCCAATTGCGAGTATAAGTTGGCTTGTGGATGTAGTATGTCTATACGGCGTCGTTGTACTTCACGTTGAAAGTACTCGAGGTTTGCTATATGAAATTCTCGAGTGTAGTCACGCATTAGAAATATATCTCGCCAATCTCTGCACCAAATGCTAATATTTGTATACCCGACAGTTTGCGTACAACAACGTGTATGAGAAAACGCCCAAAGTCATCGCCTTGACACCGCAGAAGCCGGCCACAGTCCGCAATTTGTTTTTCTAAATTAGTAGTCGGGTCCGAAGGATCAGCACCATGTCTGCGACAAAACTCAGCAAACTCCTCATGGTTTACAATCGAGTACTAGTTTATTCTGTTTCTCGGTATGCAACCCATTCACGACGTCCGCCTTGAATCTCTTCCGCGTCGTATACTTGCCAAGTCACACCCGAATCTACGCTACGCTCTACCCAATATTCATCCAGGGGATAATTGTACAAACTATCACAGTCTAGTGTAAACCTGTGTGCTGATGCATACGAGTCAAAGTATTCGACTTCTAGTAACACATCAGTAGCACACTCTACAACTACTGCACGATACTGTCTACTCTCAGGTAACGCTGACGCATTGGGCAAACGTGTATACGGAACAGGTGTATATGGTAGACCTACTTGAACACTCATTTATTCAAACACTCGGTTTCTAATACAAGTTCAACTTCAGCAACTGCATCGAGATTCATTGTATCACTCATTGCAGCAATTACATCACCTTCTACAGTAGCAGTTAAACTAGTACCATCTTCGACAGTATAGGTAAGAACAACAGTTCCAGTATCCTCATCAATTTCTTTTAAACGTTCAATGATCTTCATAGTTGTTCCTTATAGTAAAGTATTACAGAGCATAGGCCCCGCTGTTAGTGTTTATATCTATGTAAAGGCCCCGCTGTTAGTATATGCATACACACAAAGGCCCCGCTGTTACTCTCTTAGCGTGTTAAAAGGCCCCGCTGTTAGCCTATACACACACGTATGCGCAACTGCATTGATACTACTATAGATCTGCTAGAGGCATACGTGAATATACGCTTACTATACAGTAGAAAAGACACTGTGTCAACGAAAGATTGCACTATAGTAGAAGAAGATTGGCCCTAGTACGAGAACGGTTCGAGAACGGAAAAGTATTTGAACTATGCCTCTCCGTCTGGTGGTCAACCTTTAAAAATATCCTAGTAGAACGGTAGAAAATATAGTCATCTGTTTCGAAACCACGTCATACGGCCCCTAACGACACGTCATACGGCCCCTAACGGCGCGTCGATAGACACCTTACGGGCGGTCGTTAGCCACCTAGCGGAGGTTTAACATTCACTTTCGGTTCATTGCATTACTTTCATTATACGGGTTCACTTCTTTCAATGTTTACTACTACTGTATAGCTTCTTTTGACTACAGTGTCAATGGGGTTATTAGTCATTACCATTTATTTCTTTACTCGAGTAAGAGTTTCATTTAATTGTTTATTATGGTTCATTTCGATTTAATTGATTATTTCGAATTCGTTGATTGATTTGGTGGGGTTTCGAAATCAGAATTTTTGATTTCCAGAGAGAAATTTTATTTCGAAAGGTGGGAATTTTTCGGTTGACATTTCGAAAAGGTGGGGTTGTTCCTCTGGTGTGTTCGAAATACAATAAGATGAAATATTCAGAATAAGGGGTTGACAAGCTGGAGAGAACTGTTCTGGGGATCGTGTTGTCTTGAGTGGTTTCAGATTTGGTTTAACGTTAAACCATTTTGGTGGGGAGGTAGTTTAACGTTAAACCATTTTCTCAAGAAGGTTTAACGTTAAACCATTCGGAGATAGTTTAATGTTAAACCATAGGTTCAGGGCTCCGTGCCCTCCCATTCCAGCATCCCGGTCCTCACTTATACTATAGCAGATCTCTAGGTTGGGGTCAATGGGGTTTTAAAGATTATTTCGAAATGATGATTCATCTCAGAGTTCGCCAACACTCCCGGCTATCCACTATACTTGGACCTCACTTATACTATAGCTGATTGCCCATTGCTGAGCAACCAGTTATTTGCGTGTTTATTCAATTCGTTGCAGTACGCTATAGAACGCAACGCCTCCAAGGGCTGCTGACGCTGCGTTGACCATTGCCAGTGCAGTGTAGCCGCCTAGGACATTAGCTGCAAACAACACTAGGTTGAACGTAATTGCAAAGCCTGCAAAAATTAATAGTTGTTTCTGTGACATATTAAAACCTTCTTTCGAATTGTGGGAGACGGTCCAGTACGTACTCTTCTATGAAGGGCCATACGTTCTCGTCGTTTACATAGTGCGCTACCAGCGCCTTGCGGAACTTCTTGCTGCTCAACAGCTTTTCAACATCGTCTTCGGTGTCGAAGTCGTTTTGGTCGATCAAGTCCTCAACCATCATTGTCAAGTCAATTTCGAATTTTACTTTAACTTTCATTTTGGTGCTCCTTACCAAGCTGTTGCGCGGATGTCGTCACGGTAGTCTGCAAGCGGCTTGACTTCTTCAAACATCAAGCTAACTGCATCAACATCGTCACGTGCGTCTTTTGTAACTTCGTCAATCTCGTCGTCGGCCCAGCACTCAACAACGTAGTCCCAACCATCTTCTTCGTAGTGTGCTAGCGCGTAGTCACGTACCACCTTAACATACTTTCCCATCTTATCGTCTCCTTGTTTGCTATATGTTTAAACTATACTATTAGGAGGGGCGTGTCAACAATAAAAAACATTATTTTTATCTCATTTAATTGTTGACAATGGTATGTGCATTTGCTATTGTAAGTGTATAAACAAAGAGGGTCAAACAATGTTTAAAAAGAATCAAGTTGTAGCAATTAACTATAAGGGCCTAGGCCCGCGTCTTGCTTGTGTACGTTCAAATGGCGTGCGCAAAGATGGCACAGTTAACATCATGATGGCACTGTATGCGCGTAGCAGCGTGTTTTCAGATTGTGTTGTTGAGCCACATGAGATCGAGCCTGTAGACGTGCCGTACAGCGTGTGGCAGTTGCTAGCGTGGTGTTTGCCACAGCCAGATGCAGATGACGTTATGTGCCGCAAGCAAGCGGAGTATGAAGCAGCACATCCCGGCTATACTGCGTGGCGCAAGTGCTACGAGCCACACCCATTTAACGCATAAAAAGATGTTGACAGCGGCTTGTGCATTTGCTATAGTAATTGCACAAGCTAACACACATGAGGGCAAACACATGTACAAGATTACAGCAGAGCACATGACACGAGCACGTGGTGCGCATGTTGTTGACAAGGCCAATGGACTTGTTATATTCTGGGAGAAGGACGAGACCTTTGAAGGGTTCTATACGTTCTATTGCAGCCCAGATGCGACTACGCTAGAGGTGTCCGAGATACAGGACCTTGTGTACGAGCAGAACGGTGGCGCTTATGCCGCAGTGGAGAAACTCACAGCAGAAGAGGAGGCGGAGTTTGAATAGCATCGTTAAAGTGGAAACCCAGCAGGTTGTAAGCGTTAATGTCGATTGGGAACTGCTGGCCTGCAGGGTCGCGGACTTGATTGCATACGATCTCAAGAACACAATGTTCGAAGCATGTCAAGAGAAGATTGCGGTTGACAACATCGGCATGTTGGCTATGTATGCAGACGACGCAGGCAACGGGCTTGATGTGTGCAAGATGCTGGCAACGGGCAACTGGGACAAGGTGAAGGACATGCTGTGGAGCATGGACACTGCGCCGCGCGATTGCGTGTCCGGGTACATCGGCGACGTTGGCGGTGAAGAGTTTCGCAAACATTATATGGATTAACCATTGACAACAGTGTGTGCATTTGCTAAAGTAATTGCACACACACAAACAAAAGGGTAAACACAATGGCAAAAGCACAAATTAGCATTCCGATAGATCCAGAAGAGCGCGTAACAGTGTTCAACATGGAGTATCCAGGAGGCTACACCGGCGACTGGGAAGGCTCGCTTGAAGTTGCATCCCGTTACTTGCCGCCGCGCGTTGCGGCTGTACGCAGGTCGCTACGCGAACTGGAAGCGAACTTTGGACCTATTACATGGGCCGGAGCAACGTTTGCACTGCGCACAACGCATGGTCGTTATGGCTGTGGTACGTTTGTTGGAGCCAATCAAGAGATTGTAGGCTACACACAGGACGGCGTTGAGGTCCGGTATCGCTACGTGCAGGGCATCAATGCAGAAGGCGGCGACCGCAAGTTCAAGTTTAACGGTTGCGCATGGACCAGCATCAGCCAGCTGTGCATTTCAGCTGCTGACAGATTAAAGGCAACAGTTGCAGAAACTGCTTGACCACCACTTGCCTATGTGCTATAACTAGTGCATAGGCAACACAAACAACATGAGGGCAAAACATGTACAACGAACTTTATGAAATCGGACGCCAAGTTACTGCATTGGTAACAGAGCAAATGACCGAAGTCACTGCTGAAGAAGTGGGCTTGGATCGCCGCGCTGCATACCGCTTGTACGTCTCAGAGGACACCATTGCAGTTAGCAAGGACGCTGACCGCACGTTGCAGTACTACGGTGGCTTCGAGTACGTTGACAAAGAGTACCGGCAGGAAATGGGCGACTGGGTGTTTTACTTCGCAGATGACGAGCGCATTGGCGATCACTTGGCGCAGTATTTCGAAGGCGACGATTACTACGACGACGAAGACCGGGCCGCCGAAGAGGCATAAACTGGTTGACTCTGCCCTATGCATTTGCTATAGTAATTGCATAGGGCAACAAGGAGAACGAGATGGACTACATTGAAGCAATCATGAAGCTGGAAGAGCCAAAGCAGAGCAAGGCACTAATGGCGTTGGCAGAGCTATCGGATGAGTTCATGAACCCTTGCTACGACCAAAGCAAGATCGACAAAGCAGAGCAGAAGCTCATGAAGCTAATTGGAGAACCGATATGAAGGTACTACGCATCAGCAGCTACGACGGGGCCATCGACACAGTGTCCGCAGCGGACTGGGAAGACATGTCCAAGGACATAGATGAGTCAGTAGAGGAAGGGCTTGTGGAGATCCACGACGGTCCGGACGGCATCCTCAACTATGTGTTCGAGGAAGATATGTTTCTGGTTATTCCAGATTAATGGTTGACCTTGGTCTATGCATTTGCTATAGTAAGTGCATAGGCAAACAAACAAAGAGGACAACAAAATGAAAACGCTTACCAAGTACGTAGAAGATCGCAATGCATGGCGCGGCATCTTTGGACAAGCACCGTTCACCTTTCCACTTACCCAAGCGGATGTAACGGAGCTCACCGAGATCATCGACAGCGAATTGTCACCGGAGAACCTGTGCTGCGACGGCGAACTGCCCATGGCACAAGTGCGCGTCAAAGCTCGCTTGCTCAACGGTGCAGCCGCTGACCTTGCAAAGTATGCAACAGAGAATGGCTTCACTCAGCCAGAGACTTATTGCATTTAATTGTTGACCACCAGATGCCTATGTGCTATAACTAGTGCATAGGCAACAAGGAGACACCAAATGACAAAGAAAAACGAAGACGAAGACAAGGGCCAGGGACAAAGCGGTTGGTTCGCAGTCAACGACATTGAGCGCCGTGCAAAGCTCGCATACAAGAAGCATTCGCAGTTCTATGAAAGCGATGCCCACAACGACCGTTGTGCGAGCGCTAAGGCGCTTGTAAAGCTACACGCAAAGCTCTACAGCGACCTCTATGTTACTGAGCGCGACGAACGGACAGGCCCATGCACAGAGATCAAGCTTAACAAGGTTGAGTTCCGTCCAGGCATGCGCGTAAAGCTTGAAGCCGTACTTGGGGCAGCAGGCTTCGATAAGAGCGACTTTGGCTACCGTCAAGCCAGCGAAAGTTTCTTTGTCAAGGTAAGATAACTGTTGACAACAGTGTGTGCATTTGCTAAAGTAATTGCACACACAAACACAAAGGGCAACAACATGAAACCAATCCGCGAAATCACAAACAAGATCCACGCTGCAATGGACGAGGGCACACTGTCGCCACTCCAGGTTGCTGAAGCTGCACTGCGTTTCCTCAGCGAAGACGACGTTGCACAGATGGCACACAACGAAGAGTTCTTCATGCACGAGGACGACGAGGACGACGAAGACGAAGAAGAGTGGACCCCAGACAACGCCGACTACTGCGACGTTGGTTCACGTCACCATTATTAATCGTTGACAACCGTGTGTGCATTTGCTAAAGTAATTGCACACACTAACACAAACACACAAAGGGCAAACAAAATGAAATTTGAAACATCACACGCACTGAACGTCAATGACTTGATCAACACATTTGGCGTCGACGAGGACGACATTGTAAACGTGTTCGAAGCGAATGGCGAAGGCGTATACCTTATCCGCTCGGGCTCACGTGGATACATTGACGAGATCACATTCCAGGGCAAGGGCCCGGAGTTCGAATACACCGATTACGTGGAAATCGAAGAAGAGCTGTTCTACCAGGAAGCCGACGAGGACGAGGAGTTTGATCCTGAGTTCCAGTTCTGCGAGTGGGAAGATCAAGCGTTCGTCTGCGCACAGAACGAAGAAGAGTCGGACGTCTACGTTTACTTTGCACCCAGCATCAAAGAAGCGCAAACCGAAACAATTGTTTAATTAACGGTTGACCTTAGTCTATGCATTTGCTATAGTAAGTGCATAGGCAAACACACAGCATAGAGGGCAAAGATATGCAAAACACTTACTGGAACAACAATGGCAAGTACGAAGCAGAGTCAACCGCACTGCAAGAGCTTGTACCAGGCATGGGCGCAGCAGACACATTCAAGGGCGAAGTGATGCGTGCTGCATCAAAGATCTATTACGACTACTTCAACAACGGCTGGGGCAACTACTGGATGAACCCAGCAGCATTCCTGATCACCAACATCGACTTGCCAGAGAACGTGCGCAACGCATTGTTCGAAGGTGCCAACGGCAACATGCACCAAGGCGCTTATTCCGACGAAATGGAAGAGATGATCAATTGTGTTGTAGAACAGCTACGCGACACAGAAGATCGTCCTAACGAGGTTGACATGTGGGAATTCGAAGGCGACTGGGAATTGATGCGCAAGTTCGCTGAGGAGTATCAGGAAGAAGACGACTGGGACGACGAAGACGACTACTGGTCCACTGAAGGCGATTACGAAGAAGATTTCCAAGACTAATTGGTTGCCCTCGCCCTATGCATGTGCTATTGTGTATGCATAGGGCAACAAGGAGAACGAAATGGATAAGACAATTGACGAGATTGCAGACATTGCTGAACTGTCATGTTTCTATGTAATGCCAGATGGACTGTGGCTGCGTATTGACTACACAAACCTTGACGAGGGCTACATCGGATGCCACGACGAGGACAGTGGTGAAGAGTATGCGATCGATTTTGACGAAATCAAAGAAACTGGCGGCAAGTTTTTTCAACTGGTTGAAGTAAAATAACTGTTGACACTGCCCTATGTATTTGCTAAAGTATTTACATAGGGCAACAAGGAGACACACGATGCGTTCTTACAAAGTATACGGCATCAAAGACGGCGGCGCAGAAGAGTATGTTGCAACCGCACACAACGCCGCAGAGGGCAAAGCAATCCACATCATGATGCTTGACGCACAGTATTACGAGACAATGATTGTGCGCAACGTCCTGGGCGGCTTTGCAATGCGTAAAGAGTTGAAAAAAGAGGTTGACCCCGCGTAGCTATTTTGTTAAAGTAACTACATAGGCAAACACAAACAAGGAGACGACACAATGGGCACACGTTCACTTACAAAGATTTATGATGGCGACACGCTGTTGGTTACGCTTTATGCGCAGTACGACGGTTACATGAGCGGGCACGGCAAGGACCTTGCTGAGATCCTGCAGGGCAAGACACTTGTTAACGGCTATCAGTCGCGCGAGCAAGCTGCATTCAACGGCCCAGGCTGCATGGCAGCGTCAATCATTGCAGGCTTGAAGAAGGGCATCGGCGGCTATTACATCCAAGCGCCGGAAGACAGCGACGACTATGTGGACTACGTTTACACGTTCCGTTGCAACACAGAGGGCACAGGCTTTGATATGAAGTACGCAGGCCCAACAGTCACTGTCACAAGCTACGGCGACATCGTGTTTGCGGGCACACTTCCAGAGTTCTGCGACGCTGCAATGGCGCCCGAAGAATTTTAAAATGAACTGTTGACACCAGCCTATGCATTTGCTATAGTAAGTGCATAGGCAAACACAAACAAGGAGACACACATGGGACTTGATATGTATCTTAACGCGGAACGCTTTCTTTGGTCGTATCCAGAGGACGGTCCGGACGCACAGGTTGCAAAGACAGTCAAGGAGATGATGCCTGAGCTGGCTGGCGTTGACACTGCAAAGGTGCAGACCATCACCGCAGAGGTTGGCTACTGGCGCAAGGCAAACCAGATCCACAACTGGTTCGTGAAGAACGTGCAAGACGGCGTTGACGAGTGCGAGCCGCACGATGTAAGCCGTGAGCAGTTGATTGCACTGCGCGACACATGTCAGAAGGTGCTGGACGACAACACTCTTGCAGACACGTTGCTGCCCACAGGCGCAGGCTTCTTCTTTGGCGGTACTGACTACGACGAGTGGTACTTCAAGGACGTTGAGCGCACCGTACAGGTCTGCAACGACGTGCTGGAGCAGTTCTTCACACAGAAGCTGGACGACGGCACTGTTTACAGCCAGTGGGAAATCAAATACTGTAGCAGCTGGTAAAAAAAGATTGGTGCAAGCGCATTTAGTGCTTGCATCACCAAGCAGGAAATGCTATAACTTAAACACGGCAAACAAACAAAGAGGAATACAAAATGACAAAGACACAAGCCAAGCGCGGACCAAAAGAGATCTTCGAGAAGTCCGCTAAGTTGCGCAAAGCGCTCAACGCTGTCAAGCAAAGCGCAGAAGGCGAATCGATGCCAAGCCGCTTCTTGCTCAAGCGCATGGAAGACCGCGGCATGATTGCATTCGATGTTGTCAAGTCCGGCGGACGCGGACGTCCTGCACACCAGCCACGTTTGACAGACTTTGGCGCAGGTTGCTTGAACGACTTGGAAGCATCTGTTTAAAATAAACAGTTGACCACCACTTGCCTATGTGCTATAACTAGTGCATAGGCAACACAACACAACAAGGGCAAACACAATGACAAAGACACTTTACTTGGCTATTGACTGGGACGGCGACATGGCATGGCTAACACCGGCGCCACACGCAATTGGCGAGTTGATTGGATACGACGACCCAGGTGTATACGATATCGGCGCACCTTTCTGCATCGAAGGCGAGCTTGGTGAGTTTATTACACAAGCTGACGAAGATGGCCGCGGCGAAACAACAGACGTATCAGATGGCTGCGGCGCTTGCGGCATTGCTTTCGGAGTCATCGAATTGTCTGCAGAAGAGGTACAGTTCTTCTATGCACACGGTGTAACAGTAACATCTGAAGAAGATGTTGCAGATGGTGCAGACGCGTTCGAGGACGATTGGGAAGACGAAGACGAAGAAGATTATGCCTAATTAGGCATTGACAACGCCCTATGCATTTGCTATAGTACATGCATAGGGTAACACACATGGAGGGCAACATGGCTCGTAAGACAATTGAAGTTGGCAAGCTGATTGCTTTCACCAACAATTTCCTTAAAGCTAAGAACACCACAGCAGACGAGCGCGAAGCAGTTGCATCCATGCTAGAGACAGTGCTGTTCGAGACCGGTAACTACAAAGGCTTCCGGTACCTTGACACTGACGAAACTGAAGGCGCTGGCTCACGTCGCTATTACTTTGTCAATGGACCATTGACTGAGGACTACGACAAAGAAAGTCGCGATATCAACATTATTCGCGTATAAGGGGTTGACCCCTAGGGCAGCTTGTGTTATTGTATATACATAGGCAAACAAACAAAGAGGAATACAAAATGAACATTCAAGACGTACTGCACGCCATCCACGCAATGGACCGCAACGACGCCGAGCGCGTTCTCGAAGCTGCAAAGATGCGCCGTGACTACCTGTCCAAAGCAAGCATCCGCGTTGGCACAAAGGTACAGTTTGATGCAGGAACACGCGGCATCATCTTTGGCACCGTGCAAAAGATCAACCCCAAGCGCACCAAAGTGTCAACCAACATGGGCACTTGGAACGTCAGCCACAGCTTGCTTGAGCCTGTAACGGAGTAATTGGAAGCGCCTGGGCATGCCGTAAAACTGCCCAACGTTGCTCGCATGGTGGAATAGGTAGACACACCAGACTTAAAATCTGTTGCCTTTAGGGGCGTGCCGGTTCAAGTCCGGCTGCGAGTACCACAGGGGAGGTTAGCTCAATTGGTTAGAGCAGAGCGCTCATAACGCTTTGGTTGGGGGTTCGAGTCCCTCACCTCCTACCATACTACGTCTTTTTATGACGGTTCCGTAGCTCAGCAGGATAGAGCAAGTGACTTCTAATCACTAGGTCGAGGGTTCGAGTCCTTCCGGGATCGCCATAAAAAGATGTTGACACTGGTTGCAATAGATGCTAGTGTATACATATAGAAGATAGAAGAGGGTACGAAGATGGAAGTAGCAGTAATACTATTAGCAGGCTTATTGCTTATTGCAATTGCGGCTTGGGTCGTTAAGCTGATGCTGAAGCCAGCAGTGATCATCACTGTGTTCGCAATCCTTGGTTGGATGCTATGGTGGAGCGGCTTGGGTCAAGGCGGCAACACTCCGGACGCATTCCAGTTCCAGCAACAAATGGAACGTTCGATAACTGATCAATAAAGAGGTTGACGATTGTATGTGCTTAGTGTAAAGTACGTATATAGAGCAAACAATAAGGGCAATGACAATGACAATTAAAACAGTACGCTTCCTAGACGGCACATTCAAACTGCGCGGCAAAGAAGTTGACATGACAAACCAAGTGCTGCCAATTGTACAAGAGTACAAGGTTGGCGTGCGCGGTGGCTACGTATCAGTTGACGGCAAGTCAGTTCCAGGGTTCCCGGACAGAGCGATCAAAGTATACGTGGAAGGTCCGGACAGCATCGAGACTGTAAACCAAGAAGGCCCCGCTGTTACAGATGACGAGACCGATGATGAAGTGATGGAGCGTATGAGCGAGCGCTTCATGATGCTCAAGGAGATGACTAAGGAAGAAAAGAGAGGAGAAGTAAGTGAAAAGAAAGTAAGAGGAAAAAAAGAGGAAGAAAAAAAAAAAGAAAAAAAGGAAAAAAAAGAAAGAAAAAGATAGGAAAAGAAGA
>Ga0102810_1000211_pt1 | contig 20312 bp, 19 predicted proteins | sample ColrivemetaGS573_FD_84506 | JGI IMG/M metagenome (GOLD analysis project Ga0102810, IMG submission 84506) | Estuarine microbial communities from the Columbia River estuary - Ebb tide ETM metaG S.573 | ecosystem: Environmental > Aquatic > Marine > Intertidal zone > Estuary | place: USA: Columbia...
CATTCAAACTTTTTCCAGAGCTTTTGATAAAATTGCAACTTATAATAAAGATTACACCTTTAAAACGTGGTTAATTACGATTTCAACAAATATTCATGTTGATATTATTAGAAAAGAAAAACGCTCCATCTCTACAGTTGTTCCAACTGACAATGAAGATACTGTTTTTCAAATTCAAGATGAAACGCCTTCTGCTGAAGACAAACTCATAACAGAGCAAAACCTTGCTAAATTACTGCGAGACATAAAACGATTAAAGCCACATTATCAACAAGTCATTAATCTGCGGTATTTTCAGGAGTTGAGTTATAAAGAAATTTCTTCAGAATTAAATGAACCAATTAATAATATTAAAGTAAAATTACTTCGTGCCAAAAAACTATTGGCTGAAATTATTCAGAAAAATTAATGACTCAATTGCTTAAAAAACTAGGTCCTGGATTGTTATTTGCTGGAGCTGCAATTGGTGTATCACATTTAGTTCAATCGACGCGAGCTGGTGCTGATTATGGATTAGGGTTGCTCTGGGCTTTATTCCTAGTTAACCTTTTTAAATATCCTTTTTTTCAATTTGGCCCACGTTATGCTTCTGCCACAGGAGAAAGCCTTCTTGATGGTTATAAAAAACTTGGTAAAGGTGTTTTGATATTTTATTTCATTCTTACGTTTGCAACCATGTTTACAATTCAAACTGCTGTTACGATTGTTACCGCAGGGTTAGCATCCACACTTTTCGGTTCATTTATAGATATTAAAATATGGACGATAATAATTCTAATTATTTGTCTTATTATTCTCTTTCTTGGTAAATACAAGCTGTTAGATCAATTAATGAAAATTATAGTTATTACATTAACGGTAAGCACACTAGTCGCGGTAATATTCGCCTTTTCAAAATTTGATAGTCATCTAGAAATAACTCAAATACTTCCTCAAAATAATATTGAAATTGTTTTTCTTATTGCATTTATGGGTTGGATGCCAGCACCTTTAGACATCTCAGTGTGGCATTCATTATGGACTGTTGAAAAGAAAAAAACCGCAGGCAGATTTACCCCAAGGTCAGCCTTATTAGATTTTAACATTGGTTATATTGGGACCATCTTTTTAGGCATCGGTTTTCTATTATTAGGCTATTTAGTAATGAATAATAGTAATGAATCTTTTAGTAGTTCGGCAAGCGTGTTTTCTAATCAACTAATAGCAATGTATACTCAAAGTCTAGGAAGTTGGTCTTATATTATTATTGGAATTGCAGCGTTCACAACTATGTTCAGCACAACATTAACAACACTTGATGCCTCGCCTAGAGCTATGAGTAAAGCTTTTGAATTACTAACCAACACAACGTATAAAAGAGGTTATTTGTATTGGATTCTGATACTCGTTTTTGGCACAATTCTTATATTCTTTTATTTTGCTTCAGAAATGGGATTGCTAATAAAAATTGCTACTATTTTATCATTTTTAACAGCGCCTTTTTACGCTATTATCAACTACACCCTTATAAGCAGCAAACATACTCCTAAAGCATGGAGACCATCCAAAGGCCTTCATATTTTAAGTCTTTTAGGCATCCTGTTTTTAATTGCATTCAGTATTTGGTATATCACTATTTTATAACATTTATTTAATAGAATACTTTGTATCTTTGTCAATTCAAATTCAAGACGAAATGAATACTGAAACTGCTTCCAATATATTACCTGAACGCCAGCCAAAACCAAAATGGCTTCGTGTTAAACTTCCTACTGGTAAAAAATACACAGAGCTTCGTGGTTTAGTAGATAAATATAACCTCAATACGATTTGTGCTTCTGGTAGCTGTCCAAATATGGGAGAATGTTGGGGAGAAGGCACTGCTACATTCATGATTCTAGGTAATATTTGCACGCGCTCTTGCGGTTTTTGCGGTGTAAAAACTGGACGGCCAGAAACTGTTGATTGGGATGAACCAGAAAAAGTAGCACGTTCAATTAAAATTATGAAGATTAAACATGCCGTTTTAACTAGTGTCGATCGCGATGATCTTAAAGATATGGGAAGTATCATGTGGAGTGAGACCGTTAAAGCTGTACGAAGAATGAATCCGGAAACGACCTTAGAAACACTTATTCCAGATTTTCAAGGAATTGAACAGCATATTGATAGAATTATTGATGTTGCTCCAGAGGTGGTGTCTCATAATATAGAAACCGTTAGACGTTTAACACGTGAAGTTCGCATTCAAGCAAAATATGATAGAAGTCTTGGCGTTTTAAAATATCTGAAACAACAAGGCCAAAGACGCACAAAATCAGGCATTATGCTAGGTCTTGGCGAAACACGTGAAGAAGTAATAGAAACATTACATGACCTAAAATCTAATGATGTCGATGTGGTTACTATTGGCCAATACTTGCAACCAAGCAAAAAACACTTACCAGTAAAACAGTTTATCTATCCAGATCAATTTGAAGAGTACAAAGAAATTGGACTGAAACTTGGCTTTCGTCATGTTGAAAGTAGTGCTTTAGTACGTTCATCCTATAAGGCACAAAAACATATTAATTAATGATTAATATTGCTATAAATGGATTTGGTAGAATTGGTAGACGTGTTTTTAGGTTACTTCTTAATAATCCGAATATTCAGGTGGTTGCGATAAACGATTTAGCAAATGCAAAAACACTAAGTCATTTATTAAAATATGATAGTATTCATGGTGTCTTAAATGAAGTGGTTTCATTTGACATGAATCATATTATTGTGAATGACAAAAAAACCCCATTACTTAACAAACAACTTCCAAAAGATATAAATTGGAAACCATTTGATGTTGATTTAGTCGTTGAATCTAGCGGAAAGTTTAAAATCAAAGAATCATTGAACTTTCATATTAAAAATGGTGCTAAACGTGTCATTTTAAGTGTCCCTCCTATTGAAGATGATATTAAAACAATTGTTTTTGGGGTCAATGAGCATATATTAGATGAACATGAACAAATTGTATCTTGTGCATCTTGTACCACAAATAATGCTGCACCAATGCTTGCCATTATTAATGAACTTTGCGGCATCAAACAAGCCTATATCACCACAGTGCATTCTTATACTACAGATCAAAGCTTACATGACCAACCCCATCGTGATTTAAGACGTGCAAGAGCAGCTGGGCAATCTATTGTTCCAACCACTACTGGAGCAGCGAAAGCACTAACAAAAGTATTTCCAGAACTATCTAATGTCATTGGTGGTTGTGGTATTCGAGTTCCTGTAGCTAACGGCTCTTTAACTGATATTACTTTAAATGTTGAAAAGAATGTGTCAATATCGCAAATCAACAACGCTTTTAAAGCAGCGTCACAAGGTAAATACAAAGGGGTTTTAGAATATACAGAAGACCCAATAGTCTCTATTGATATCGTGGGAAACACACATTCTTGCATTTTTGATGCTCAAATGACATCATCTATTGGAAACATGATAAAAATAATAGGTTGGTATGATAATGAAACAGGTTATTCTAGTCGAATTATTGACTTAATTGGTAATTTATCGGTAAAAAATTAACTTTTATCGAATAAATATTTATATTTGCTAATATCATAGTAAATAAAATGTTCCGAATCAACTACTATATATGTGCTATTATCATGGTGTTGAGTTGTAGTACGTTTTCACAAAACGTAACTTCTCAAGAACGCGCGACTATACTCCAAAATGTAAGTAATCTTATTAAGCAAGCTCAAAATAACATTGAAAATTCCAACTATTTTGAAGCTGAAGAAAAACTAGAAAATGCGCTCGAAGATGCGATTTTAATAGATGACAAAAAGAGTATTGGTTTAATAAATTCCAAAATTGGAAAAATAAAATACAAGGTCGAAGAGCCTGATGAAGCCATTAAATATCTTGTAAAAGCCGTTGCCACACAGCGTACTATAAATGACAAGATTAATTTGGCGGAATCATATAAAACTTATGGTAATGTTTACGTTGCTAAAAAAGAATATAAAACAGCCTTAGATTATTATCGATCATCTAAAAACCTATTCGAGCAAGAAGATTTAAACGAATATGTCGCAGAAGTCCTGTTAAACCAAGGTCAAGCATATATAGCCTTAAAGGATTATAAAATGGCTCAGATTTATCTGGAACAATCTCTAGCCCTAGCTAGCAGATTCAATCTAAAAAAAATACGTAGTAGCTCGCAAATTAATCTTGGAATTACACTTGCCAATTTAAATAATTTAGATTCTGCATTAGACTACACAAAGACTGGTGTTTCAGAAGCTGCAAATAATAATTTTGTAGATGTTTTAAGTGAAGGTTACTTAATTTTAAGCGATTTAAATCAAGGAGCAAACAACTTTAAGCTTGCGAACGAATATTTAAGAAAACATATCAAACTATCAGATTCGCTTTTAAATATTAAGCGCGAAAAGATGTCTCCTGAAAATAGACTTGAATTCTTATTGAGCAATCAAACTGAATACCAAAAAAAACAGGCTGCAGATCTTGAAGAATTAAAAGACTCAAAAAACTTAAGTAAATTAACAGCCATTCTAAGTGTTGCGCTTATTACCATTTTATCTTTATTAACCTTATCGTTATACAAAAACAACAGAATTAGGTTAAAGACTAATAATATGTTGCATAAAAAAAATGGTGAGCTTATTCTTGCAAAAGAAAAAGCCGAGTTAGCTTCTAAAACCAAAGCCAACTTCTTATCTACTGTAACTCATGAGCTGAGAACGCCGCTCTATGCTGTTACTGGTTTAAGTAATATGCTATTAGATGAGGATCCAAAACCAGAACAAGTACAACATTTAAAATCCTTAAAATTTTCTGGTGATTATCTCTTAACATTTATTAATGATATTCTTCAAATAAATAAAATTGAAGCAAATAAAGTTGAAGTTGAACCTGAAGTATTTAACTTGAAAAAGAAAGTAGCTAATGTTATTGCTGCCTTAAATAATTCAGCATTAGATAACAGCATTAAGATTCACTTTGAATACGACAAAGATTTGCCAGAAAGTTATGTCGCAGATCAGCTCAAAATATCACAAATCTTGATTAATTTAATTGGGAACTCTATTAAATTCACAAAGGATGGAGATATTTGGGTAAGAGTCTATAAATTAAGTAAAAATGAAGACCAATATTCAGTGAGATTCGAAGTCGAGGATAATGGAATAGGTATTAGCAAAGAAAAACAAGAACATATGTTTGAGAGCTTCTCTCAAGGATCTATTCAGATTAATAGAAAATATGGCGGTACTGGTTTAGGACTTTCAATTGTTAAAGGTTTAATTGATATTCTAAACGGAAAGATTTATTTAAAAAGTGAATTAGGTAAAGGTTCAACCTTTACTTTTGAAGTGCCGTTAAAATATACAGAACAAGTTATTAAAGAACCTAAGAAAAGTTATTTTAAAAATATAAGCGAAATTGAATTAAGTACTATCAAAATTCTTGTTGTTGAGGATAATAAAATCAATCAAATGATTACCAAGAAAATCCTTAACAAAATGAACCTTAATTGTGATATTGTTGAAAATGGTGAAGATGCCGTTGAGCAAGTTAAAATCGTGAATTACGATGTTGTTTTAATGGATATACACATGCCTGGAATTAGTGGTCTAGAAGCGACAAAAATCATTAGAACATTTAACAAAGAACTTACCATATTTGCATTAACAGCTGTAACGCTTGAGGATAAAATGCAGGAGTTTGATGAGGCTGGGTTTGACGATATTATTTCTAAACCCTTCAAACAAGAAGACTTCGAGAAAAAATTATATGCTGCATTAATTCATGACGACGAGTCCGTTGCCATTAAGCAGTCGTAAATTCTGTTATAATAGTATTAAAGCGATTTTTATCATCTATTGAAATACTTATTGGTAAATAATATAATTTATCCTTCAATGCCTCATTTCGATAGAGTCTTACGTAATCTTTCTCCGTTGTAATAATTACAGATTTACTTGCAAATAAATCAATATCCTTTTTTGTGAAATTATAATGATCAGTGAAATTTAAATGTTCAAAGTCTAATCCTTTAGATTTTAAATAATTTAATAAAGGATTTGCATCTGCAATTCCAGTGACTAAGGTAAACTTATTTAATACATTTAAGTTTAGTGATTTATCTTCTGAACAGACCTCATTAGCATAAGTAATACGGCTAAAAAAAACATTCTGATGGTCTTTTGGGTTAATCATTTTAATGGTTTGACTCTTTTCGGATGGGTTTAAATTCTCTGGACATTTACTAACTACAATAATTTGAGCACGTTTTGCACCAGCTCTTGGTTCACGCAAATTACCAGTTGGTAGGACCCAATCATTAGTATACAAATTATCATAAGTACTCAGTAAAATATTCAATCCAGCATTTACTTTTCTATGCTGATAAGCATCATCTAATAAAATAACTTCAGGGCAAATTTCATGTTGCATTAAGCTTTGTATTCCATTTTGTCGATCAGCATCGACAGCTACTTTAATATGATTTTTAAATTTTTTATAAAACTGAAATGGTTCATCGCCTAAAGTTTTTGCTGTCGCATTTTTATCAGCCAAATAATAACCTTCTGTGTTTCGCTTATAACCTCTACTTAAGGTAGCAATATGTTTTTCATCTTTTAGTAATCGAATAAGGTATTCAATCATAGGTGTTTTTCCTGTACCACCAACACTTAGATTACCAACACAAATTACAGGTAAATCATAAGATTTTGATTCGAAAACCCCAAGATCATAAAATCTATTTCGCAACCAAGTTACGAGATAGTAAATTGGGACAATAGGAAATAAAATGTAACGTAAAATAATCATTACAACGAAAGTAATTATTTATATTTGAACTTAAACATTTTTTTATGATTGTCCAAGACGTAATAAATCACCTTGAAGAACTTTCACCTTTAGCTTATGCTGAAGATTTTGATAATGTTGGCTTACTTGTTGGTAATAAAAACAACCCTATAACTGGTGTTTTAGTGACTTTAGACACACTTGAAGAGGTTGTTGATGAAGCCATTGATAAAAAATGCAATCTTATTATTAGCTTTCATCCCATAATTTTTAAAGGCCTAAAAAAGCTCACAGGAAATAACTATGTAGAACGGGTTGTTATGAAAGCGATTAAACATGACGTTGCTATATTTTCAATGCATACGGCTTTAGATAATGCATGGCAAGGTGTAAATGATATGATTTGCAACCAATTAAAATTAAAAAATAAAAGTATCTTAATACCCCAGAAACAAACCATAAAGAAACTCACCACATTTGTTCCAAAAAAGCATGCTGCAGATGTTCGAAAGGCATTATTCTCGGCTGGAGCTGGAACTATTGGAAATTATAACAATTGTAGTTTTAACTTGGAAGGTTTAGGCACCTATCAAGGGAATGAAAATTCTAATCCAACCATTGGGAAAAAAGGAATTACTTATGAAGAAGTAGAAACTCGAATTTCAGTGACTTTTGCTAAGCATTTGGAGTCTCCTATTTTAACAGCATTGTTCAAATCTCATCCCTATGAAGAAGTCGCATATGAAGTTACAACACTTGAGAACACCAATCAGCATATTGGTATGGGAATGCTAGGTGAATTAGACTCAGAAATGTCTGAAACTGATTTCTTGAATTACCTTAAATCTAAAATGAATACAGCCTGTATTAAACATTCTAACTTATTGGATAAACCAATAAAAAAAGTTGCTGTTTTAGGCGGCTCAGGCAGCTTTGCAATTTCAGCTGCAAAAGCTTTAGGTGCTGATATTTTAGTGACTTCCGATTTGAAATATCACGACTTCTTTTCAGCAGAAAACAACATTGTTTTAGCAGATATTGGACATTATGAAAGTGAACAATTCACAAAAAATGGTTTAGTAGCGCATCTTACAAAAAAAATCACTAATTTTGCAGTCGTTTTATCAAAGACCAATACCAATCCTGTTAAGTATTTTTAAAGTATGGCAAAAAAGAAAGAAGTAACTATTGAAGATCGTTTAAGAGCTTTATATGACTTACAACTCATTGACTCACGCATAGACGAAATAAGAAATGTTCGCGGAGAACTTCCTTTAGAAGTTCGTGATTTAGAAGATGAAGTTGCTGGTTTAAACACGCGATTAGAAAAACTAGAGTCTAGTTTAGAAAACATCAATAATGACATTGGTTCAAAAAAGAATTTAATTGAAGAAGCAAAAGCTTTAATTAAAAAATATGCTGAACAACAAAAAAATGTTAGAAATAACAGAGAATTTAACTCTTTAACTAAAGAGGTTGAGTTTCAAGAATTAGAAATTCAATTAGCAGAAAAGCATATTAAAGAATTTAAAGTTCAAATTGATCAGAAGAAAGAGATTATCGCAGAAACTAAAGATCGTTCAAAAGAACGTCAAACGCATTTAAAGCACAAACAAAGTGAATTGGATGCCATTTTAGCGGAAACTGAAAAAGAAGAAAAAGCATTAATCAAAAAATCTGATGATTATAAAAAATCTATTGAAGAGCGATTGGTTTCGGCTTATGCGAGAATTCGTGTTAATGTAAAAAATGGATTAGCTGTTGTACCTATTGAAAGAGGTGCTTCTGGTGGTTCTTATTTTACGATACCACCGCAAGTTCAAGTAGAAATTGCTTCACGCAAAAAAATTATTACAGATGAGCACAGTGGACGTATCTTAGTTGATGCGGCTTTAGCTGAAGAACAAAAGACTAAAATGGAAAAGCTTTTCAAAAAGCTTTAATTCTGTTTCTAAAATAAAAAAAAAGCCTTTAATTTAACTTAAAGGCTTTTTTTTTTAGGATTAAGTTAAGTTTCAATTGGTTTTACGACCAACCTCAAAATTATTATCATATGAATACTTTCAAAACGTTTTTTGCATCCATTTTTTTAATCGCTTTTTTTAGTTGTAAAAATACGGCTCAAGTCAATCCTGAACAACAAGCCGTTATAGATGCCGATCCCATAGAAGTGGGATTAGTAAACGGAAGAGCAAGGGCCTATTTTGCAAGTGGTTGCTTTTGGTGTGTAGAGGCCATTTATGATAGTGTTGATGGCGTAATTGAAGTGATTTCTGGATATTCTGGCGGATTTACAGAAAACCCAACCTATGAAGCAAGTAATACAGGTAGAACAGGTCATGCTGAAGCCGTAGAAGTTATTTACGATCCAAACATAGTGAGTTTTGAGATTTTGGTCGATGTATATTTTGCATCGCAGGACCCTACTCAAGTTAATGGTCAAGGACCAGATAGAGGGTCACAGTATCGATCTATTATTTTTTATCAAAATGAAGTTCAGAAACAAACCATATTAAATAAAAAAGAAGCTTTGGCTATAGCTTTAGATGACACTATTGCCGCTGAAGTTTATCCGTTTCAAAAATTCTGGGATGCTGAAGATTACCACCAAAACTATGAACGATTAAATCCAAATAATGGATATATCAGAAGTGTATCAATTCCAAGATTAAGACGTTTTCAAGCCAAAATGCCTGAAGTTTTAAAAGCAAGACATTAAAGTTTAGTTGCTTTAATTTCGAAAATCAAGGGGTATAATTTATCTTTTGTAACATACATTCCAGAATCTACTTGTTCTAAGTCTGGTAAGACATCATATGGACTTTCATCATACTCATTTAAGTATTCAATATGCAAACCTGCTTCGGTTAACGCATTAATAACTTCACTTAAACCATGATTCCAACAATATGTCTTTGATTCTATATCCGCGTTCTCGTCAGCATAAGTGCCTTTCTCTTCCTCATAAATGACTTCCTTTCTATTGTAAGCGTATTTCATTATTGGTTTTTTTGATAAGTAGTCATACATCCAAACAATTGGGTGAAATTCTGCAATATAAAAAACACCTCCTTTTTTTAATCGTTCAGCTATCATGCGTCCCCAAGGCTTTAAATCGGGAAGCCAGCCTATCACGCCATAACTGGTAAATACTATGTCAAAAGTTTCTTTAATGTGTTCAGACGTATCTAAAACATTGCAGCAAAAAAATTGAGCATCTAAATGGAGTTCTTCATTAAGTTTTCTAGCCAAGGCAATTCCTGTATCACTTAAATCGACGCCTGTACATTGGGCACCCAATCGGCTCCAACTCATCGTGTCTTGTCCGAAATGACATTGTAAATGTAGAAGTGATTTTCCTTTAACATCCCCTAAAGCACTTAATTCATAAGGCATCAATGATGTTTCACCTTGTCTAAAAGATTCCATATTATACAAGTCACTTGCTGCATGAATATCAACTTTGTTATTCCAAGTTGCCTTATTTGTACTAAAAAATTGATTTAAATCACTCACAATAAAATTCATTAAATTAAATAGCCAAAATACATATTTTCAATGTATATATTATTGTTATAGGAATGGTCTATTCGTTAATATTTCAAATTTAGTTTCTAATTGGATTTTTTCTTTTCTGTTACATCATTCATATAAAAACTCAAGGCACCACTAGGACATCGTTTTACTTGGTTGACTATGGTTTCTGTTTCTGCAGCATCAATCTTTATCCATGGTTTATCCCTTGGTTGAAAAACTTGGGGTAATCCTTTTGCGCAAATGGCAGAATGAATGCATTTTTCAGATTCCCAAACAACTGTAATTTCCTTATTTGTATATTCTTTTGTTTTGCCCATCATTTTTTTATTTTAATAAATATACAAAAAACACAATTTTAATTATGACAATTTTAATGCTTCATTCCTAAAATAATAATTCTTATTTTTGTTGGAATCCGAAAAACAATCCACTTTGTCTAACTATAAATTAGGTCTTGATTACGCAAAAGAACAGGACCTTAACGACCCATTAACACAATATAGAAATCAATTTCATATTCCAAAAGACAAAGAAGGAAACGATTGGTTATACTTTACCGGGAACTCTTTGGGATTACAACCAAAAAACACTCAAAAATATATTCAACAAGAACTTGACGATTGGGCAAATTTTGGCGTAGAAGGTCATTTTGAAGCGAAAAACCCATGGATGCCTTATCATGAATTCTTAACAGATAGTATGGCGAAAATTGTTGGCGCGAAACCTATTGAAGTAGTTATTATGAATACCCTAACTACTAATTTACATCTGTTAATGGTTTCATTTTATCAACCAACAAAGACCAAATACAAAATTGTTATTGAAAGTGATGCCTTTCCTTCTGATAGGTATGCAGTTCAAACCCAATTAGAATTTCATGGTTTTGATGCTAATGACGGATTAATTGAATGGAAACCAAGAGAAGGTGAAGATCTTTTGCATATTGAAGATTTAGAAACAATTCTCGAAGAACAAGGTGACGAAATCGCCTTGTTACTTATTGGAGGTGTAAATTATTATACTGGACAATATCTAGATTTAAAAAAGATTGCCGAATTAGGCCATGCAAAAAACTGCATGGTTGGAATAGACTTAGCTCATGGTGTAGGCAATATAAAACCACATTTACATGACTCAGGAGTTGATTTTGCTGCGTGGTGTACGTATAAATACTTAAATTCAGGACCAGGTAGTCTCGGCGGATTATTTGTTCATGAAAAGCACGCCAATAATAAAGACTTAAAACGATTTGCAGGATGGTGGAGTCATAATAAGACAACACGCTTCAATATGAGGCAACCACTCGATGTTATTCCAGGCGCTGAAGGCTGGCAATTGAGCAACCCTCCCATTCTATCTATGGCAGCAATAAAAGCGTCTTTAGACATGTTTAATGAAGTGGGCATGGATGCCTTAAGACTGAAGTCTGAGAAATTGACTGGATACTTTGAGTTTTTATTAAATGAAATCAATAATGATAAAATAACGATTATAACACCTTCAAATCCTGATGAACGAGGTTGTCAACTTTCTATTCAAGTTAAAAATGCTGACAAACAATTACATCAAAAATTAACCGATGCGCATATAATTACAGATTGGAGAGAACCCGACGTGATTCGTTGTGCTCCAGTTCCTTTTTATAATTCCTTTGAAGATGTATACCATATGGTTGAAAAACTGAAAACTATTTTGAATGACTAAACAACAAAACATACTTATTATTGGAGCCGGATTATGCGGGAGTCTTTTAGCCTTGCGTTTAGGACAACGTGGTTATAATGTACATGTAATGGAAATGCGCCCAGATTTGCGTAAAGCAGATATTTCTGCGGGAAGATCTATAAATTTAGCGTTCTCTGATCGTGGAAATAAAGCCATAAAAATGGTTGGAATTGAAGATAAGGTACAGGCACTTTGCATTCCTATGAATGGTCGTATGCTTCATGATAGAGATGGAAACACTGTTTTATCCAATTATAGCGGAAGAGATCATGAATATATCAACTCGATTTCAAGAGGAGAACTCAATGGTTTACTTTTAACTGAAGCTGAAAAACATGATAATGTCAAACTCTTCTTTAATAAAAAATGTAAATCAATAGATTTTGAAAAAACGACAGCATTTTTTAAAGATAACGACACCAATACTGAATTTGTAGAAGATGCTGATATTATTATTGCGACTGATGGTGCTGGCTCAGCCATGCGAAAAAGCTACTATTTGGGGAAAAAGTTTTTATTTAGTTTTTCTCAAAATTGGTTAACACATGGTTATAAAGAACTCAGTATTCTCCCAACTAAAACTGGCGATTATAAAACCTATAAAAACGCCTTACACATATGGCCACGAGGTGATTTTATGGTCATTGCACTTCCAAATTTAGATGGAAGTTTCACGGTGACCTTATTTCTGAGTTTTGATCAAGGTGAATATAATTTCAATAATTTAACAACACCAGAAATTGTTACCGAATTCTTCTCAAAAGAATTTCCTGATGCCTTAGAATTGATGCCAAACCTGGTAGATGATTTCTTTGAAAACCCAACAGCGCCTTTGGGGACTGTAAAGTGTGCCCCGTGGCACTATAAAGGGAATACGTTATTAATGGGAGATGCGGCTCATGCTATTGTTCCTTTTTACGGACAAGGTATGAATGCATCCTTTGAAGATGTTGTTGAGTTTGATAAAGTTTTAGATCAAGGTTTAGAGAATTGGGAAGCTGTTTTTGAAACTTACGAAACAACCCGCAAAAAAGACACCGATGCCATTGCAGATTTAGCTATTGATAATTTCCATGAAATGAAAAGTCATGTTGCGAATCCTATTTTTCAAGAAAAACGTAAAATAGAAATGGCTTTGGAACAAAACTTTCCAAATGACTATTCTTCAAAATACTCATTAGTGACTTTTAATGAAAATATAGGTTATCGTGAAGCGATGCTTCGAGGTCGTGCTCAAGATAAGGCCATTTTAAATATGTTATCTGATGGTGCCTTGAAAACTGACGATGATTTAAAATTAATTTTAGACAAAGTAAAACAAGAAACTGAAGCCATTCTTGAAGACGATAGAATTGCAGGTTTAAAATAATAATTATGAGCGACAACAAAAACGTAACACCAAGAGGTGCTTATCCACATACTAAACGCGTCGGTGATTTTATCTTCGTTTCTGGCACGAGTTCGAGACGACCAGATAATTCGATTGCAGGTGTCGATATTATAGATGAAATGGGAACCAAACGCCTCAATATTGAAACGCAAACACGCGAAGTCCTAAAAAACATTGATTCTAATTTACAAAAGGTTGGCGCTTCCATAAAAGATGTGGTTGATGTCACTACCTTTTTGGTGAACATGAATGATTTTGCAGGATACAATAAAGCCTACGGAGAATTCTTCGAAAAGGAAACTGGACCAACAAGAACGACGGTTGCTGTGCACCAATTACCACATCCAGATTTAGTAATCGAGATTAAAGTCATGGCATATAAAAAGCAATAATGATTAAATTCTTTCGCCATATTAGAAAAGACCTCATGGAGAAAAACAAAACATCCAAATACTTTAAATATGCCATAGGTGAAATCATTCTTGTCGTAATTGGAATTTTGATTGCTTTGCAAATTAATAACTGGAACGAACATAAAAAACTTAAAGTGCAAGAAGTAGAAGCTCTAACAGAGATTATTTCAGATTTAACTATTAATAATAATCAATTTAATCAAGTCCTAAATGGTAAAAATCGTCCTGGAAATATTAGTAATACGTTGAGCTCATTACATATTATAATTGACCATCTTAAATCTAAAGAGGTGTATAATGATTCACTTGATAAACATTTTGGTATTTTAAATTATTCTCTAAACTATATAAATTATAAAACTAGCGGCTATGAATCACTCTCTTCAATAGGTTTAGATCTTATTAAAAACACTAAATTACGCTCAGAAATTGGTGAATACTATACATCATCTATTATAATTCCAAAAAATGTTTCAGTTGGATTGACTGAAGATTTTAATAATTACATGTTAGACTATGCAAGAAAAGAATTTATTTCAAATGATGATTCAACCGCAGGTACAAACACGCTTCACCCAAGAAATTATATTGTATTAAGAGAGAAAGGTGAATATTTAGAGTCCCTTAAAATATACTACGGTTTCTATCGGACATATAAAGAAACGATTAATAATGCAATAGAAGCTACTAGTACTTTAAAAAATAATATTGAAACCTATTTGAAAAATTGAATGTTTTGAATATACAAAACTACATAAACGGCAACTTTCATAATCCAATTAAAGATCATTGGTTAGATAACTATAATCCATCAAATGGTGAAGTCTATAGTCAAATACCTAACTCATCCAAAGAAGACGTTGAGAATGCTTATATCGCTGCGAAATCTGCTTTTCCAGTGTGGTCTCAAACCACTTTAGACGAACGCAGTCGAATCATGATCAAGATTTCTGAGTTATTAGAAGCCAACTTACAACGATTCGCTGAAGCTGAAAGTAAAGACAATGGTAAACCATTGAGCTTAGCTAAAACGGTTGATATTCCTAGAGCTGCTAGTAATTTTAGATTCTTTGGAAATGCAATTACACAATTTGCTAGCGAAAGTCATGAAAGTGTTGGACAACAAGCTATAAATTATACCTTACGTCAGCCTATTGGTGTTGTAGGCTGTATTTCACCTTGGAACCTTCCACTCTATTTATTTACTTGGAAAATAGCTCCTGCCATTGCAGCTGGAAACTGTGTGGTTGCGAAGCCAAGTGAAGTCACGCCAATGACGGCCTATTTATTAGGTGAAATTTGTACTGAAGCTGGTTTACCTAAAGGGGTTTTAAACATCGTACATGGTTTAGGGACTACTACTGGTCAATCTATCGTAGAACATCCAGACATTAAAGCCATTTCCTTTACTGGAGGAACAGCTACTGGAGCGCATATTGCAAAAGTCGCTGCTCCAATGTTTAAAAAATTATCCTTAGAACTTGGAGGTAAAAATCCGAACATCATTTTCGCAGATTGTGATTATGCTGATATGTTAGATACCACTGTACGTTCTTCGTTCGCAAATCAAGGTCAGATTTGTCTATGTGGAAGTCGAATCTTTGTTGAAGCGTCTATATACGAGAAATTTAAAACGGATTTCGTGAAACGCATACAAGCGTTGAAAGTTGGTCATCCTTCTGAAGCATCTACCAATATTGGTGCATTGGTTTCTAAACCACATTTAGAAAAAGTACAGGATTACATTAATATCGCTAAAGAAGAAAACGGCAAAATACTCTATGGAGGGAATAAAGTCACTGTAGAAGGTTATGAAAATGGTTACTATTTAGAACCAACTGTTATTGAAGTTGAAACTGATGAATGTCGTGTGAATCAAGAAGAAATTTTTGGTCCTGTAGTCACTATTATGCCTTTTAATTCTGAAGATGACGTTTTGCAAATGGCCAATAAGGTTAAATATGGATTATCCGCTACGCTTTGGACTAACAATTTGAAACGCACTATGCGCTTGAGTAACCAATTACACGCAGGTATCGTGTGGGTTAACACATGGATGATGCGTGATTTACGAACCCCATTTGGAGGTGTAAAGGCCAGTGGTGTTGGTCGAGAAGGAGGATTTGAAGCCTTGCGCTTTTTTACAGAAGCTAAGAATGTTTGCATAAAATATTAAAAAAAATGAATTTAAACTTAAACAATAAATACGCTTTAGTCTGTGGAAGTACTGCAGGTATAGGAAAAGCAACTGCAATGGCACTTGCTGAAGAAGGCGTTCAAGTGACACTTATTGCACGTAATGAAGAGAAACTTAAAACAGTTTTATCAGAGTTCCCTGAGCACAGAAACCATGATTATATTGTTGCTGATTTTTCGAATCCTAAAGAATTACAAAGCAAAGTATCAGAATATATTTCAAACCATCATGGGTTTCACATTTTAGTGAATAATACAGGTGGTCCAAAAGGTGGGCCTGTATTTTCTGCAGATATAGACGAATTCGAAAGTGCATTCACTCAGCATTTAAAATGCAATCATGTATTAGCACAAACGGTTGTGCCACATATGAAAAGTGAAGGTTATGGACGTATTATTAATGTCATTTCTACGTCTGTAAAACAACCTTTAGATGGACTAGGTGTTAGTAATACGATTCGAGGTGCTGTTGCTAATTGGAGTAAAACTTTAGCTAATGAACTCGGTCAATTTGGTATTACTGTAAATAATGTACTTCCTGGTGCTACTGGTACCGAACGCTTAGCAGAAATCATAAAAAACAAATCAGCCAAAGCTGGAAATACAGAAGAGGAAGCTGCTAATGCCATGAAAAGTGCAGTACCTGCAAAACGATTTGCTAAACCTGATGAAATAGCAAGTGCTATTACTTTTTTAGCAAGTGAACAAGCAAGTTATATTAACGGAATTAATCTACCAGTTGATGGTGGACGAACAAAAAGTTTGTAACTTTATAAAATTACGCAACTCTTAAAATGAATAATCATGAGTAAATTAGTTTCTCCCCTAAATTTTAAAAATTGGATTGAAGAAAATAGATCTCTTTTAAAGCCACCTGTTGGTAACAAATGTGTTTGGAAAGATGGTGACTTCATTGTCATGGTTGTTGGTGGGCCTAACAATCGCAAAGATTATCATTACAATGAAACTCCGGAATTTTTCTATCAGATTGAAGGTAACATGATTCTAAAAATTATGGATGGTGATACTCCAAAAGACATTCATATAAATGAAGGTGATATTTATTTATTACCTCCTAAAGTACCGCATTCGCCGCAACGTGGAGCCAATACGGTTGGATTGGTCATTGAATATCCTCGAAAGAAAAAGATGAATGATGCCTTAGAATGGTATTGTGAAAATTGCAATAATTTATTATGGCGTAAAAAATTCAAATTGGATAATATAGAAACAGATATGCCTGCTATTTTTGACAAGTATTACGGTAGTGAGAAAAAATGCACCTGTGATAAATGTGGAACTAAAATGGAAGCTCCAAATAAAGTATAGTTTATGAAACGAAAACTGCGCATAAATGGTCATTCACATCTTCTTCCATATCCTGAGGAAATTCCTCAATTCATGAAGGACAAAGAAATATTTTGGGTCGATGCAGACCGAAAATTTATGTTGCAAAAAGACTGGAGTCGTCCTGTAACAGATTCAAGTTTCTTTTTGGATGAAAAACTGGCTTGGATGGAGCGGTTTAAAATCGATCACGCGGTAGTTTTAAATTTATCTCAATTATATGGAAATGGATTGCGTGTGGAAGAAATGAAGCAAGCTTTGCGATTTCAAAATGATTTTAATGCCAAAATTCAAAAAGAAAATCCGAGTAAATTTACTTGTGGTTTTGTAGTGCATCCTGGCTTTGTTCGTGGTGCGTGCTGGGAAATTGAACGTTGCGTCGAAGAGTTGGGAATGCAATTGCTGTGTTTACCTACCCATTATATGGATACAATTGGCACTTGGCGTTGTATTTTTGATGAAGAAAATGAACCCATTTTTGAATTGGCGAGCAAATATAATTTAGCAGTTGAAGTTCATCCTTATGATGGTGAAAAGTTTATTAAATTAGAAAACACATCCTGGCGTTTTCATTTAATATGGATGCTTGCCCAATGTGCAGATGCGTATCACTTTTTAACCCTAAATGGCTTCCAGGACAAATTTCCGAATATGCGGACTTGTTTTGCTCATGGTGGCCAACTTGCTCAAATTAATCTAGGACGACGCATTCAGGGCTTTGATGGTAGACCAGATTTATTTGAAGGCAAAAGTCACCCAAGAAAGGCCGTTGGACATAAAAACATCTTCTTCGACACATTAGTTCATGACACTGGTGGTCTTCAACTATTAATTAAAAACCAAGGCTCAAAACAAGTAATTATGGGCTTAGATGATCCTTATCCTTTAGGCGAAATGGAAAGTGAAAAGCAATCCTCTTATCCTGGAAAGATATTAGACCTTGCTATTGAGCAAAATATTATTTCCGAAACTGAACGTGATGCCATTTGGGAAGACAATGTCATTCAATGGTTATGTGGTGATAACGCCGAAACAAAACAAAAACTGATAAATCGTATTTTAGGCTGATGCATTTTTTACCTCAAGAATTGGACGATTATATTGTTGCTCATTCGGAAGATGAACCAGAATTGCTTCAGCAATTGACACGAGAAACATATCAAAAAATATTACAACCTATTATGCTTAGTGGAGCTTATCAAGGGCGGATACTAAGTATGATTTCAAAATTAGCGCATCCAAAAACCATATTAGAATTAGGTACTTTTACAGGTTATGCAACATTATGTTTAGCGGAAGGCTTGCAAGATTCAGGCGTAATCCATACCATTGATATCAACGAAGAATTAGTAGATTTTCAGCGAAAATATTTTGATGCATCAAAATATGGTTCTAAAATCCATCAGCATTTAGGCAATGCATTAAATATTATTCCAACTATTGATATTACATTTGATTTAGTCTTTATAGATGCCGATAAACCCAATTACGTCAACTATTTTAATCTGATAATAAATAAAATGAATTCTGGAGGTATCATTATTTCAGATAATGTTTTGTGGCATGGTAAAGTGCTAGAATCTGTGAATGATAACGATGCTGCGACTAAAACACTATTAGAATATAATAGACTATTAAAAGAAGATCCAAGAGTTGAAACTATATTACTTCCTATTCGAGATGGTTTAACCATTAGCAGGATGAAATAAAACTAGAAGCTATACTTTATATTAATCAGAAAGTGTTTTAACTTGAATATTTTTAATGATTGTCTGGTAAAATTCATAATCATCATAAGGTTTAATTATAATATCATTAAATCCGTTCGCAAACACTTGTTCTTTAACTTCTTCAATATTTGATGCCGTAAGTGCAATTATAGGCGTTTCCTGATCAAAACCTCTTATGGCTTTTGTTGCTTGAAAACCATCCATGACAGGCATATTTAAATCCATCAAAATTAAATCATAGTGTTCTTCTTTAACTGCATCAATAGCTAAAATTCCATTTTCAACAATATCACTTACAAAATTTTCTTTTTTAAGAATGTTTTGGGTTACAATTTGATTTATTTTGTTGTCTTCAACAATTAGAATTTTTCTACCGCTATTTTCAATCAATCGTTCTTTAAATGATTTTTTATCTTCTACAGCTCTAGCTGCTTTATCAATTTCAAAAGTAATGTTAAAAGCAAATTTAGAGCCTAAGCCTTCATCACTAACAAGTTCTATTTCGCCTCCAAATAACTCCACTAAATTTTTTGCAATTGAAAGTCCTAATCCAGTACCTTGATAGTCATCATTATGTTTTCTTTCTAACTGAGAAAAGTTTTCGAAAATCAATTTTTGTTGACTTTTAGGAATCCCTGGTCCATCATCAATAATTTCAAATCGTATACTCGCTAAGTCCTTATTTTCTTTTAATAGTTTAAGCTTTAACCAAACACTTCCCTTATTCGTGAACTTTAGGCCGTTACCGAGTAAATTAATTAATATTTGACTTAGGCGAATATTATCAGCAAAAATGAAATTTGGTATTTTGTTATCAAATTCTAAGTACAACTTATTAGATTTTTCTTCCAATTGGTACTCAAATGAATCGGTTATATTAATAACCATCTGTTTGATATTTAAAGAATTATTATGTAATTCTATTTTTTTGGACTCAATTTTACCAATTTGTAAGACATCATTAATTAAGTTTAAAAGATAATCCCCAGAATATTTTAATGATTTAAGGTATTTACTGTCCTGCTTATTTAAATTGTTATTCTTAAGTAATAGTGATGTTAATCCAACTACACCATATAGAGGTGTTCTTAATTCATGACTAACATTAGAAATGAATCCGGATTTAAGTTTTGACACCTTTTCAGCTTGATTTTTCGCAATTTCTAA
>Ga0102810_1000215_pt1 | contig 20210 bp, 18 predicted proteins | sample ColrivemetaGS573_FD_84506 | JGI IMG/M metagenome (GOLD analysis project Ga0102810, IMG submission 84506) | Estuarine microbial communities from the Columbia River estuary - Ebb tide ETM metaG S.573 | ecosystem: Environmental > Aquatic > Marine > Intertidal zone > Estuary | place: USA: Columbia...
GATGAATTAGTTCATAATAAAGGTTGAAGTTTTGTAATGGATTTAAGTAAATATAAATTAGATAAAGATTAATTTAAAACTTTGGTGTTAATTAAGATAAGATATAGAGATGAGACACGGAAAGAAATTTAATCACTTAGGAAGACAAACTGCACATAGAAAAGCTATGTTTGCAAATATGGCTTGTTCTTTAATTGAGCACAAGCGTATTAATACTACGGTTGCAAAAGCAAAAGCTTTAAGACAATTTGTAGAACCTTTAATTACGAAATCTAAAGAAGATACTACACATAACCGTAGAGTTGTGTTTACTTATTTAAGAAATAAATTTGCTGTTACAGAACTATTTAAAGAAGTTTCTGTAAAAGTAGCAGATAGACCAGGAGGATATGTTCGTATAATAAAATTAGGTAATCGTCTAGGAGATAATGCTCCTATGGCAATGGTTGAGCTAGTTGATTATAATACAACATACAATCCAAATAATAAAAAGGCTAAGAAAACCACCCGTAGAGGAAGGTCTAAAAAAGTTGAAAACGTTGAAACAGTAGTTACAGAAACTGAAGGTTCAGCTGAGGAAAAATAATAAAGAATTAATGACATTTCGTTAATAAAAATTTAAAAGGATAAACTAATTGTTAGTTTATCCTTTTTTTTAATATAAAGATGAAAATTTAAATATGAAGAAAATTATTAAATTATTAATTCTAATTTTAGTAGTATATAGCAATGGTTATTCACAACAAATTACTATTAAAAACATTGAAAGTAGATTAGTTACTCATCAAGGAGTTGAATTTATAGGAGAGTTAAATGATAGGCGTAATGATGATATTTATATGTCAAATAATTGGGATAATGAGGGTATCTTATACTTAAACAATAAGTCATACTTGCTTTCTAATATTAATTTTAATGTTACAAAAAACTCATTTGATAGTAGAATTGATAGAATAAAACTTTTTGCTTTTAGTAATTCCTCATTGGATTCGGTTGAAATTAATAACCATTTATTTAAAAAAATTGATGGAATTTTTTATGAAGTAATTTTTGAAAAAGACGGGAGCTATTTATTGAAAAAACATGACATTAAAGTTACTAAAGGTGCAATAAATCGATTAGATCTTTCAGAAGGGAAATCTTTTACAAGTCTAATTTATAAGTATCTTATAAAATCAGATAATAAATTTCGAAAATTTGATCTGAATAAACGAAGTATTGTTGATTTAATTGATGATGAAAAAGAACAAGATAAGTTAGTAGAATTTGTAAAGGATGGAAGATTATCTTATAAAAAAGAAGAAGATATAAAAGAAATATTTGAATATATTCTAAAGAACTCAGATAATATTATTCAATAAATTGAGTATATAGAACGTAAATTTGTTTTAGATAATGAAATACACACAACGTAAAAAAGCTATATTATTATTAGCTGACGGAACCATTTTTGAAGGGAAATCTATTGGAACAGATGGCACTGCCTTTGGTGAGATATGTTATAATACAGGGATGACAGGATATCAAGAAATATTTACAGATCCTTCCTATTTTGGACAATTAATGTTAACTACCAATGCACATATTGGAAATTATGGCATAAATGATGAAGAAATAGAGTCAGATTCTATAAAAATTTCAGGTTTAGTATGTAAAAACTTTAGTTTCAATTATTCAAGAGAGAATGCTCAAGATTCTTTAAAGAATTACTTTGAAAAACAAAATTTAATGGCTATTTCAGATATTGATACAAGAGCGGTTGTAAGATATATTAGAGATAAAGGGGCAATGAACGCTGTTATTTCAACAGAAACAGATATTGAATCTCTTAAAAACCAATTGAGAACTGTCCCAGATATGAATGGTTTAGAACTTGCTTCTAAAGTTTCAACGAAAGAATCATATTTCTTTGGTGATGAAAATGCACCAATTAAAATTTCGGCGTTGGATATAGGTATTAAAAAGAATATTTTAAGAAATTTGGCTAAAAGAGGTTGTTACATAAAAGTATTTCCATACAATGCTACATTTGAAGAAATGAATAGTTTTAATCCAGATGGTTTCTTTTTATCAAATGGTCCTGGTGATCCATCACCACTTATTAATGCTCAGAAAGTTGCAAAGGAAATTATTAAAAGAGATTTGCCTTTATTTGGAATTTGTTTGGGACATCAGGTAATTGCATTGGCTAATGGAATTTCAACCTTTAAAATGCATAATGGGCATAGAGGTATAAATCATCCGGTAAAGAATATAATAACCGGAAAAGGAGAAGTTACATCTCAAAATCATGGATTTGTTGTAAGTAGAGAAGATGTTGAAAATCATCAAGATTTTGAAGTTACTCATATCCATTTAAATGATGATACATTAGCCGGTATGAAAATGAAAAATAAAAATTGTTTTTCTGTTCAATACCATCCCGAAGCTAGTCCTGGACCACACGATTCATCTTATTTATTTGATCAATTCATAGAAAACATTAAGAATTCAAAAAAATAAAATATAATAGTCAATAAACGAGTAAGTTAACTGCTGATTTTAATTAACACAAAACGAAAACGTTATCGTATAAAAGGATCAGAATAAAATAACTTTTAATCTTAAATTCGTAACTTTGAAGTAGAAAATAACTTAATAAAATAATAGAGAAATGAGTATAATTTTAAGTGTTCATGCACGTCAAATATTTGATTCAAGAGGAAATCCAACTGTAGAGGTTGATGTAGTTACAGAAAATGGTGTATTAGGTAGAGCAGCAGTTCCTTCAGGAGCTTCTACAGGAGAGCACGAAGCAATGGAACTAAGAGATGGTGGTAAAGATTATATGGGTAAAGGAGTTCTTAAAGCTGTAAAAAATGTAAATGAAATTATTGCTGAAGAACTTTTAGGAACATCTGTATTTGAGCAAAACTATATCGATCAAACTATGATTGAATTAGATGGTACAAAAAACAAATCTAAATTAGGAGCAAATGCAATTTTAGGTGTTTCTTTAGCAGTTGCAAAAGCAGCAGCTAATGAATTAGAAATGCCATTATATAGGTATGTTGGGGGGGTAAGTGCAAATACATTGCCTGTTCCAATGATGAATATTATTAATGGTGGTTCTCACTCAGATGCACCAATTGCTTTTCAAGAATTTATGATTATGCCGGTAATGGCAAAAAATTTCACGGAAGCATTAAAAATGGGTAGTGAAATATTTCATAACCTTAAAAAATTAATTCATGACCGTGGTTTAAGCACTGCTGTAGGTGATGAAGGTGGATTTGCACCGACTTTTGATGGTACTGAAGATGCTATTGAAACAGTTTTAAAAGCAATTGAAAATGCTGGTTACAAACCAGGAACTGAAGTTAAATTAGCTTTAGACTGCGCTTCTGCTGAATTTTATGTTGATGGAAAATACGATTATACTAAATTCGAAGGTGATAAAGGTGTAATTAGAACTTCAAAAGAACAAGCTGAATATTTAGCCGAATTAGCAGCTAAATATCCAATTATCTCTATTGAAGATGGTATGGATGAAAATGATTGGGATGGTACAAAATATCTTACTGAATTAATTGGAGATAAAGTTCAATTAGTAGGTGATGATTTATTTGTAACTAATGTGGAACGTTTGGCAAAAGGTATTGAAAATGGTATTGCAAATTCAATTTTAATTAAAGTAAACCAGATTGGTACATTAACCGAAACTATTGCTGCAGTAAATATGGCTCATAATGCAGGATATACTTCAGTGATGTCTCACCGTTCAGGTGAAACTGAAGATAATACTATTGCAGATTTGGCTGTAGCATTAAATTGTGGTCAAATTAAAACAGGTTCAGCTTCTCGTTCAGATAGAATGGCAAAATATAATCAATTATTAAGAATTGAAGAAGAATTAGGAAGTGTTGCATATTACCCTCAAGCTAAGGCTTTTAAGGTTCTTTAATTAAAAAGTACATATTATTATAAAAAGCTGAGTTTTTACTCAGCTTTTTTGTTTATGTAACAATATATACATAATTAGCAAAACAATATTCAAAATTCTTTTACAATAGTTGAAAAATCATTAAATTAGTTGAACGAAAAAATACAGATAATAATAATTTAAATAGATTTGAAAGAATGTCAGATATTGCGATTTTAGAAGTAAACGGTGCAAAATATGAGTTTCCTATTATTAAAGGAACTGAAAACGAGGTTTCCATTGATATTAAATCATTAAGAGGGGCAACTGGCGGTGTTATAACACTGGATCCAGGATTTAAAAATACAGGTTCTTGTACAAGTAAAATAACTTTTTTAGATGGTGAAAAAGGGATTTTACGTCATAGAGGTTACGCAATTGAAGAATTAACAAAAAAAGCTAGTTTTTTAGAAGTTGCCTTTTTAGTAATATTTGGAGAATTACCAACCAAGGTTGAATTGGTTAAGTTTGAAAATGATATTAAATATCAGTCAATGGTAAATGAGGAGATGAAAGATATTGTTGAGGGATTCCCTAAATCAGCACACCCAATGGGAATGCTATCATCACTAACAAGTGCATTAACAGCTTTCAACCCTGGAATTGTAGATGTTCATTCTACGGAAGATATGTACAATGCTATTGTTAAAATATTAGGGAAATTCCCTGTTTTGGCAACTTGGGCTCATAGAAGAAACAATGGATTACCCTTAAATTATTCAGACAATTCAATTGATTATATTTCAAACATTATGCAATTAATGTTTAAAATACCTACTGAAGAATATAAAATTAATCCGATTGCCGTAAAAGCATTAGATGAATTATTGATATTACACGAAGATCACGAACAAAACTGTTCAACTTCAACAGTTCGTATTGTAGGTTCTTCAGGAGCAGGATTATTTGCATCCCTTTCAGCGGGTGTTTCAGCTCTTTGGGGACCTCTTCATGGTGGAGCAAACCAAGCTGTATTAGAAATGCTTGAAGCAATTCAAAATGATGGTGGTGATGTTGAAAAGTATATTAGAAAAGCAAAAGATAAAGATGATCCTTTTCGATTAATGGGATTTGGGCATAGAGTTTATAAAAACTTTGATCCAAGAGCTAGAATTATAAAAAAGGCTGCAGACGATTTGTTTGATGATTTAAAGTTAAACGATCCGGTATTAGCTATTGCAAAACACTTAGAAGAAGTAGCTTTGAAAGATGAATATTTTGCAGAGCGAAAACTTTACCCGAATGTAGATTTTTATTCAGGAATAATTTATAGAGCTTTAGGAATCCCTGTTTCTATGTTTACTGTAATGTTTGCCATTGGTCGTTTACCTGGTTGGATTGCGCAATGGAAAGAAATGCGTGAAAATGGAGAACCAATTGGTCGACCAAGACAATTATATACAGGGGAAACTTTAAGAGATTTCAAAGAAGTTACTGATAGATAAAAAGCAAAAATTGTATTTTAAATTATTGTTAAAACCTCATATTAATTTATGGGGTTTTACTATTTTTACCTTAAAATATTAAGAATATGTTAAAACTAAATGTTCATGATGAAACTTCACGTCTTAGTGCGGTTGTTTTAGGAATCGCTGAAAGTAATGGGCCAACTCCTAAAATTAAAGATGCTTACGATCCTAAATCAATTGAACATATTAAAGCAGGTACATATCCTTTAGAAAAAGATATGATATCAGAAATGGATGCTTTAAATAAAGTTTTTGAAAAACACAAAGTAAAAGTTTATAGACCAAAAACCTTAAAAAAATACAATCAGATTTTTTCTAGAGATATTGCATTTGTTGTTGAAGATAAATTAATAATTTCAAATATTTTACCAGATAGGGAAAAAGAAATTGATGCAATTCAATATTTAATAGATGAAATTGAACCTGATAAAATTATAAGAGCTTCTGAAGATGTCCATTTTGAAGGAGGTGATATAATGTTATGGAATAATTATATTTTTATTGGTACCTATAAAGGAGAAGATTATAAGGATATAATTACTGCTCGTACAAATATGAAAGGTGTAAATTTTATAAAAGAATTATTTCCAAATAAAACGGTTAAAGAATTTGATTTAGTTAAATCTAATACAAATGCAAAAGAGAATGCCTTGCATTTAGATTGCTGTTTTCAACCCGTAGGAAAAAACAAAGCAATTATTCATAAAGAAGGATTCAAAAATGAAGCGGATTATTTGTATTTGGTGAATCTTTTTGGAATGGAAAATTTATTTCATATTTCAAAAGATGAAATGTATCAAATGTTTTCAAACGTTTTTTCCATATCTGAGAGAGTAGTTGTTTCAGAAAAAAGTTTTACCCGACTTAATAATTGGTTACGTAATAATGAGTTTATAGTTGAAGAGATTCCTTATGCTGAAATTTCAAAGCAAGAAGGATTATTAAGATGTTCTACAATGCCATTAATTAGAGATTAATTTATGAAACAAATAACAAATACAATTTTAATGATTCGTCCAGTTTCGTTTAGAATGAATGAACAAACTGCTGTAAATAACTACTACCAAAAAGTATTAGAGAATTTGACTCCTGAAACTTTACAATTAAGAGCACTTCAAGAATTTGATAATTTTGTAATTAAATTACGTAAAATTGGTGTAGATGTAATTGTTGTACATGATAGAAAAGAAACGGATACACCAGATTCTATTTTTCCAAACAACTGGATTTCCTTACATGAAAATGGAGATATTGGAATTTATCCAATGTTTGCTGAAAATAGGAGAAGTGAACGAAGAGAAGATATTTTTGATATTCTTGAAGAAAATGGATTCAAAATAAATAACATTATTGATTATAGTTCAGCGGAGGAAGAGGAATTGTTTTTAGAGGCAACAGGAAGTCTAGCACTAGATAGGGTTAATAGGAAGGCGTATTGTGCAATTTCACCAAGAGCAGATGAAGATTTATTGATTGAATTTTGTGAGGATTTTGAGTATACTCCAGTTTCTTTTATTGCAAACCAAACAGTTGATGGAAAGCGATTACCAATATACCATACTAATGTAATGATGTGTTTGGGGGAATCCTTTTCAGTAATTTGTTTAGATAGTATTGATGATAAAAAAGAGCGTAAAAATGTGATAAAACATTTGAACGAAGATGGATTAGAAATTATTGCAATAACTGAAAAACAATTAAATAATTTTGCTGGAAATATGTTACAAGTTATGGGTAGTAATAATGAGAAATATTTAGTTATGTCTAGCGCTGCTTATAATTGTTTAACAAGTGTTCAGATTAATAAAATTGAAAAGTATTGTAAAATATTACATAGTTCATTAGATACAATTGAAGCTTGTGGTGGTGGAAGTGCACGATGTATGATGGCCGAAGTTTTTTTACCTAAAAAATAATTATTTATTTATAATTTGTACTTTTATATATGCTTTCAATGAAGACAAAATATGGTTTAAAAGCGCTGAGTTATTTAGCCCGCCAAGAATTTAATGTACCTGTTTTAATTTCTGAAATTTCAGAATCTGAGAATATTTCAAAAAAATTTTTAGAAAGCATTTTACTTACTCTTAAAAAGAATGGTGTTTTAGCATCAAAAAAAGGTAAAGGTGGAGGTTATTACTTATTAAAAAGACCTAATCAAATAAAAATTTCAACGGTTATTAGAGTGCTGGAAGGTCCAATTGCAATGCTGCCTTGCGTAAGTTTAAACTATTATGAAAAATGTGATGATTGTGATAATGAAGAAAAATGTAGTTTAAATAGGTTAATGGTTGAAGTGAGGGATAACACTTTAAAAATACTTGAAAATAAAACACTGGAAGATTTTCATTGTGGATCTTAATTACTTTTATTGTTTAAACGAATTTTAATGAAAGAATTTGATGTCGAAAATTGGGCTCGAAAATCTCAATTTGATTTTTTTAAAACCTACGAAGATCCGTTTTTTAATGTTTCAGTTAATTTAGATGTAACGAATCTTTATGTTTTTTGTAAACAAAATAATTTATCGTTTTCACTGTCTTGCCTGTTTGTTGCTATAAAAATTATAAATGAAATATCCGAGTTTAAACTGCGATTAAAAAATAACAAGGTTTATCAGTTTGATTCTGTTAATATTGGTTCAACGGTATTAAATGATGATGATACCTTTTCATTTTGTGATTTTCCATTTCAATCTTCCATTTTCGAATTTGACGAAGTTGGTAAAAAAGTAATAGAGGACCATAAAAAAGGAATTACTTTTGACCCTCAAGAAAATGAACTTGCTATTGTGCATTGTTCAACATTACCTTGGGTTTCTTTTACAAGTATTAAACACGCAAGAAAAGGAGATGAAGCTGATAAAGGAATACCAAAAATAGTATTTGGGAAGTTATTTTCTGAAAACAATAATAAAAAAATGCCTTTTTCAGTGGAAGTACACCATGCATTAATGGATGGTTTACATGTTGGAAAATTAATTGATAAAATGCAGCAATATATAAATAGCCTTGTATAATTTTTACTTATTATATAATAGTAAGAAGGTATTCGTTGTGTTGCGATTTTGTTTAATTAAGTACTAAATTTACTTATAATTTAAGAATTAGAAATTAGAATAATGAAAATAGTAATATCACCGGCAAAATCGTTAGATTTTGAAACAAAAGTTCCAACAACTCAATTTACTGAGGGAGTATTTTTAGATGAAGCTGAAAAATTAAGTAAAGTTTTAAAAAAGAAATCTCCAAAAGTATTATCAAAATTAATGAATATTTCTCCAAAATTAGGAGAATTAAATTGGCAACGAAATCAGGATTGGAATTTACCGTTTTCATTAGAAAACGCACGTCAAGCAGTTTATGCTTTTAATGGAGAAGTTTATAATGGACTTGATGTTTATACACTTCCAAAAGAGAAATTAGAACAACTTCAAAATAAATTAAGGATTCTATCTGGACAATATGGAATTTTAAAACCACTGGACTTAATGCAACCATATCGTTTAGAAATGGGGACAAAATTAAAAATTGGAAGGAAAGACAATTTATATCAATTTTGGGATAAAAAGGTAACTGAGGCAATAAATTCAGAAATAGAAAACGATACCATTTTCGTAAATTTAGCGAGTAATGAATATTTTAAAGTGATAAATCCTAATTTACTCAAAGCTTCAATAATTACACCGGTTTTTAAAGATTATAAAGATGGGAAATTAAAAATGATTAGCTTTTTTGCTAAAAAGGCAAGAGGTTTAATGGTAAGATATATTATTGATAATAATATTGAGACTGCAGAAGGACTAAAAGGCTTTAATTTAGAGGGCTATGCTTTTGACTTTAATCTTTCAACAGAAAATGAGCTAGTTTTCACAAGATAATTTTATTTTTTTATTAATTGTATTGTTTTTTTATATAAGTTTGTTGCGTTATTTTTTAGTGACAATGAAAAATATTTGCTTTTTCGATTACAACTTATTCAATAAGAGGTTTTTAAGCTGTGATGTACTTTGGAAGTGCAACGAAAAAATAAGAAAATTAAAAACTTCTATAAACTTAATTTTAAAAACTTACATACAGTTTTCGATTGTGGGTGTTAATCATTTAAATTTAGTATTAAGAGTATAATTAAACTTTTAGCAGATATGTCTATTAGTCTAAATTTTGACTTACCTTTTAAATATAAATTAAATACTTAAAATGAATACTAAATATATTGATTTAATAAACCAAACTTTTGATTTTCCTCAAGATGAATTTAAAGTAGATTCCAAGAGAAATTTGCATTTTCATGAAATAGATACAATGAAACTTGCAGAAGAATTTGGGACACCTTTAAAATTTACTTATTTACCTAAAATTAGCGAAAACATTCAAAATGCTAAAGACTGGTTTAAAACATCTATGCGAAAGCATAAGTATAAAGGAAAATATAACTATTGCTACTGTACAAAAAGCTCCCATTTTAAACATGTTTTAGACGAAGCTTTAACTAATGATATTCATATAGAAACTTCTTCTGCGGTTGATATTGATATTGTTGAAAATTTAAAAAGAGACGGTAAAATTTCTGATAAAACCTTTATTATATGTAATGGATTTAAAAGAGATGCTTATGTAAAAAATATACAAAGGTTAATTAATAATGGCCATAAAAACTGTCTTCCAATAATTGACAATTATGAAGAAATTGATTTACTAACAGATGGAATTCGTAAAAAAATTAATATTGGAATTAGAATTGCTTCAGAAGAGGAGCCAAAGTTTGAATTTTACACTTCTCGTTTAGGAATTGGTTATAAAAATATAGTTGAATTTTACAGACGAGATATAAAAGAAAACAAAAAAGTGAATCTCAAAATGTTGCATTTCTTTATTAATACGGGTATTAAAGACAATGCATATTATTGGAACGAATTAAGCAAATGTTTAAAGGTATATATTAGTTTAAAGCGCATTTGTCCTACATTGGATAGCTTAAATATTGGTGGAGGGTTTCCAATTAAAAATTCATTAGCATTTGATTACGATTATGAGTATATGATTGATGAAATTATTTCTCAAATTAAATTAGCTTGTGATGATGCTGAAGTTCAAGCACCACATATTTTTACCGAATTTGGAAGTTATACTGTGGGTGAAAGTGGAGGCGCTTTGTATAAAGTTTTGTATCAAAAAAAGCAAAACGACAGAGAGCGTTGGAATATGATAAACTCTTCTTTTATAACTACATTACCAGATAGTTGGGCAATTAATAAACGTTTTGTAATGTTGCCTTTAAATAGGTGGAATGATAATTATGAGCGTGTTTTATTAGGAGGTTTAACTTGTGATAGTGATGATTATTACAATTCAGAACAACATATTAATGCTATTTATATGCCTGTTTATAAAGAAGAAAAACCTTTATATATTGGATTTTTTAATACTGGGGCATATCAAGAATCAATTGGGGGTTATGGAGGATTACAGCATTGCTTAATTCCACAACCAAAACATATTATTATTTCAAAGAACAACGAAGGTAAATTAGAATATAAAGTTTTTAGAGAAAAACAAACAGCAAGCGATTTTTTAAAGATATTAGGTTATGAATAAAAAGACTTACGCAGGAATTCCTGAGCAAAACAGTAAAATTGAAACTTCAAAAGTAGTTTTAATTCCAGTTCCTTATGATGGAACAAGCACTTGGCAGAAAGGCTCAGACAAGGGGCCAGAAGCATTTTTACAAGCTTCTGAAAATATGGAATTGTATGATATTGAAACAAATACCGAAGTTTATAAAAACGGTATTTATTTAGCTGATGCAGTAACAGAAAATGCTTCGCCAGAAAGTATGGTTGATGCAGTGCATAAAATAACGAAATCGTATATTAAAAAGAATAAATTTGTTACTCTTTTTGGTGGAGAGCATTCAATTTCAATAGGTTCTATTAGAGCATTCAACGAGTGTTTTAATAGCTTAACGGTAGTGCAAATTGACGCTCATGCAGATTTAAGAAAAGAATATGAAGGTTCTTCTTGTAACCATGCGTGTGCGGTTTACGAAGCTAGTCAAACAACTAATCTAATTCAAGTTGGAATTAGAAGTATGGATGCTATCGAAAAAACTGTGATGGATGAAGATAAAGTATTTTTTGCTCATGAAATGGCTCAAGACGATTATTGGATGGAAAATGCAATTGATTTAATGACAGAAAATGTGTTTTTAACAATTGATTTAGATGCTTTTGATCCATCGATAATGCCATCAACAGGGACACCTGAACCAGGTGGTTTGTTTTGGTATGAAACATTAGAATTTATACACAAAATATTTAAAGAAAAAAATGTTGTAGGATTTGACATAGTGGAACTATGTCCGAATGAAAAAGAAAAATCATCTGATTTTCTTGCGGCAAAATTATACTATAAAATGTTAAGTTATAAGTTTGATAATGCTGATGATGATGATTATGATGACATGCAAGGCTACAAAGAACCAAATAACAAATCTACTAAATTTGACGACGACGATAATGACTACTAAAGGAGCAATTTCACAATTTATTGAAAAATACTATTTGCATTTTAATTCAGCTACTGTTGTTGATGCGGCAAAAGAATATGAAAACCAATTAGCAAAAGGATCTAAAATGCTGGTTTCATTAGCAGGAGCTATGAGTACTGCAGAATTAGGTAAAATATTTGCAGAAATAATAAGACAAGATAAAGTTCAGATAATTTCTTGTACAGGAGCGAATCTTGAAGAAGATATTATGAATTTAGTAGCTCATTCTCATTATAAAAGAGTTCCAAATTATAGAGATTTAACTCCTCAAGATGAATGGGATTTATTGGAGAAAGGTTTAAATAGAGTTACAGATACATGTATTCCTGAAGAAGAGGCATTTAGACGTTTACAAGAGCATGTTTTTAAAATTTGGAAAGATGCTGAGAACAACGGAGAACGCTATTTCCCGCATGAGTTTATGTACAAATTGGTACTTTCAGGAGTATTAGATCAATACTATGAAATTGATCCAAAAAATAGTTGGATGATGGCTGCTGCAGAAGCTAATTTACCAATGGTTGTTCCAGGATGGGAAGATAGCACGATGGGAAATATTTTTGCTTCCTACGTATTAAAAGGAGAGTTAAAAGCAAGTACTATGAAATCAGGAATTGAATACATGACTTTCTTGGCAGATTGGTATACTCTAAATTCAAAAGAGGGTATTGGTTTCTTTCAAATTGGTGGAGGTATAGCAGGTGATTTTCCTATATGTGTAGTGCCAATGTTATATCAGGATATGGAACGTACAGACACACCATTTTGGAGTTATTTCTGTCAAATTTCTGATTCAACAACAAGTTATGGATCTTATTCAGGAGCTGTTCCTAACGAAAAAATAACATGGGGAAAATTGGATATAACTACTCCTAAATATATCATTGAATCAGATGCAACAATAGTTGCTCCATTAATTTTTGCATATTTATTAGACATGTAGATTATGAAAAGAGTAATTGTAGATTATAGTAAGTTAACCGAAGACATTTTAAATATGTTGGTTGAAAAATTTCCAAATGGTTATGGTTATAGAGATATAATAACCTTTAAAAATGCTAAGGACGAAACTGTTAGAGCTGTTGAAGTTCGTACTGAAGACACTATTTATCTGGTGAAAATTAGCTTAAAGCTCGAAGAGACAATGGAAGATTATGATGCTGATGAAGATAATTTTGATGATGTTTATGATGATGATTCCAATGATGATATGGAAGAGATTCCAGATGAAAGTTCAGAGGATGATGATTTTTAATTGTTTTAGAATACAGTATTAAAAACATTTAAGTTGAAAATAAAAAAAAATCGGAGTTTTATAACTCCGATTTTTTTATTCATATATTTTGGAATATCTATACTCCCAAATTAAGCATCAATATTTGCATACTTTGCATTTTTCTCTATAAATGCTCTACGAGGTGGAACTTCATCTCCCATTAACATAGAGAAAACTCTATCTGCTTCTGTAAGATTATCAATAGTTACTTGGCGCAATGTTCTAAACTCAGGATTCATTGTTGTATCCCATAATTGATTAGCATTCATTTCCCCAAGACCTTTATAACGTTGAATGTTAACACCACCACCCATATTTAATGCAATTAAATCACGTTGGTCATCGTTCCAAGCATATTCTCTCTTTTGACCTTTTTTTACTAAATAAAGAGGAGGAGTAGCAATAAAAATGTGCCCGTTTTCAATTAATTCTTTCATATATCTAAAGAAGAAAGTTAAAATTAAGGTTGCAATGTGGCTACCATCAACATCGGCATCACACATAATTACAATTTTATTATAACGTAATTTAGCTAAGTTTAAAGCTCTTGGATCTTCTTCGGTTCCAATAGATACTCCCAAAGCAGTATACATATTTTTGATTTCTTCGTTCTCAAAAACCTTATGCTGCATGGCTTTTTCAACATTTAAAATTTTACCTCTTAATGGTAAAATTGCTTGAAAAGCTCTATCACGTCCTTGTTTTGCTGTACCACCAGCTGAATCTCCCTCAACTAAGAATATTTCACATTTTTCCGGATCAGTTTCCGAACAGTCACTCAATTTACCAGGTAAGCCTCCAATAGACATCACAGTTTTACGTTGCACCATTTCACGTGCTTTACGAGCGGCGTGACGTGCAGTTGCAGCTAAAATTACTTTTTGAACAATAGTTCTGGCGTCGTTCGGGTTTTCTTCTAAATAATTAGTTAGCATTTCAGAAACTGCTTGGCTAACTGCTGAGGTTACTTCTCGGTTTCCTAATTTTGTTTTAGTTTGACCTTCAAACTGTGGTTCAGCAACTTTTACTGAAATAATAGCTGTTAATCCTTCACGGAAATCATCACCAGCAATTTCAAATTTCAAATTTTTAAGCATTCCAGAATCATCAGCATACTTTTTTAAAGTAGCAGTTAATCCACGTCTAAAACCTGCTAAATGTGTACCTCCTTCGTGAGTGTTGATATTGTTAACATAAGAATGTAAGTTTTCAGAATAAGAAGTATTGTATACCATAGCTACTTCAACAGGAACGCCATTTTTCTCACCTTCCATTGAAATAATTCCTTGAATTAATTGTTCACGTGTGGCATCCAAATAGCGAATAAATTCAGGTAGACCTTCTTCACTATAAAAAGTTTCAACAGGAAAATTACCTTCTTCATCTGGATTTCTCTTATCTATTAAAGTAATGTTTAATCCTTTATTTAAATATGATAATTCACGTAATCTAGTTGCTAGTGTCTCGTAATTAAACTCTGTAGTTTGAGTAAAAATGGTTTCATCAGGTGAAAAAGTAACCATGGTTCCTTTTTCATTAGTTTCCCCAATTGGCTTTGCAGGATACATTGCTTTTCCACGTTCATACTCTTGCTCCCAAATTTTCCCATCGGAAGAGTAAACTGTGGCTCTTAAATGACCTGAAAGTGCGTTAACAACAGAAACACCAACCCCATGCAAACCTCCAGAAACTTTATAGGAATCTTTATCAAATTTACCACCTGCACCAATCTTAGTCATAACAACTTCTAGTGCAGAAACACCTTCTTTTTTATGAATTCCTACAGGAATACCACGTCCGTTATCTTTTACAGAAACAGAATTATCTTCGTTAATAATTACATCAATTTTATCACAATGGCCTGCCATTGCTTCATCAATAGAGTTATCAACTACTTCATATACTAAATGATGTAAACCTCTTACACCAACATCTCCTATATACATTGACGGACGCATACGAACATGCTCCATTCCTTCTAAAGCCTGAATACTATCGGCTGAATAATTATTCTTTTTTATTTCTTCGCTCATATTAAAATATATGTAATTTCTAAAAATTCACTAACACACAAATATAAGTAATCAAGGCTGTTTTAATACTCAATATAGAAAGTGCCAATTATGAAGTTATTAACAATTTTTAATTTCCCTAAAGTCTCTTAAAATGGCTAAAATGAGCTTTAAATCAAAAATCTGATAATATTTAATTACTATAATTATTGATACTATAAAAAAATGCTTTAAATCTTATTTATTGGAGTTTAAAAAGTGATACTTTTTTTAAAAAATGGTAAAAAAAAATCTTAAAGCTTAAGCGTATATTTATTTAAATATTATTTTTGCGGATGCAACATCAAGTACTTATTTTAGATTTCGGTTCGCAATACACGCAGTTGATTGCTCGAAGAGTTAGGGAGTTAAACATTTTTTGTGAAATTTTCCCTTACAACAGTAATAGTTTTGACATTAAAGATTACAAAGCAGTAATTCTTTCAGGAAGTCCATTTTCGGTTAGAGCGGAAGATGCACCACATCCAGATTTATCTGCTATAAAGGGAAAGCTACCACTTTTAGGTGTTTGTTATGGTGCACAATTTATGGCACATAATTTTGGTGGTAAAGTTGGAGGATCAAATACGCGAGAGTATGGTAGAGCAAATTTATCTTTTATTAAAAAAGATGACTTGTTTTTTGAAAATGTAAACGAAGGTAGCCAAGTTTGGATGAGCCATAGTGATACAATAATTGATTTGCCTAATACTTTTGAGTTGATCGGAAGTACGCATGATGTAAAAAATGCTGCTTTTAAAATTAAAGATGAAAAAACTTATGGAATTCAATTTCACCCTGAAGTTTATCATTCAAAAGACGGTTTAACAATTTTAAAAAACTTTTTAGTGAATATTGCAGGATTGCAACAAACCTGGACACCTGATTCTTTTGTTGAAACAACAGTTGCAGAATTAAAAGAAAAGTTAGGAGACGATAAGGTGGTACTAGGACTTTCAGGTGGTGTTGATTCTACAGTTGCTGCTACTTTAATTAGTAAAGCTATTGGAAAAAACCTATACTGTATTTTTGTAAATAACGGATTACTACGTAAAAATGAATTCGAAAATGTATTAGATCAATACAAGCACATGGGATTGAATGTAAAAGGCGTAGATGCTTCGGCACGTTTTTTGAAAGAACTAGCTGGAGAATCTGATCCTGAAGGGAAACGAAAGATTATTGGTCGTGTATTTATTGAAGTTTTTGATGATGAAGCACACGAAATTCAAGATGTTAGTTGGTTAGCACAAGGAACAATTTATCCGGATGTGATAGAATCGGTTTCGGCAACAGGTGGACCTTCAGCAACAATAAAATCGCACCATAATGTTGGTGGATTGCCAGATTTTATGAAATTGAAAATAGTGGAACCTTTAAATACATTGTTTAAAGATGAGGTTAGAAGAGTTGGAAGATCAATGGGAATAGATGATGAGTTGTTAGGTCGTCATCCTTTTCCTGGCCCAGGTTTGGGAATTAGAATTTTAGGTGATATTACAGCAGATAAAGTAAGAATGTTACAAGAAGTAGATCATATTTTTGTGCAAGGGCTAAAAGATGCAGGTTTGTACGACAGTGTTTGGCAAGCCGGAGCGATGTTGTTACCTGTAAATTCTGTAGGTGTAATGGGAGATGAAAGAACCTATGAAAAAGCGGTGGTTTTAAGAGCTGTTGAATCTACTGATGGAATGACAGCTGATTGGGTGAATTTACCATATGAGTTTTTACAAAAAACATCAAATAAAATAATAAATGGTGTAAAAGGGGTTAATAGAGTAGTTTACGATATTAGTTCTAAACCACCAGCAACCATAGAATGGGAATAAATTCCTGGCTATATTAAATTTCTTTTATGAAAAGCATTAAGTTTTTACTTACAATTGTACTAATGTGCACTATTACGTTGGTTGCACAACAAAAAAAATACGTTTCATACACCGTTAAAAGAGGTGAAAATATGAAAAGTATTGCAAAAGATTATAAAATATCTACAAGAGATTTGCTTAAATTAAATCCGGATATTGGAAGAAAACCTGAACCAAATACAGTAATTATTGTTCCAAATATAAACTATGGGAAAAGTGTTATTGAAGTTGTAGAAACTGATATTAGGATTTATGTGGTTCAACCGAAAGAAACACTATTTGGCATTTCAAAAAAGTTTAATATAACAATTGACGAATTAAAAAATGCAAATCCTGAATTAGAAAATGGATTAAAAATTGGGATGCATCTTATTATTCCAAATTCAATGGAGTTAAATGAAAATGATGTGGATAATTTTATAATGCATACAGTTGTAAAAGATGATACTGTTTATAATTTAACAAAGAAATTTGAAGTTTCACAAAATGATTTATTTGATTTAAATCCAAGTTTATCGGAAGGTCTTAAGTTAGGAATGATTTTAAAGATAAAACCAATTATTATTTCGGATAAAATAGAGGAAGAAGAGCTATCTGAAATAGGGTTATTTACTGAAAATTTAAACTTTGAGAAAACTATTAATGTGGCTATAATGTTACCGTACGAACTAAATAAATATTAAGTTTCACAAAATGATTTATTTGATTTAAATCCAAGTTTATCGGAAGGTCTAAAGTTAGGAATGATTTTAAAGATAAAACCAATTATTATTTCGGAAAAAATAGAGGACGAAGAGCTATCTGAAATAGGGTTATTTACTGAAAATTTAAACTTTGAGAAAACTATTAATGTAGCTATAATGTTGCCGTACGAACTAAATAAATATGCAGATTCTATTCCTGAAAATGAGCTGTTAAGAGGGAATTCTATATTTAATATTGCAACTGATTTTCATATGGGAGCTTCAATGGCAATAGACTCTTTAAAAAGAAAAGGGGTAAAAATTAATGTTAGTTATTTTGACACACAAAATTCAAATTATAAGTTACAGACAATTGTTGATAGAAACGATTTTTCACATACTGATGTGGTAATTGGACCTCTTTTTTATAATAAAGCATATTGGTTATCCAAAAACATTAATGTACCAGTAATAGCCCCATTATACTCTAAAGATCAGGACGAATTGTCTTCTGGTAACTTAATAAAATCAGATTCTAATTCTCCTCATTTGTTAGAGGTAGAATTATTAAATTATATGGAAGATAATTATAATGGTGAAAATGTTATTATAATTAATGATGGGATTGAAGGGTCACAGAGTAAATTATGGCAAGCTGTTAATAAAATAAAAACTTTTGATTCAATTCAAAATGTTTCTGTAATTAAATCTGAAAAAGGATTTATTGATAATGCTAAATTTGCTGAAAAAATAAAAGAAGGTTCTAAAAACTGGATTTTGTTAATTAGCGATGAAATTGTTACAACGGCTGCAGCAGTGAATAATTTAAAGGTTTTTATTGAAGGTTATGATATCACTTTATTTTCTGTAGAAAAAGGAAGAAATTTTGATAGTATTGAAAATAGTTTCTTGGGTCAACTAAATTTTGTTTTTCCAACTACAGATTTTGTAAATATGGAAAATGAAAATGTGAAGAACTTCTATGATGATTTTAGATCTAAAAATTATTCTTATCCTTCAAAATATGCCATAAGAGGTTTTGATATTACTTATGATACCTTGGTAAGGTTGGCAAGCGAAGAAAGTTTAGAAGAAGGTTTAAAAGGCGGTAAATCCTTTAGAATTTCAGCAGCTTTTAATTATAATAAAAAGTTGTTTGGCAGTTTTGAGAACAATGGAGTATATATAGTTCAATACAATAAAGAGCTCAAACCTGTTATATTAAAATAGTAATAAAACTATAAAGCATAAAAAAAGCGCAACTTTAGTTGCGCTTTTTTTATGCTTTATTAAGACTTATATTTTTTTAAGCTGATCCTTCATCATTTTTATTTGATCAGTTAAAACACCTTGGGTATCTAATTTTTTAGCTTCATTAATTAACATTGTTGCTTCACGTTTACGTCTTTTAGACATTGCTATTCCACCTAATTGCAATTTAGCCATAGCAATATCATGCTTCATATTCAAACCTAAACTAATTGCCTTTTTAAAGAATTTTTCAGCTTGTGTAAGGTTGGTTTGAGAAATCATAATTCCTTGTAAAAAATTGTAATAACCTTCTTGTTTTTTAATTAAAGCTGTACTAGGGTTTTTAATATATGATAACCATTTACTAGCTTTTGTGAAATTTTGCTTTCTTAATTGAAGAAAAGCTAATAATATAAACTCATTTTTAAAATAAAACAGGACAAAAATACCTGCCAATAATACTAATGAAATTCCATTCATTATGTTTCCATCAACAAATTGAAAAATTGACCAAACTAAAATGCCTCCTGCAATTACTAATTTTATATACTTATTAAACATTGATAAATTTTTTAATAGGTTGCAAAGTTACAGTTTTACAACGATTTTAATTATTTTTTAAAATGTTTTTTAAATTGAACAAATGCAGCAATTGAAAGTATAGAAACTATACCAACAGCATAATATACAAAAGTTGGTGTAATTGCTTTATCTCCACTAGCATATGAATGCAATCCAGATAAATAGAAGTTTACTCCAAAATAAGTCATTAAAATTGAAGCGAAAGCTGCAATTGAAAAAACATTAAAAGTAAATCGACTTCTTAAACCTGGTACTAATCTTAAATGTAGTACAAATGCATAAATCATAATACTAATTAAAGCCCAAGTTTCTTTTGGATCCCATCCCCAGTAACGTCCCCAACTTTCATTTGCCCACTGTCCTCCTAAAAAGTTTCCTATAGTTAACATTATTAGACCGACTGTTAAAGACATTTCATTTATAATTGTTAACTCTTTAATCATTAAGCCAATTTTGGTTTTGTTTTTTGAAGATGTTAAAATCATTAGAATTAATGAAATTAAACCTAAAATCATACCTA
>Ga0102810_1000217_pt1 | contig 20113 bp, 17 predicted proteins | sample ColrivemetaGS573_FD_84506 | JGI IMG/M metagenome (GOLD analysis project Ga0102810, IMG submission 84506) | Estuarine microbial communities from the Columbia River estuary - Ebb tide ETM metaG S.573 | ecosystem: Environmental > Aquatic > Marine > Intertidal zone > Estuary | place: USA: Columbia...
GGCATGGAGTATCCTGAGATGCAAGCAATGACAGGCTGGCATGTCAACATTCGTATTCGTGGTGGTATCTTAAACAAAGATGCAGAAGATGCTGAAGCACCTGACACACTACGAGATATTGTAGAAGCACTTGATACATCACACGGAGTAACACCTGAAACACCTATGAGAGTTTGGTTATAAGAAATGGCTAAGAAACCCACAGTAACTACATTAGCATCAGGGTTTAATTCTACTGAAACCTTGAATGCTAACTTCGAGAACGTCAAAGAAAGTTTTGGTAACACTCTTTCTTTAGATGGGAGTACTCCTAATGCTATGGAGGCTAGTCTAGATTTAAATAATAACGACATCATAAATGCTGGAGTTATTGGAGCATCAAGCCTAGTAGTCAATGGTAAGTTAATATCTGTATCTAATGATCCAGTATACGATGGAACTATCTCAACTTTTGGTGCATCTTTGATTGATGATGTAGATGCAGCTACAGCTAGAACAACTTTAGGACTATCTACTGTAGCAGCTACTGGAAGTTACACAGATCTATCTAATCAACCATCTTTTGCTTCCCCTGCTCAGGGTGCTTTAGCTGATTCATCTGTACAACCTACAGATACTCAAGCTACAAGTGCATGGACAACAGGTACATCTACTGCAGAAGGTATTGTAAGCCCTCTTAAGGTTGCTTCTGCTATAGATGCTCTAGCATTTTCATCTTATGATCTTAATTCTGACGGTTATCTTGTTTTAGGAATGGGTCTAGAGGTTGTATGGGGTACTTTTTCAAGTACAGTCGATAACAATCAAACAGTAGATTTTCACAGGGCTTTTACGAATGAATGTTGGGGTGTTGCAATGGGTGGCTTTACACCAGCTCTGACAGGGACTTTGACTGGTAGTTTTCAATTTGCAGCTAAAGTTCTTAGTAAAACACAATTTCTGGTCGACAGAAATGATACAATAAGTGGTATACAAGACTATACCTACATCGCATGGGGTAAGTAAAATCCTGACATGGCTACAGTACAAGAAATAAAAGAGGCTGCTGAACGTAGTCTTATTACCTTCATTAAACTAGTTGCACCTCAACGTGTACTAGGTAACTGTCATGAGGATGTTTGTAAGTGGTGGACTAGACAAGATTCTAAGACACACCAGCTTCTCTTGTTCCCTCGTGATCACGGTAAGTCAGCTATGGTAGCTTACAGGGTTGCTTGGGAATTAACTAAGAACCCTACCCTAAGAATTCTCTACATCTCAGCTACATCTAACTTAGCTCAGAAACAGCTCTCGTTTATTAAGAACATATTCGAATCAGACATACACCAAAAGTATTGGCCTGAACACTTAAACAAAGATGAAAGTAAACGAGAGAAGTGGACTACTTCAGAGATTGCTTTAGACCATCCTGATAGAAAGAAAGAAGCAATACGTGACCCGTCTATTTTTACTGGTGGTCTTACTACTTCTCTTACAGGGATGCACTGCGATATTGCTGTACTCGATGACGTAGTTGTTTTTGAGAATGCTTACACTGGTGAGGGAAGAAACAAGGTTAAGTCACAGTACTCACTTCTATCATCTATTGAGGGTAGTGAAGCTAAGGAATGGGTAGTAGGTACTAGGTATCACCCTAAGGACTTGTACTCTGACTTGATGGGTATGGAAGAAGATATATACTCAGACAAGGGTGAACTAACAGGTAAAGAGAATATCTATGAAGTACTAGAGAGAGCAGTAGAAGACGGAGGGGATGGGACAGGTGATTTCCTTTGGCCTAGACAACTACGTAAAGATGGTAAGTACTTCGGGTTTGACATTAAGATCTTAGCTAAGAAGAGAGGTCAGTACCTAGACAGGGTACAGTTTAGAGCACAGTACTACAACGATCCAACAGATCCAGATACACAACCTATAGCCTATGAGAAGTTTCAGTACTATGACCGTAAACATCTAAACAGAGATAATGGTCAGTGGCAGTATCAAGGTAGAAAGTTAAACGTTAGTGCAGCAGTTGACTTTGCCTACAGTGTAAGTAAACGAGCTGACTACACGGCTATTGTTGTGATAGGTGTTGACTTTGAGAATAACGTTTATGTCTTAGACATTGATAGATTTAAGACAGATAAGATCTCTGAGTACTTCAGACACATCCTAGACTTACTTAATAGATGGGACTTCAGAAAGCTACGAGCTGAATGTACAGCTGCTCAGTCAGCTATCGTAACAGAGTTAAAAGATAACTACATTAAACCTAACGGTCTAGCTTTAAAGATTGATGAGCATAGACCTAACCGTCACCAAGGTTCTAAAGAGGAACGTATAGCTGCTGCTCTTGAACCAAGGTACGACAACTTACAAATGTATCATTACCGAGGTGGTAACTGTCAGGTACTAGAAGAAGAACTAGTATCTTACAATCCAGCACATGATGACTGCAAAGACTGTTTAGCTGCAGCCGTAGAGGTAGCAATTAAACCGAGCATGACAACAATTAGAAGACATAAAACCGACAATAATGTCGTATTCCACCCTAAGTTTGGTGGAGTAGCATTTTAAATGTTGACATATTTATCACACTGTGATATAATTATCACATAGCTAGGAACTTGGAGTTAAAATGGCTGGCACTACTATTGACATTGAAAGTATTATAGATCCTCATACCCTAGCTGTGGAGATAGCTAACCGTTGGTCTTCATGGAATAGCTCTCGTTCTTCTAAGTTAGAAGAGTGGAAAGAGTTACGTAATTATATCTATGCTACAGATACTAGAACAACTAGTAACAATAAGTTACCTTGGTCTAACTCAACAACTACACCTAAGCTAACACAAATTGCTGACAACCTACATGCTAACTACTTTGCTGCATTGTTCCCTCAGAAAAGATGGTTCAGGTTTGAAGCTACAGATGCCTCATCAGATGTTAAGATTAAACGAGACATCATACAAGCATACATGGAAAACAAGCTAAGTCAATCTGACTTTGTTAACACAACAAGTAAACTTATTAATGACTACATACAATACGGTAACTGTTTTGCTACTGTAGACTTCAAAAGAAAAGTTACTAACTTTGAAGATGGTGACAGAGTAGTTAACTACGTAGGACCTAAGCTAGTACGTATCTCACCTTTTGATATCTGCTTTAACCCAGTAGCTGCTGAGTTCTCAGATACACCAAAGATTGTTAGATCTATTCTAACCTTAGGTGAAGTACAACGTATGGTTGAGACATCACCTGACAAAGACTACATGAGTGGTGTGTTTGATAAGATGCTCGGCAATAGAGGATCAGCTAAAGGTAACGAAGTAGATGTAGATAAGTCAGAAGGTTTTGTAGCTGATGGTTTTTCTAACTTAACTGATTACTATGAATCTGACTACGTAGAAGTATTAACATTCTATGGTGACATCTACGATACACAAAAAGGTGAGTTCCTAAACAACAGAGTTATTACTATCGTTGATAGAGCCTACGTTTTATCTAATGAAGAGAACCCTAGTTTCTTAGGTAGAGATCCTATCTTCCATGTAGGTTGGAGAGACAGACCAGATAACTTGTACAGCATGGGACCACTAGATAACTTAGTCGGTATGCAGTACAGAATAGATCACTTAGAGAACCTCAAGGCAGATGTATTTGATCAGATAGCTTATCCTGTATTAAAGATAAGAGGTGACGTAGAGGACTTTGACTTCGAACCTAATGCTCGTATATACTTAGGAGATGAAGGTGATGTAGGTTACCTAGTACCTGACAGTACAGCATTGAATGCTGACTTCCAAATACAGAACCTAGAAGCTAAGATGGAGATGATGGCTGGAGCACCAAGAGAAGCTATGGGTATCCGTAGTGCAGGTGAGAAGACAGCCTTTGAAGTTAACCAACTTATGACTGCAGCAGGTAGAATATTCCAGCACAAGACTGCTCACTTCGAGAGAGTATTCTTAGAGCCAATCTTAAATGCTATGCTAGAAGTATCTAGACGTAACATGGATTATGAAGACACAGCTAAGGTACTAAACGAAGATACTGGTTTGTATTTCTTCACACAGATTACAAGAGATGACATTAAGTCTAACGGTAAGATTGTACCGATGGGTGCTAGACACTTTGCTGAAAGAGCACAACGTGTACAGAACCTAACTACTATGTACCAGATCAAAGCATCTGATCCAAGTGTTGCATCACATCTATCAGGTAAAGAGTTTGCTAGATTGTTAGCTGATGAACTAGGTGAACCAGCTCTATTTGGTGAGAACGTTGCAGTATCTGAACAACTAGAGACTCAGAAGGTTGTCACAGAGGCACAGGTTGAGTATGAGGCTGATCAAGAAGAAAAAATAGAAGAAGGTAGCCAAGAGCTAGAGATGGCTACTGAGGAAGCTCCTGAGGAGCCTATTGAATGAAGGCAGCTTGGTTCAAAGACTGTAAGACAAAGAAAGATAAAGAGGCGGTAGCACAAACACTGCAATCTCAGAGAGAGGGATTAGACCGTCTTAAAGAAATCCTAGAGCCTATGCTAAAGGATACAACCCCTGCAAATGATTATGATTCCCCTTCTTGGGCTTATAAACAGGCAGATCGAAACGGATACAACAGAGCAGTGACCACTGTGTTGGATCTAATTAACTTAGATAAGGAATAACAATGAGTGTATTTTCTGAGGATCAGGTGACCCCTGCAACACAGAGTGAACAAGTATCAGCATTTGAAGAGCCAACCAGCCCTTCAGTCTTGGGTGATCTTGTAGGAGACGGACGTAAGTTCAACGATGTAGAGGCGTTAGCAAAAGGAAAGTTAGAAGCAGACAGGTTCATTGAACAAATGAAACATGAGAATGCTACTTTAAAAGCTGACCTAGAGAAACAAGCCTACAGACTTGGAGTTACAGCTAAGATGGAAGAAATGGCCTCGGCAACCACAGCCGAACTTCCTGATCCTAATAATAATAATAGTGGCACTTCGGATACAGCTAATACCCAGTTTAGTTCGAGTGAAGCAAACATTGAGAGCCTAGTAGAACAGACCCTGAAGAGGCGAGAGCAAGAGAGTTCTGCAAAGAATAACATTGCAATCGTTGAATCGGAACTTGAAAAAGCCTATGGGACTGAAGCATCTTCTGCTGTAAAACAGAAATCTTCTGAACTAGGTTTGCCAATGAATGAGTTACAAGGTATGGCTGCTAAGTCACCTGCTGCGTTTATGCAGTTGATGGGTAAGTCAGCACCAAGTATTTCACCAGTGGTTCAAGGGAGCATTCGCACTGAAGGTTCTACAATGCAAGCATCCTCTGAAAAAGACTTTGGCTACTATCAAAGACTTCGAAGAGAAAACTCGTCACAATACTACAAACCATCTACTCAACGTGCAATGATGGCTGATGCCGAACGTTTGGGTGATAATTTTTATAGATAAGGAATAGAACTATGGCTGGTAATACAGTAAGCACTCTAGCTCTCGCAAAAAGAGCAGAAGTTTGGGGTGCAGAATTAAAAGAGATCTTGCGGGATGAGCTGCAAGGTATGAAATACGTAAATTGGTTGAATGACTTTCCAGATGGGGACACGTTTAAGATCCCATCATTAGGTGATGCAACTGTTCGTGACTTCTTGAACCAAGCTAACGGTAGTCCGCATACAAACGGAACTGAAGATAACTCAGTTATTTATGATCCGATTGATGATGCACAGTTTACCTTTAGTATCACTGAGTACCTGTCGTCTGCTAACTACATCACCAACAAGGCGATGCAGGATGTATACTACTCAAATCAGATCATGTCTCAGTTTGTGCCTCTACAAGAACGTGCCTTAATGGAACGTCTAGAGACAGACATCATGAAGTTAGGTCAAGACCAAACAGCTGCTGATCCTAACACTATCAACGGTGTTGCTCACCGTATGATTGGTTCAGGTACTGATGGTAAAATTGCAGTTGAAGACTTTGCTAAAGCTCTTCGTGCATTAAAAACTGGTAAAGTACCACAGAAGAACCTAGTGGCTATTGTTGATCCATCAGTTGAATTTGAAATGAATACAATTTCAAACTTAACAAGTGTATCAAACAACCCACGTTGGGAAGGTATCGTCAACTCAGGTATCGCATCTGGTATGTCTTTCATTGCTAACATCTACGGTTTTGATGTATACACATCTAACTACTTAGCTACAAAGTCTTCAGAAACTATCAGTGGTTCAGCTGCTCCAGCTAACGCAATCAACAACATGTTCTTCTCTGCTGACCAAGCAGTGCAGCCATTTGTTGGTGCATGGAGACAGATGCCAAATGTGGACACTGAGTACAACAAAGATTACCAACGTACAGAGTTTGTTACTACTGCACGTTACGGTCTTAAATTGTACCGTCCAGAGAACTTGGTTTCTGTTCTTACAAAGCCATTGGCTTAGTGACATAAATACAAGGGGAGGGGAGAAATCTCCTCCTCTATCTCTTTAACACTTGACAACTATTTTACTTATGTGTATAATAGTCTTAACAAGTCTCCCCTACTAAGGACTTATTTACAATGGCAAACGTAGAACATTCATCCCTTACTGGTAGTGCATTACATGAACCTAAAGGTACAGCCACTGCTTCTAGTGGTTCAGCCTATATTGCTAATGGTTCAGGTAGTGGTACATGGCAACCAATCCACAGACATCTAAGTGCTGCTACAGCATTCAACCACTCTTCCCCTTATGCTTATAGTTTAGATACGGATATTACTGAGAAGTTTCTTTCTCCTCCAGTATCAGCTTCTATAGTATCTGGGTTCACAGTGGTAACCTCCCCTAACCTAAGATTTCAATACAACGATGCTACTAATCTCACAGCATTGTTAAATGTTACAATGTCATCCTCTCAAAGTACAGGTAGTGCTAAGGACGTTGAATGGGCATTGTTTAAGAACGGTACAGAGATTGTTGGCTCTAGAGCTATACGTACTATATCATCTGGTGCTTGGGGTTCAATAAGTGTAACTGGCTTAACTGCTTTAACACAGAACGATTACATAGAAATTAAAACAAAAGCTAGTGTAGATAACGTAGATGTTAACTATGCTAATATCTATGTTTCTATTATAGGAATGAGTGCATAACATGAAAATGACTCTTCTCGAAATGGTACAAAATATCTTATCCGATATGGATTCGGAAGAGATCAACAGCATTTCTGATTCTAACGAAGCTGAACAAATAGCTAAGGTAGTAGAGAACACCTACTTTAATTTAATCTCTACTCGTATAATACCTGAACATGCACAAACAATAAAGCTAACATCTTTCTCTAGTTCAGTAAGACCTACTCACTTTAAATTCCCTAGTAGAGTAAAGAACATAGAGTTCTTAGACTACAACGTTTCTAAGACTGTAGGTGGAGTAGAATATGAAAGACTAACATACCTAACACCAGATGAGTTCTTTAGTTTATCTGATAGTAGGGACAGTCTTTCATCTGATGTGTTACAGGTTAATGATGTAGCATCAGATAGTATTTTACTTATACGTAACGATACTATGCCGACGTATTATACCTCATTTGATGATGAGAATGTAGTGCTAGATGCCTACGATTCATCAGTAGACTCTACCCTTACATCAGCTAAGACAAGAGCATACGGTACTAAGTATCCTAACTTTGACTCATTCTCAGATACATTTATACCTGACGTAGATGACGTAATGTTCCCATTACTCTTAGCAGAATCTAAATCAACTGCTATGTCTTTATTTAAAGCAGGATCAGATCCTAAGATAGAACAGGCAGCCCGAAGACAAAAAGTGTATGTACAGAATGACATGCACAAGGTAAACAAAGGAAGGCCTAAGAATAAGTATGGTAGACATTGAGCTAACTAGAGATGAAGACAATCAAGAAATAAAAGTTAAAAGTAATAAGACTGAAAAAGATTTAGTAGTCTACAAACCACAAGATGGTTACAAACTATACAAAGTAAAATATGAGAGTGGTGCTAAAGTACCTAGTGAACTAGAAGGATCTTGGACAGGACCAGCAGGAGCACTAGCAGCAGTTGAAAGACATTTAGCTACTAAGAGGGTAACCCCTCGTAAAGCTGTTAACGATAGGTTTAAGGCTCGAAGGGCCAAAAAGGAAACTATAAATGCCACAGAGCCTAACACAGAAACAAGTTAATACTTTTACTGGTGGATTAATAACAGAAGCTAGTGAATTAACATTTCCTGAGAATGCTTCTGTAGACGAATTGAACTGTTCCTTAGAGAGGGACGGTACTCGTCGTCGTCGTAAAGCTGTATCCTTAGAAGACAATGCAGTTACAGATGGTATAGTTATTCCTGAAGGATCAGTATTCCACACAGCTACTTGGTATAATGTTGGAGGACTCCCTAATTTAGAGTTTTTAGTTGTGCAGATTGGCTCTAATATTTCATTCTACGAAAAAGCAAAAGAGCCTTTATCTGCTCAAAGAGTGCTGAACTACTCAATTGATCTAGCTACTCAGGCTGGTTCTTCTGGTGGAACTATTTCAGCTAATAATTCTTTTGTTCCTTCTGAAGAAAAAATACAAGTTACATCTATAAACGGTTTATTAATTGTTGCTTCACCAGCAATCAATACTTTTTATTTTGAACGTTTATCTGATGGAACATTTCTAAATGAAATAATTGACTTTAAAGAAAGAGACTTTGAGTGGCAAGGTACTGCCTACGAAGTAGAAGAGCAGTATTCTGAAAAAACTGGTTCTAGTGGTTCTGGCCTTATCACTAGCTACAATCCTGTTTCTAATGAAAGAAAATATGATACTGCTAACTCTGGTTGGGTTGGACAATACGGTCATACAGCTATAGCTAATTATTATGATGGTGGGGATGGTTATCCTCCCCTCACTCATCCTTGGTATTCAGGTAAGGATGCTGACGGAAACTTTAGTGAAGCCGAATTTAAGAAAATTTATAGAGGGACTACTTTAACAGCTAATGGTCATTTTGTTACAGGAGTATTTCAAAAAGAAAGAAGATTTTTACCTTCTACAAGTGCTTGGACTTCTACTTCCTATACTTCTTTAACTGTTGAAACTGAACCCAATAGATTTAGGACAGTTGCCTCTTTCGGTAACAGAGTTTTTTATGCTGGTGTTGACTCAGCTAAGAATGGTGGTAAGATTTACTTTTCTAAAATAGTTGAAAGCAATGCAGAGTTAGGAAATTTCTACCAAGTAAACGATCCAACTTCAGAAGATATTTCTGACTTATTAGATACAGATGGTGGAGTTGTGAAGATAGCTGAAGCTCACAACATACGTAAGTTACACGTCTTTGGAGCAGCTATTTTAATATTTGCTGAGAATGGTGTTTGGTCTATATCTGGTGTTGATAATGTCTTTAGAGCTACTGAGTTCTCTATCTCTAAGATATCTGATGTAGGTCTAGTAAATGAAAATAGTTTTGTTGTAGCTGGTGGTGCACCTATCTGGTGGTCTAAGACTGGCATATACTCTATACAAACATCTGAAACATCTGGTCAACCAGAAGCTAGAAATCTTTCTTTAGCTTCTATACAAACTTTATGGAATGCAATACCTAACGGAAAGAAAGCTCAAGTCTTTGTTGAGTATGATCAGATTAACCAGAGAGTATTTTGGTTCTATCCTGATACTGAAGAAAATATAGACTATAAGTACAATAACGTATTAGTACTTGATGTTAACTTACAAGCCTTCTATCCTTGGAAAATATCTGATGGTACAGCAGGACACTACATTATAGGTAGTTCTTATTTTAGTGGGTTAGGCTCTACAGCTACAGAAACACAGGTTGTAAACGGAGCTGATACTATAATCAATGGTTCGGATACTGTAGTAGCAACTGTGTACAAAGATTTCTTACAGAATGAAAGTGAAATTAAGTTAATTGTTAGAAGTGGTGTAGATGGTAAATTAACTGTTGCTCACTTCTCAGGAGATAGTTACCTAGATTGGGGTACAGGTGATTACTCTAGTTTTGCTGAAGCAGGTTATGACTTCATGGGAGACATGACAACATTTAAGAATGCTCCATACGTTACAACATACATGAGGGTAACTGAAGATGGTTACACTTATAATGGTGTAGGCTACGATTTTATTAATCCTTCTAGCTGTAAGATGTCAGTGTCTTGGAACTTAACTAAGGCTAACTCTACACCTAGAGAGATTTACAAACTAAAGAATGTACCAGTTGTAGACCCAGATGATTTGGGTTCTATTCATTACCCTTCAGACACCGTAGTAACCAAGTCTAAAGTAAGGGGTAGAGGGAGATCAATGAAATTAAGGTTTGAAAGTTCTGCAGGTAAAGACTTTCACCTAGTAGGTTACGAGGTAATAGGTGCTAAAAACACAAGATTCTAGAATACGAGAAGCCACCCAAGAAGATATATTTGACATACTAGTTTTAGCTAGAGAGTTCTCAAGGGAAGCACCTAAGAGCCATAAGTGGGATAAAGATAAAACAGAACAGTTTGTTCTATCAGCTATACAGAACACTAACATGGGTGTGTTTGTAATAGATGTAGATGGTGAGATACAAGGAGCTTTAATTGGTTTACTATCTGAGTTCTACATGTCCCACATAGTACAAGCAACTGAGGTGGCTTGGTTTGTATCTAAAGAGTTCAGAGGTAAAGTAAGTTCTATAAAGTTAGTTAAACACTTTGAGAAGTGGGCTAAAGTTAATGGAGCATCATACGTTGGAATGGGTGATATTGAAAGTATTAGTAGCTTAGGTTCTCTGTATACTCGTATGGGTTATAATAAAGCAGAGACAATATATTTAAAGGAGATATAGTATGGTAGCAACAGCAATAGCAATAGCTGGTTTAGCTGTAGGTGTAGGTAGTGCCGTAGCAGCAACTAAAGCACAAAAGAAACAAGCTCAAGCTCAACAAAGAGCACAGCAAGTACAAACTCGTAGACAGAGAAGAGCTGCAATAAGATCTAATAAACTTGCTACAGCTAGAGCAGAAGCTACAGCAGCAGGTACGGGTACAGCAGATAGTTCAGGATTATCAGGAGGTCTAGGTGGAGCTGCCTCTAACTTATTCTCTGGTTTAGGAACAGGTACACAGCTATCAGCTATATCTGGTCAGATATCTAAGTATGGTTTACAAGCCTCTCAGTACCAAGCCTTAGGTGGACTAGGTATGCAAGCATTCCAGTTTGGTATAGATAATCCAAATTTTGGAAAAGGGGGAGATGGAACTCCTACTAAACAGGATAAATAATAATGGATATGATCCCAACTATTGAAGATACTTCTACAACTCTTGAAGAAGAAATGGGTCTACTTGATACTAAGAAAAAGTATGTAGATCCTGCCTCTCCTAATGAGTTAAGAAAAGTAGATGAACAAGCTACATTATTAAATGTAGATCCTTCAGAAGTTTCTAAAACTAGAGTAAATGAAGATTCATCCTATGATGATTTAATTAAACAGTACTCAAGTCAAGAGGTGTATCTAGAATATCTAAGGGATTTAAACACCCCTGTAGATGAAGCAGCTCAAATGTTATTTGATCGTAACAACAAACTACAAGATAGTGTGGCTTCGTCAGAATACCTTATGAGATCAGCTCTTATGGCTGATGACGAAAGTATGAACCCTGAAGCTGCACATTTATTTAGTAACTATGAACTGGCTTTAGAAATAATATCTAAAAAGGTAGAAGAAGAAGATCCTTCAACATTTAAGTTTATAGCAGGTGGTTTCCTTGAATTTGGTAGGGAAATATCTGTAGGTATATTTGAAAACCTTACTAAACAAGATCAAAAGTTATCTACTGAATTGAGCAACGCCCTTCTTTTACCAACAGAAGATTTTGAAATTTATCTTAAAGATAAAATAGAAACATACCAAGACAGGGGTTTATTTAATTTACGTAAAGCTAAGAACGTAGAAGAGATAAGACAAAGACTTGAGGAATTTGGTACAGATAAAGATGCTTCTTTAAAACAATTCATAGCCCTTGCTGAAATAGCAACAGCAGGTACAACCAGAGGTCTTGGAAAACTTTCTATAGTGGCTGGACAAGCAACTAAAAGAAAATTATCTGAGGCTACACTAAGTACACTTGAAAAAGTTATGTCATCTAAGACAGGAGCTGAATTAGTAACAGCTACTAGAGGTCCTATAGCTGGAGCTAAGGTTACAGTTAAACAATTAAATACTAAACATGCTCCTGACCGTGTAGCAGGTAGTGCAGGTCCTACCACTCTAGATCCCTTCCAAGGTGCTCTACCTACTAACACTCCCCATGCTGCTACAATTATAAATGAGACAAACAAGTCTAATATCTTTGATGCCCTAGTAAAGATGATGGGATTTAAAGGTAAACAAACTGTTACTGGTAGAGCTTTTGATTATGGTAATCTTGATGAACTTGTAGATCAAGTAAACAAGAGAATTATAAAGTCTTCTAATAACCCTGTAGTAAAAATAATTTCTAAACCTAGTGCTATTGCAGACGAAGGATCAGATACCTTTGTTTATACTGCAACATTAGGAAATGCTATAGATGGTTTACCTTTTCCTACTAAAGAAGCTGCACTAAGAGTTGTTAAAAACAACCCAGCATACAAGGTAGTAGAAGCACCAAGAACTATACGTAAAGAAGTTGATGAAGGTGTAGAAAAACTTCCAGAAGTAAAAGAAAAAGATGGGTATTATCTAGAATACAGTGAAAGACTAGACACTCGTAAACTAGCAGAAGAACTAGAGGATATAAACTTACAAGAAAACATCATTGTGAGAACGATAAATAATGTATTGGCTGCACCTCAGACAATTTTAGGAGCTAGGGTAGGTTCTTTAATAAACGCATCAGAGAATGTTACAATACGAGCTGGTCAACTTGCAAATGAAGCATTTAAGTCAGTAAGAAAACTAGACAAACGTAGCTTCAATGAACTAGAAACAGTTATGCTAAGTTACCGAGATGGTGTTTTAGGTGACATGGAGACAGGTCTATCTTCTTTAAGAGCTGCTCCTACAGATGCTGAGTTTACCAGAGACTTCTTTTCTATCTTCGGTAAAATACCTACAGAATCTCAGTTAAAAGGATATGCTGCCTTAACTGATTTAAACAATGCAGCATGGAATATAAAAGCTACCGACATACTAAAGAGAGTAGCAGAAAAAAATGGTCGTACTGTTACAGTAACAGAAGGTACAGATGGAACTATGTACAATACTATAGGTTATGCAGTTGATAGTATAGCTGATGAAGTTGTTGTGTTTAGTAGATTAACAGGTCAAGTAACAAAAGAAACTTTAGGTGATCGTATTGCCTACAAACTAGACGAACCTTTTGAAGCAGCTGATGGTATCTTTTATGACCATGTAACTGATGTACTAGATTCTAGAGTACCTATAAAAACTGATGTACTAGGATATAATGTAGGTGGTACAAGAAACAATGAAGGTCTTCGTCACTTTATAGGTAAGGTCTTTACTAACTTAGTAGCTGGTAAAGGAGAAGTAGACGGTGGTTTCAGAACACTGCTAGGTTCTTTCAGTAACAAAGAAGCAAGAAAAGCTGTTAACGAATTAAATAACATTCAGAAGGCTTTAGACCCCTTTCTTAAAGTAGCAGGTTTAAAAGGTATAAGAAAACTTACCTTAACTGGGGATGACTTAGTAAAAGTTAATGCTGTTATTGCTCGTAATACTACATGGAACCCTCATGTATCTGACTTCACATCTTTAAAGAAAATTGCTGAGAGACACGGAGAATCTTTTGCTCCTGATAGTGAGTTTATTACTAGAGGTAGAGACGAAAGTCTTGATATGTTAGGTAGCAAAGCTGAAGGTATGACTGCTGGGGAATATCAGTCTATGAGGGTAAGTCGTAAACGTGGTGACACCCCACCTATGACTTATGGTGGAGCACAAACAATAAATCAAAGCCCTATACAAAACATAATAGATCAGTTTAAATCTGAGACATACAGATACTCTCACTATAAAGCTACTCAATCTGCTGTAAACGGATGGGTGCAAAAAGCTAATAGATTAAAGAATGTTGAATTTGCTAAAGGTGTAGACCCGAAAACTCTTACACCTGAAGAGTTTATACAGACAGCTAAAGTTAGTCCAAAGAATAGCCCAGAGAATGCAGAACTAAGATCACAACAAAGAGCAATAAAATCTAGATTAGGTCTTATGGAAAGAACAGATAAGTTTACTCCTTTGGCTCATGGTCTAGCTGAATTAATATATGATAAGGGTATCTTAGGTTTTAAGAAAGGTATGCAAACTAAGCCTGAAGATTGGATAGGTAAAGGTGCTGGTCAACTAAGAGCACTTTCTTTCCATATGAAAATGGGAATGTTTAATCCAGACCAGTTTGTTCTTAACGCATCCCACGTTGCTCAGATAATGGCTATATCTAATTCTGGTTTTAAAGCTGCACCTAACGTACCAATTATTGCAGGGCTTTTATTTAAGACTAAAAAAGCTGCTGAAAAAGATATTGAGAAGATTGTAGAGACTACCCTAAGAGAAAACGGCACTCTTGGAATGACTAAACAAGAGCTTATAGATACTGTTAGATATATAAAAGAAACAGGTAGACACGTTATAGGTACAAACACTCTTGAAAGAAGTGGTGCAGCCTTTAATGATAAGACAAGTAAACTTAATGAGCTACTAGAATTAGGTCTTACTCCGTACAAAGGCGGTGAATTGTTTGGACGTATTGCTGCAATAGCTACAGCAGTTATCGAACACAATGTTGGTAAGGTTTCTAAAGATGTTTTCTCTGACAAAGGTATACAGTTTGTCTCTAACAGAGAGCAAGTTCTTTCTTATCGTATGACATCTGGTCAAAGAGGTCAGTATCAAGAAAATTCTATAATGGCTTTAGCTACTCAGTGGCAATCTTATTCTCTTAGGTTTGCTGAGAATGTCTTGATAGGTAGAGATTTAACAGGTATAGAAAAAACAAGAGCACTTGCAGCTAACATATTACTATTTGGTGCTAGAGGTGTAGGTTTACCACCTAGAATGATAGCTGCTATGGCTTCTTTAGGTATAGATCCAGAAGATGAGAATGCTGTAGCTGTCTTAAATGCTGTAAAGTTTGGTACTTTTGATATGCTTTTATCTAAAGCTGTAGGAACGGATGTATCTTTAGGTGTTCGTATTGGTCCTATGAACGGTGTACTACAACAGTACTACGATTATATATCTGACGAGTCTGTAGTTGAGCTAATAGGTGGTCCATCAGCTCAGATAATCTCTGATTCATACAACACTTTAAAAAGTTTAAGACTTATTACACCTCTTTTATTTGAAGATGGAAGTTATTTACCTACAAAATGGAGTCCATTACTAACTCAGCAAATGATAGAACTGTCAAGAAATGTTAAGTCAGCAGACATGTGGTTTAAGGCCAGAGATTTAGTAATGACAGGGAAGTACCAAAGTAAAAAAGGTTCAATTGCTGGAGAGTTTAGTAGAGAAGAAGTGACGTACCCTCTGTTAATGTCAATGGCTGGTGGTGCTACGCCTATGAATGTTCTAAACTTCTATGATGCTAAAGATATTTCTTATGGAGAAACGCCTAGATATAAAGAGGCTCGTAATCTAATTAATAGAAATGCGGATAGAGGTTTAGATTTAATTAGAACTGGTGATCCTGATAAAATAAAAGAAGGTAAGGCTTTGTATACCCAAGCTAGAGCTTTAATATTTGTAGGTGGTTTTAGTGTAGATGATCAACGCAAGCTTAACAGAAGTATTGCTAACATTAGAGCAATTTTAGACATAGTAGAAGAAACTAAAGGGCAATCTAAAGAAGCCCGAATAACAGCAAAAGCTGCTCAAGGAGATTAGAGAATGGCATTTAGACCTGAACAAGATATAAGAGGAGCAGAAGCTTACGAGAAGGCTGTAGCTGACCCTAGTTATACTACTACTGCTTTGAATTTAGGCACAAGTATCCTAAAATCTTTTGGTTCTGCACCTGCAGTTAAAGGTCCTACACAAACAGACAGAGACAGAGACTTATATAAGAAGACCCTTAATGAAGCTAAAGATGCAAAAACTAAACAACCTTTAGACGATGTGATTAAAGATTTTGCACCAATCTTTGCTAGTCTAGGAATGAACGACGAGGAGAGAGCACTTGTAGAACAAGAATTTGGACCAGATATCTTTGTTACTCCTAAAGCCGTTAAGAGTGAAGCAGATTTAGAAGTAGAAATATTTAGTAAGATAGATCCTAATCTTCAGTTAGCTCGTATACAATCTGTAAAAGATAGAGTTCTTCAAGAAACTGGAGGGAACATATCTGATTCTGAAGCAGGTCGTATGGCAGCTAAAGAGTATTCTTTCTCTCTTGCAAGAACTAATCAAGCTATTATGAGAGCAAACACTGATTGGTTAGGTGCATACCCTGATAGTATTGCTACTTTAGATGACCTTGCAGATGCCTACAATCAGATCCTATCTATTGAAGGAGAGAGGGACTTTGATATATCTCAGACCTTACAACTAGGGACTTTAGTAGATAATGTGCTGTCTCAGAAAGCCTTCCAAGAACCAGCTAATAATATGTATGCCTCCCAATATGCTGAGATAAAAAAGAAAAAGGATACACTGTTAGAGTTAAGAGAAACATTAAAAGACTTTGATGATAAACAGGCAACACAAAAGCAAACAGCATTTATGGCTCGTATGGTATTAAGTGCAGAAGGAGAAGGCTTACCTTTATTAGCAGCCTTAAAGGATAACCCAGTAATAGCTGAAAGTATTTTAAGTAGTCAATTTGATGATGCAGCTGCTTTTATAGACTCTTATGTTGAAGGACCAAAGGTAACGTTTACTGATCTTGACTTTAGTCCAGAACTTTTAAGCATGTTAGGTGAAAGTACAACACCTGAGGGAGAAACTAAACCTACTATAAATATGGAGTTCCCTGAAAATTTAATAGAAGAACATGCTAGTATTATTCCTAAAGGGACGAACAACAAACAAGATAAAAAGAGAAAAGCTAGTTTCTTTAATACACTAAATGCTAACAGAGCTGCAATAGATGGTTATTTTGTTGATATTGTAAACAAACCTACAGGTGCTGAGACATTTAAAACTGATATGATTGAACAAGCTTACCTCCTTAGTAAGATTACAAGTCCATCAGCCGAACACTTAGACTCTTTAAGCTCTCGTAAGAATATGCAAACTTTAAATCTTCTAGAAAGATCTGGAGAGAATGGTGCTAGAGATGCTGAAGTTATTAGGTTATCTATGAAAGCAGCAATAGATAGATCAAAGACACTTGTAGTTAGACGAGCTTTAGGTCTTGTAAGGGGTGTAGATAATCTTCGTTTTAATAGCACAGATGGGGATTGGTCTTTAGCTGACAACGAGTTTGGTCAAAAGGTATCTGCATTAGCTAACAGATATGGCATGAACGTAGGAGAACTACTAGCCTTAGGTACAAGAGCAAGACAAACACTTCAAGTTAAACTTGTTGCTGAGGGTGTTTTCCCTCAACCTGATGGAACTTTCTTTGAAGGTGCTATAAGCAGGGGTGGTAGGTTAAGTGATAAAGCACCACAATCCTTTAAAGCATTTTATCAAGCTGCAGAAATACTGAAGTCAGAAGAGTTCGTTGCTTTATCAGAAGAGTTTGAACCAGTAGCTGATACACCTAAACGAATAAAGCAGTTAGATAAGTACAGACAACAGCTAGGGTATAGTCCTATACAGTATGCTATATCTGAAGATATGCTTGATCAACAACAGTCTCAAGAAACTGATACAAGTTCTCCTGAAACAGAGGCAGAGTTTGTACCTCAAGCACAACTTGGTCAACAAGTACAAGGTGGCTTTGGTAGACCTATACCTACACAGTTTTCAGGTGGAGCAGCTACTATAGAAACGGTAGGCACTCAGGAGAACCCTTATGACACCCCAAGGACAGCTGCTGAATTTGATAGGATTCCTATTGGTGGTTTATTTATTGGTCGTAATGGTGAAATCAGAACCAAACGAAAAGAAAGAAACAAGTAACATGGCTGATTTTAACTATGAAGAATACAGTGATGTCTTTGAGGATACTCAAGAACCTATAGACTTTGAGGCTTTGAGTGACATCTTTGAGGACACTGGTGTACCTACAGAAGAGATGGCTAAAGAAAGTGCAATGGAAGCTAGAGAGACTTCAACTGCTACTAGGTCTTTGACAAAAGAAGAGAGAGCTGCAAAGTTTCCACCTATCATTCAAGAAACTATAGCTACTGAAGATAGCAAAGGCAGTGAAGTAGGGGTTATGTCTGCACCTATTGTTCAAGAAACTATAGCTACTCAAGATAGAAAAGGTAGTGAAGCAGTTCTAATGAGTAGTCCTGCTATTACTTTAACAGCTCCTTTACAAAGTGGCTTTGAATCTTTAACAAAATCAGAAGGTACAGATATACATTTAGATGGTAGAAATATAATTACACTACCTTATGGTATAGTCCCTGACAAAAATAGTATTAAGAAATCTGACGGTACTGCTATTGATCCTGAAGGAACTCATGGTTTAAAAGAGTCAGATTTAAATGACATAGACTACTCAGGAGCCACTAAGTTTGGTCTTTCTAGATCTTCTTATTCTTCAGATGAACAGTTTGCAAAGGCTGTTTATGTGGAGTTTGGAAAGCAAGCTGGAGAGAATTACGGTACAGGTTTTAAAGATTTATCGGATAAGGCTAAAGAAGCTGCATATGATATAGCTTGGAATAGTGGTGTTAAAAGTACAGGTTGGTCTTCTGTTAAAACAATGTTGGATGAGACAAGCAAAGATGCATCTACTCAAACAACTGCCAATTTAATTGGGTTCACTACTAACTTTAAATCTGGTAAAGAAAAAGTAAACAATGTTTCAGTAAACAATTACCCTAGAGGTTTGCTAAAACGTAGACTAATTACTTATAATCTTGTTGCAAAAACAGGTGAAGAAGCTGTGGATATTGTTACTACTTCTGTTGAGACAAACGGAAAAAGAACAGGTACGAAATATGACATCCGTAAATCAGACGGAACAGTGTTGAAGTCTTGGACTAAACCTGACCTAAACGAAACTCTTGGTACATTAAGTGTAAACTGAAGAAAGTTAAACAAATGTTTGGATTACCATTAGAACTAATTACAATGCTAGGCTCTACCGTTCTCGGTGGGGTCATGTCCATATGGGGACAAAGCATTAAAGCTAAACAAGCACAGAACGAGATGCTACTACAAAGAGCTGAGTTCAACAGGGGTGCTGTAGATGAGGCTCGTAATGCAGGTAAGAATGACAAACACTTTGCTTGGACACGTAGGCTCATAGCTCTGTCTGCTGTGTTTGCTATCATAGTATTACCTAAGTTAGTTGCTGTATTCTACCCTGAAGTAAATGTAATTGTTGGTTACACTGAGGTAGAGGGTGGTATATTTAACTGGCTTCTCGGTGCTAACGAGACTGTAAGATGGCAAGCTGCATCTGGCTTTGTCATAACACCATTGGATACTCACATTGTGTCAGCTATAGTTGGCCTATACTTCGGAGCAGGATTTACTAAATGATAAACAAAGACACAGAATGGCATCTCTCTAAGTCAGTACCCATCACATTAGTTGTAGCTATAGTGTGTCAAACCATAGCCCTTGTCTGGTATGTATCGTCCTTAGATAACAACGTAAAGAATAACACTAAGGAAATACTCAGGCAAGAGGTACGTCTTGAAAGGTTAGAGACTGTAGTACAAAGCCAAGCCTTAACTCTAGCTCGTATAGATGAAAACATTAAGTCTATCCGTATAATGATGGAAGCTATGAATGCTAAAGACTAGCAGATGTTTGTTACTCTTAGTTATCCTAACTGGTTGTTCATCTACGATCATAGAGTACCCATCTGTTTGTCCTAACAACGAACCTAAATGTCAGAGAAACTTAAATGCTCGAACACTCTCCCTTCTTGGTAACCCTGAAGCAGCTACTAAACTTCTCTGCCAAGATCCTGATTTTAAAGCTGTCCTTGGTGACGATTGCACTAGCTGACAATGTAGAGTTAGGTGACTTCAGTAACAACTACGAAGACTCAACTGTAAGTAGTAACAA
>Ga0102810_1000220_pt1 | contig 20056 bp, 31 predicted proteins | sample ColrivemetaGS573_FD_84506 | JGI IMG/M metagenome (GOLD analysis project Ga0102810, IMG submission 84506) | Estuarine microbial communities from the Columbia River estuary - Ebb tide ETM metaG S.573 | ecosystem: Environmental > Aquatic > Marine > Intertidal zone > Estuary | place: USA: Columbia...
TATAAACATAAACGACGACGTAGTATTCAATGGGTAACATAATGAACATACAGCTCACGGACTACACGCCCGTCAAGAGCACCGAAAAAGTGGACCGCGCCGGGTGGGTAACGTCTGGCGTAGACAATCTCTTCCCTTTATACCTGCGCGAGCTTGCTGAGAGCTCACCTATTCACGGAGCGCTGTGTATAAGCATCGCGGACATGATCGCGGGCAAAGGTCTCGAGGCTGGAGTATATCAAGAACGTGTCGACGCGCTGGTCACTGAGGACATACGACAAGGCTGCGCATCGGACCTCAAAAAGTTTGGAGGCTTCTACATTGAAGTGATCTACAGCGTCGACCGGAACACTATCGCAAAGCTCCGACACCTTCCGTACGAAGAGTGTCGCATCGCGGTAAGTGGTGACGACGAGGAAATCATAGGCATATTTCAGAGCGACGACTGGGCAAACATACGTAAGCGAAAAAACAAGCCTCTGTTTGTGCCGAAATTCAACAAGGAGACAGCACGCGAAGAGCCAAATCAAGTCTACTATTGTTTCGACTACACAGGTGGCCAGATATATCCGCGACCGGACTATTTCAGCGCGGTCAACTATATTGAGCTGTCGAAACAGATCGGAATTTATCACGTGTCGAACATTCTGAACGGCATGTTCCCGAGCCTCATCGTGTCGTTTTTCAACGGCCAGCAAGACGAGGACGGCATTCGTAAGATGCGGACCGACATGGAACAGCACCTCGGCGGTGCGCGAAATAGTGGCAAGGCGTTTTTCACTTTCAACGAACCCAACGCAACGCCGCCCTTGATCACGAGCTTCCCACTATCCGACGCCGACAAACAGTACGAATACCTTACCAACACCTCACGGCAGGAGGTCCTCCTCGCTCACCGCTGCACGACTCCGCTCATCTTTGGAATACGTGACGGCGGCACTGGCTTCGGGTCAAACAAAGACGAGATGATCGTGGGCCTCGAAATTTTCACCTATCAAGTGGTCGAGCCGAAACAGCGCAAGCTCTCTCAGAGCTTCGAGTATGTTCTGAGCTACGAGATGCCGGGCGTGGAAATCAAAATAATACAGAACACTCCGCTCATGAGTGAGACGGGTGCAGCTGCGACGACAACAGCGACGCCTGTCGCTTCAATACAGCCTCAAGGAGCGACTCCGACGGCAGACGTGAGCGCAGAACCTGCACCGACGGAGAACGTCGCCGCCTCGGCTCTAAATAGTGCACAGATCGCGAGCATGCTAGACATAATCTCGCAGGTAGTTTCTGGCTTGCTTCCTATAGCATCAGCGAAGGCGGTCATGGCTGCCTCGTTCCCGACGCTGAGCACTCAACAAGTGGATGCAATCTTCGCCGACATAGTGGTTGGGACTGTGCCTTCTACACCTGCCGAGCTTGAGGCTACACTCTCGCTCGAAAAAAAAAAAAACTTAGCGGCTCACAGTGCTGTTGAGATGAATGAAGAGGACGAGCTGTACTGGCGTAATCGCTTCAAGACCTGCGGCGAAAAAATAGACCGCGACGAGTGGGAGCTCATACACGAAGAGGACGCAATCAAAGACGCCGACGTCGAGCGCCAGTTCTGCGAAAATCTGCAAGGCTACCAGCTCGCACTTGACGACTACGCAGAGGCAGATCAGAAAAGCGCATGGGGGGACAGAGGTCTCTACAAGCTGCGCTACGCCTACTCGCAAAATATCAGCGAGGAGAGTCGCGAGTTCTGCGTCGACATGGTCCGAATCTCAAAGAACGACGTCGTCTACAGATACGAAGACATTCAGCGCATGAGTGAGCAGGGAGTGAACGGACAGTTCGCGCCAGCTGGCGAGAGCACGTACGACATTTTCAGGTATATCGGCGGCTCATTCTGCCACCATACGTGGAAGCGACAGATCTACTTCCGCAAGCGTGAGAAGGGTCGCTTCCTTCCAAATAAAGGACTCGAGAACGACAAAAGAGTGGCGAACGTACCGTATGTCGAAAAGAAGGGAATCGAAGGCGTCGCACCAATAAATCGACCGGACAGAGGCTCGCTTAAATATCCATAAAAAACAAAAATAACATGGCAGAAATTCTCTTTATATCAGACGTGTACATGAAAAAGTACACGCAAGTGAACGGAGCAGTCGACTCGAATCTGCTCTACCCTAGCGTCTACCTTGCACAGGACAAATACCTACAGCCGTGGCTCGGGACGGCACTATACAACGAGCTCAAAACAAAGATAGAGAACGAGACCCTAGCCGGTGACTACGAGACGCTGGTGACGGAGTACTGTCAGAGGGTCGTCCTATGGTGGAGCATGGTCGAGGTCCTTCCCTCGTTAGTTTACAAGCTCGACAACGGAACATTTACACAGCGCACTAGCGAAGACGGCACAGGCATGAGCGACACTACGATGAAGGAGTTCATTGTGCGCTACAGGTCGAACGCGGAGTTCTACACTGGCCTCTTGTTTGACTATCTGTGTGCAAATAGCAACCTCTTCCCGGAGTACAGCCAGAACGTGTGGCCGCAGCGGCCTCCTCTTCAGCGCCGTGCCTCGTTCGGCTACGACTTCTCAAGAAACTTCGGCGTCAATGGTCCAGTGCTGGGAGAGCGTCGCATTAATTTCATTCCATGAGAGAGAAAAAAGAGGAGAAAAAAGTCTATCTTGAGAAGCTCAAGCGATACGAGAAGGAGCTAATCACTAAACTGAAAAAACCGCGCATATATGGAGGAGATTTGGACCGAGATACGTCAAATTTTTAACGAGACAAGTACCTACCTTGTCGGCACTGGTGTAGGACTTTTGGCAAAAATCAGCTACGACATATACATGAAGAGAACCCTATCACTTTTACAGTGGGTCGCCGTGATCGCGATCTCTGTCTTCTCCGGTTACTTGTGCTCTGTCTGGTGCATGAGCGGCGGCCACACTGAACTCTCGCAGGTCCTTGTACCTCTAGCGACTCTCTTCGGTGAGAAGGTCGTGCAGTACCTCATGGAGAACTACAAGACTATACTCAACAACCTCGTCGGCCTACTCAAAAAGAAGTGAACGAACCCAAAGAGAAGCAACGCCTCGGCGAGAAGATACGCGAGAGCAAGTTCGGCACGTTTGTGCGCGATCGTGTGAAGCCTGTCGCCGGTGACATTCTCGAAATAGTGGGAGACGTGACTGGCATACAAGCAATCGAGACAGTGGGCGCTCTCATAAACGGCAAGCGAGACCAAAGTACGGAGGCTGCAAAGCTCGCGCAGGACTTCGAGCGCTACAAGCTCGAGTTCACTCTTGAGATGCACCGCATCGACATCGCTGCCGAGCTAGAAGCATACAAGGCAGAGGTCGAAGATAGGACCTCGGCACGACTTCGCGAGGTTGACTACGTCAAGACTACCGGACGACGGGACTGGCTTATGGGCGCGGTAGTGCTGAGCGGTCTCACGCTGCTCATAGGCGTGGTCGTGTCGCTTATGTTCGTCACTATACCGGTAGAAAATCAGAGGCTTGCAGATATGACCTTCGGCGCTGTCATGAGTATAGGCGCTTCTATTTTTTCGTACTACGTCGGCAGCTCAAAGGGCAGCGCGATGAAGGACCAAACAATCAAAACGCTGACCAATGCCGAGTAGAGAGATCGCAGACTGCACGGAGCTCCTCCAGCTTGTCTGGAAGCAAACCTCTCGCGTATATGCTGAGAAGTACAAGGAAGAGCCTCAGCCGTTTATCACGTGCACCTATCGGACCAACGTCGAGCAGGCAAAGCTATACGCGCAAGGACGCACGACTCCGGGTAAAATCGTGACGCAAATCTCGCAGAACGGAAAGCACAACGTGTTCCCGGCGAAGGCGTTCGACATAGCCTTCAAAAAGGACGGAAGTCTCGACTGGTCGCCTCTGCACTTTCGCCGTTTCGCGAAGATCGTGAACGACCTCTTCGACGGTGTCAAGTGGGGGGGGGACTGGCGTACATTCAAAGACCTGCCTCACTTCGAGGTGTAACTTTTCAACTTTTTTTTTATTGGTATTCAATACGTTAGGTCGTTATTAACAGCCTAAATCGTTCCGCTTGAAAGTTTTTTATTAAAGTAGCAAAATAGTGACATATATTTGCCAAACAATTACAAACACCCACACAATGGTTACCCAAAAAGAAATATTCAAAACTCAAGAGACACAAGAGCAGTATAGAAAAGATGTTCAACGTGTTGCGCGTGAATTAATCTATGACGGCACAACGCAAAAGCAATACAGACTGATGCTAGTTAATTGCGAGGAGTATGAATTAAAATACGGCAGCAAATCAAATCGAATGCTGATGGCTGCTATAAACTATGTTATGACAACTCATCCAACTATGTTCAATGCAAATCATCCATTGAATAAATAATCAAACGAGGGGTGCGGCTCACCAACGCACAACAAAAAACAAACAACCCAAAAATCAAATTTATGAAGTATTGCATCACAGTAGAACAAATCAGCGGGTCACAGAAGTCTCACGCTGTTCACTTTTTTAACAACTGGCAGGACGCGCACACCTCATTTGTGCAACGCTGCGACGAGCTCGGCTATGAGTCGGAAGACCTACCCAACGGGACCGCACTCATGCACGCAGGAGGCATCGGTCACGACTACCGCATCGAGCTCATGCATTCAAATTTCAGCTTTCTAACTAACGAAGAGGAGGCAGCTATATGAACATCCAAATAACACAACCGAGCTCTTTTAGCATAATAATAGACGCGCCTCTCTTCTACGTGTCTACAAAAGGCGACGCGTGCTGTGCCGTCTACGAGACGCACTACATATACGGCTACACAGGCTACCGCAAGAGCTTCAGCTATCTCAAGACGACAGAGATACAGCCGAACGAGGTGTTCTCAGCTAGTCACTCGCTCTCTGAGGTCATAACCGACGACGGCAAGACGTGGGAGAAGACTACGCAGGGACGTTTTGAGGCTGTTATGGCTGCGATACTTGTCGAAATTACTAACTACAAAAAACTTGAAGTATGAGATATCCAGTACAAGAGGTCAATATTGACCAGCTCCAAAAGTTTCAACAGCGGCTCAACGCAGAGCCTGCCTTCGAGTCGGTAGAGTCGACTCCAGACAAGAAGGCCAGCACCGTCGTGATCAGTCACATCGAGATGACTCTCGACGAAATGTTTTTCGGCCAGTGGAAGACGGAGAACTTCAAGTGGAACGCTATCGCAAACGAGGTGCAGGCTTCTCTGGAGCTTGTGGTAGTTCATCCGGTGACAGGCTACGAGATACGACGCACGGGAGCGGCTTCGGTCGTGATAATGGTCGACCGCGTACCGGATCAAATAAAGGACGACGCTCAACTTCGTAATCAGTGGGCGCTCTCACCTTCCAACAAGAAGCCGAACGCTCTCGACATGGCCTTCCCAAAGCTCAAAAGTGAGTGTCTCAAGAACGCAGCGCAGTCGCTCGGCAAAGTATTCGGTCGAGACCTTAACCGTCGGAACAAGGACCAATACAAGCCGTACAAGATCACGCGCAAAGACGTCCCGGTGCAGGCACTACCTCCGACAACTATGCACCTGATTGAGCAGGCAATCAAGCAAGGCGACGACGAGTTCGAAATTCGTCAAGCTCTCGACGAGCTGAGCGAGCTCATGACTATAGAACAAAAAAATCATATCGAAAATTTACTACAGAATGGAAACGTACAATAAAATCACAGCGGACGTACTACAGTACGCACGTCAACAGTCTGAGGCATGGGACAAAGTTCGCCTCGGCAAGTTCACCGCCAGCACTGTCCACAATCTCATGAGCGACCCACGCTCTAAAGCCGACAAGGAAGCCGGGAAGCTATCGCAGGCAGCCGACAAGTACGTTGTTCAGAAGGCCATGGAGATAGTCACCGGAGAGTCACAAGAGGACGCCTTCGGACGTGCTATAGACTGGGGGAACGAGTGGGAGGAGCACGCACTAGGTGAGCTCAAAAACAAGCTCGAGACCTTAATCGACGGCGAGGTGCGCATGGCCGTGAAGCCGTCCTTCAAACAATTCAACGACTACAGCGGCGCAAGCGCCGACGCCTTAATCCTTGACGCTAACATGGACACGATGCTAATCGTGGAGGTAAAATGTCCATATAATAGCGTGAATCACTTTATGCACGCACGTGTGCACTGCGGCGAAGACCTCAAGGACGTGAACGACGACTACTACTGGCAGGTCCAAATGAACATGCTAGTACACGGATGCACTGCGGCATACTTTGCCAGCTACGATCCACGTCAGCCAGAACACCGTCGCCTGCACTTTGCTCGCATCGAGGCAGACGTCGACGCACTGGAGGAGCTATGTCAGCGCATGGAGAAGGCGAACGCTATAAAGGACAAATACGTCAACGAGTGGAGGGCAAAAGCATGAAGAACTCCTTCGTCCTGCACCACGACAGCCTTGCTGTGCTCGATGCTCTCACCGACGAGCAGGCAGGTCAGCTCTTTAAGGCCATGAAGACGTACCACATGAGCGGCGTGCTGCCTGTGGACGTCCTTTTACACTGCGCCCTCGTGCCCTTCATTAATCAGTGGACTCGTGACCTCGAAAAGTGGGAGCGCATCGCTGAGATACGGAGAGCCTACGGCCACAAGGGAGGACTGGCAAAGGCTAGCAAAGCAAAGCAACCTATAGCAAAGGCTAGCAAAAGCAAGCAAGCGCTAGCAAAGGTTGACAAAGCTAGCGGTAATGGTAGTGTTAGTGTTAATGGTAGTGTTAGTGGTAGTGTTAGTGTAAAGGAGAAGAGTGCGCCCTCACCGTTTCCGACTCTGGAGGAAGTGCAGGCGTTTTTCAAGGAGAACGGCTACAGCATCGAGTCAGCGACCAAAGCCTTCAAGTACTACGACGACGCCAACTGGCGAGACTCACGTGGCGAGCTTGTGAGGTCGTGGAGGCAGAAGATGCGCGGCGTATGGTTCAGAGATGAGCATCGCACCACAGCACGCGCTCAGTGGGGCACTAATCAGCCAGCGCCTGCCGTCTATACACCGCCCGAAAACTATCGACCGGTATGACGAGCAGAATACCAGCACACGACCTTGAGCTCGAGAGCATCGTGCTCGGCGCAATCCTGCTCGACGGTAAGGCTATGACCTCGGCACTCGGCCACATAGGTCACGAGCGTTTCTACGACAGACGTCACGGCACTATCTTCGAGGCTATGACTGAGCTCTATGTTCAGAACAAGCCTATCGACCTGCTCACGGTCACGCAGGTAGTGCGCAAAAAGAAGCTGCTCGATCAGTGCGGAGGTCCTGCGTATATCGCTGCGCTGACCAACAGAGTCGCATCGACGTCGAACCTCGAGGAGTGGTGTATGCTAATCAGTGAGCACTACATGAAGAGAGAGTTCGCCCGGATCAGCGCACAAGTGAACGAGCAAGCCTACGACGCCAGTGCTGACGTGTTCGACATATTCGACCGCTTCTCGTCGCAAATTAGCGCCGTATTTTCGACTAACGTCAAGACATCGGTGTCACACGTCAACGAGCTCACCGAAAGCGTCGCAAATAGCGTTATTTCACGCGAAACAGATACGGCTGGAGTCAGTGGCTTCACGACAGGCATATCGGAGGTCGACAAAATAATCGGAGCGCACCAGAAGAGCGACCTCATGTACATGGCAGGACGTCCCGGAATGGGCAAGACAGCTATGGCCATAAGCGAGATGCTTAGCCTCGCTCTTCGAGGTGTGCCTGTAGTGTTCTTTTCGCTCGAAATGTCAAGCTCTCAAGTAATCCTGCGACTCATCAGCATGATGAGCGGCCTCGACGGGGCGAAGGTCATGAAGTACAGACTCACCACGGACGAGATGCGCCTCTTCCAGCACACGAAGGACCGGCTCAACAAGCTGCCGATCTACATCGACGACACGGCAGGCGTGTCCATATTTGACCTACGCACACGCGTCAAGACTATGGTCACCAAGTACAAGGTCGCAATCGTATACATCGACTACGTGCAGCTCATGACAGTGGGCACTCAGCTCAGAAAAAACGGAAGCAACCGGGAGCAGGAGCTCAGCCTCATCAGTCGAAACCTCAAGCTAATCGCGAAGGAGTGCGACGTGCCAGTGGTCGCCTTGAGTCAGCTCTCGAGAGGCGTCGAGTCGAGAAGCGAGAAGCGTCCCATGCTCTCGGACCTCAGAGAGTCCGGATCACTGGAGCAAGATGCGGACGTCGTGGTCTTCCTCTTCCGTCCAGAGTACTACGGCTTCAAGGTCGACGAGTCTGGCAACGGCATGGAGGGCGTGGGCGAGTACATAGTGGCCAAACAGCGCAACGGCTCGACAGGCATCGCTCGCATTCGTTTCAAGGCCGAGGTCATGCAATACGTCGACTTCAATCAAAACACCAACACTCCAACACCCTTTTAACTATGAAAGTATTCAGAAACAGCGACGGCAGCTACGACGTGCTGAACTCGAAAAACGAGCTCTTCCATGTCGTGAACGTTGCAAAGAAAATCGGACACGTGACGCCTCTCTGGAAGCATAACAGCAAACAGCTCAGACGCCTGCCTCGTCAAATAATGAACATGATAAACCTCTTCGAGCCATGAAGGACAAGACAAAAAGCGACAAGTCGGAAACTGTCAAGACAAAAAAGTGCAAGATCTGCAAGAAGAGCTTTGTCCAGACCTTTAGCACGCTACAGGTAACCTGTACGACTATCAGCTGCGTGCTGGCATACTCGAAGGCTATGAAGTCGAGGGACAGCCGTCTGAAAATACAAGAGATGCGCGAGAAGCTCAAGACCAGACAGGACCACCTCAAGGAGCTACAGGTCGTGTTCAATACCTTCGTGAGACATCGAGACAAGGCGAAGCCGTGTATCTCATGCGAGAAGCCTCTGAGTGCCAAATTTGACGCAGGTCACTACTATAGCGTCGGAAGCTATCCGAACCTCCGCTTCGATGAGTCGAACGTCCACGGCCAGTGCGTCGAGTGCAACCAGCACCGACACGGCAACCTCCTCGAGTATGCTGAGAGGCTACCGGGTAGAATAGGGCAGGAGGCGTACGAGGTCTTGCAATCAAAAAAGAACGGACGACTATCGCTCACGGCCCTCGAGATCAAAGAGCTCATAGTCGTCTACAAACAAAAAGTAAAACTTACACAACTATGAGACACGGCTCACTTTTCAGCGGAATCGGCGGCTTCGAGCTCGCGGCTGAGTGGACTGGCTGGACAAATATCTTCCACTGTGAGTGGAACAAGTTCGGCCAGCAAGTACTCAAATATCACTTTCCAAAATCTATAAGCTATGAAGACATCACAAAGACAGACTTCTCTCTTCACAGAGGAGACATCGACATCCTCACCGGAGGCTTTCCCTGCCAGCCATACTCAATGGCAGGAAAAAGACTGGGGAAAGAGGACGAGCGACACCTCTGGCCCGAAATGCTTAGAGTCATTCGTGAAACTTCCCCGCGCTACGTCGTGGGCGAAAACGTACGCGGCCTTGTTAATTGGGATGGAGGGCTGGTCTTCGACGAGGTGCAAGCTGATCTGGAAGCTCTCGGCTACGAAGTCCTCCCGGTACTACTTCCAGCTTGTGCCGTCGGTGCTCCGCATAGACGCGATCGCATCTGGTTTGTTGCCTACTGTGACAGCATTCGACAGCACGAATGCAAGTGCGAACATGAAAAGCACGCAGGTCAAAGAGGGATCAATGCACTCAATGACATTGAGCCGAATGATGAGCGAGGGAATGCTACCAACGCCAATAAAGAGCGATTGCACGCCTGCACGCCCATCGAAAAATTGGCAAGGCAGCGATTTAGGGGGTTTCATAAACAGGGGGAATACTGGGAAAATTTTCCAACTCAACCCCCAATTTGTGGCGGAGATGATGGGCTTTCCTACGGACTGGACGGAATCACCTTTCCAAAGTGGCGAAACGAAAGCATAAAAGCATACGGGAATGCAATCGTTCCGCAGGTAGCGCATCAAATTTTTAAGGCTATACAAGAACACGAAAACAATTTAAAATTCAACACATGATAACAATCGACAACAAGCCTCACAAGAGGACGGAACACTTCAAGGGCACAATCACGCTGCCACTATCAGACGAGGCGAAGCCGAACTACGACTTCGAGCTTCTCAAGATCACGAACGGGAGTGTCACCTACGACGTAAAAATCGACCCGAGCTACCAGCTCAGCGCGGAGCACTTCAATATACTGCGCAGGACGATCCTCTACAACGTCGGCAAGGAGCAGGTCAACTGGAGAGCACAAGAGAAGGAGGGCAAGCCATGAGCAAGATACAAGAAGACATTCACATCACGGAAGTGATAGCTCAAGACCTCTACGACATCGACGGCAGCGCAGACAGAGAGTACTCGGCAGTCATTAACGGCCTGCGAGTAATGTATAACACGGACGGCATAACCAGAGGCCACATGTCACGCATCGAATGGGTGCTACTAGCACTCGACTCATATTTGTATAAACAAGAGCAAGAGAATGAAGGAGGTGAAGATGACAAGTAGAGACCACGCGCTGAACCTCTTCGATGAGTACTACGACATGCTCGCCAACGTCGTCCCAGATATGTCGCTCAAAGGTCGACGCATGCGCAGAACGGCAGCTCAAGCCTGCGCGATGCTCTTCATTGAACACATGCAACAGCATTGCAACGAGGAACTCACGCAGTACTGGCGAGACGTCGAAGCCGAACTTCAAATACTTGAGCCATGACGAGCCGAACATATACAGAGCAAGAGGTCGCACGCATCGCAGAGCTGCGCCTCCTGCGCTACGAACTGCTCAAAATCGAAACAACGAACCGCAGCTATCACCGCAACCGCTACCGAATTAAGGCAGTGACCGGAGAGCTCTGGCAATTAACCCAAAACATAGCATACAGATGAAAATCACCAGCACAAACGACGGCGGCGTACTTATCGCACTGTCGGCAGAAGAGATCGGCGCACTCTTGAAAGCGTCAAAACAGACCGACATGTTTGTCGAGCCGAGGGCAATCAGCGAGAACATATACAAGGGACTGAGGTCAAACACTCGAGACTTCGTAGACGAGCTACGTGACCGCTACGACGGCGCATGGATTGAAACGAAGACGGACCAGTTCCAAAACATTCGACACAAACATCAAATGGTCCACCTGTCGTCTATGTTCAGACTGCTCGAGGACCGGGGCGGCATGTTATGCGAGCGCGAGGCAGGAAAGCACTCACGCATCCGCTTCCTGTGGTGAGTCGGTTACAAACTGTAACCGGTTACAGAGGGTCGAGAGGCCCTCTTTTTTTTTAGCCGTAGCTGTACTTCCCGTAGTTCGGGTACAGCTCGAAAAACATGCGCATCATGAGCGCGTCGGCATAGTCTGGACTCACGCCGTGCTGTCGACTGATCTCGTCCTTCGATGAAACGGAGAGCTTTCCGTCAGCCTCTGGACGTTTGCGCTTGATCATGTCCAGCTCTCTCATGATCGTGTCGCGGTGAGTGTGTGGGAAGACTATGCTCCTCGACTCGATGCGCTCGGCGAGCTTATAATAGCACTCGGCTTTGAGGTGAACGAACCGCTCCGGGTGCACCGCTCTCGATCCGTTCATAAACTCACGACAGCGGAGCACGTCGCACAGACCTCCTCCGACACCGTCAGCGTCCGCAATCACGTTCCGCGTCTCTACGCTATGTTTGCTCTGGAGCTGTCTAATAACGCGCACAACCTCGTCGACTCTTTGCTTTCTGAGCTCGTGTATCTCGAGGCACTCAAGACCTCGCCAGAGAGCGATCACGGTCCTGTCCTTCCCGAGTCGAGCGACGTCACAAGTGAGGTACATGTCGCCGCTCATCTTCTCGTCGCGGAAGGCGTGGGCCATGTTCTCATAGCCGAAGAGACCGTCTGCGCTCTCGTCGTACTCCCATATCCCATATTTCAGTCGCTGCCTGTCGATCTCGTGCAGGTCTTCCAGAGTCTCGAGGTAGGTCGAGGGGAGGTGAGGGTTCTCACTAGCAAGCGACTGAACGAACGCACGCTTCGGACTCATCACGCCGTCGCGCCATGGGACATAGAACTCGTGGTAGAGCCAGCCTTTGTGGGGGTTACAGGTGAGGAGCATCTTCGGCCCGAGGTCGTACTCCTTCATTCGATAGCGGAAGCATGAGCTCAAGACCTCAACGGCACGCCTTGACACCTGCGCAGCCTCATCGACCCACGCATCCGTGAGCTCGAGACCTTGCAACTGTTGGAACTCGGGGTCTGAGGGGTACGCAAAGAGGTCCTTGAGCAGTATCTCGCTTCCATTTGAGAACGTGATCACATTCGACTGCGCATTGAACATGACGTCTCGATCAATACGGAGGCCATAGAGGCCACAAACCTCAAAGAACGTCTTGAGGGTCGTCTTCTTGAGAGTGTCGAGCTTGCTGCGCCCTATTAAGCCACGAGTGCCGGGGTACTTCATGCGTCGCTGTATCTGCCAGACTGATCCGGTGAACGACTTCGCACCGCCGCGACCTCCTCCAAAGAGCACCCAGTCGACAGGTGAGTCGACTGTGAGAGCTTTGAAGCACTCTATTTGCTTCGGCAGGAACTCGATTTTTGACATTAGAACGGCAGGTCGTCGGAGGGAGGAGCTTCTGGCGTCGGTGTCGGAGTGGTCGCACGTTCTGAACTTTCGGGATCAGAGAACGAGAGCGAGAGATAGCGCTCTTCGCCTTTGAACTTTGTCCATGCCGCTATCCGGTAGGTCTTCCCGTCTATGAGTGCTGTCCCGTTCATTACGGGGTGCGTTTCCTTCTCTTTGCGGTTATTCTTGAAGAGGACGCCTGTGTTTGACTTTTGTGTGTAGCTCATTGTGTTGGTTATTTATTTTTTTTTATTGTGTTCGAGGTCTTGACCGTGTGAGCTGCTCGCCAGTGACCGTGGGCGAACAGTAGCTTCGTGATATTGAACAGCTCGGACCTCACGGAGTCGTCCGTCTGCAAGTAGCCGCGCACCTTATCGAGTGCGTATACGATAGTGGCGTGATTTATTGCCTTGCTGAACATAGCGCCGATCTCTTTATAGCCTATCTGACCGGTGTGCTGCATCTCTTGCGACATTATGAAAATAACGTAGTACCGACTCAAGACCTCACGCGCCTGCCTGCTCCGAACCGTGTAGAGATCCTTCTCACAGGTCACTGAAGAGACGCACTCACATGCGAGTTCAAAGAGCTGTGCTGGCGTCCTATTTGCAGCTGTGCGTAGAACGTCGAAGTCGGGAGAGACTGCCTCGGGCACGAGCTCAATGAGCGCCCTGCTCACCTCGTCCCGATATGCCTCAGCGAATAGCGGTTGAAGGTTTAACAGCACCAGCCGAGCTGTTTCGGACGGTAGCGCTTTTTTGAACTCTGCCAGTAACTGTCTGGCCGTATTTGATGAGGGTGTGAACATCGGAGTCGGTTATTTGTGCGAGACGCTTGTAGTACTTGAGCTGTATACTGTCCGGGTCTTTGAGCCAGCGGTACATAGTCCAGCGCGCAATCTTCATTCGCCGAGCAGCGAGCTCCTTCGTGCCGAAAAAATCGACTATAAAACTTTCGAGAGTCATGTCAGTAAGTTGTCAAGTTGTGAGCTGCAAAGATACACTCGCGGCGGTACATTTGTAAAGATATGCCTAAATAGTGCAACACGGGAAACCTTTGGAGCAACTTTTCAACACACACTACGCGCAGTGGCGCTCGAATGCTATACGGCTCGAGCGTGATACTACGCGAGGGGAAGACCTGCTCAGTGAGACACTGCTCAAGATATTCGAGAAGCACCGGGAGCAGGCCGAAGAGGTCGCCAGCCGTGGAAAGCTCTACGAGTATGTCAACAGATCAATCTACCTCATGAAGATAGGCAAACACACCAAATACCACCAGCTCTACAAGCGCTACGCGGCACAATGGTCGACAGAGACCAACGTCGCAAACCTTGAGCCGGAGAGGCCATGGCTGGGAGCACGACTGAACAACGAGTACGTCGACGCCTATATCTCAATGATGCCGGAGCTCGACGCTGTGGTCCTGCGCCTGTATGCCATGGACGACTTCAAGTACTCCACGGTCGCAAAAGAGACAGGCATCCCAACGAAGACCCTGTACAAACTAGTCGAGAACGCTATCACTAAAATACGAAACAATGTTCAAGCTCAACGTACCAGCGAGAGTCCGCATGGCTCGCATGAATGAATGCGGAAGGTGCAAGTTCTACAACGCGACACACGCATCTTGTGGCACACCTATGAACCTAAAGAGCCTTATCACGGGAACGCACGGCGGTCTTGTCGACGAGGAAGAGACCGAAGTCGAGGAAGAGCGCAAGGAGCTCAACGTCGTCAAGTACTACAAAAAGAAGGTACGACTCTGCGGATGCTACATAGGCGAAAAGTCAAAGTTCAGCTTCGAGTCGTGCCCTATAGGCAAGTGGGGCAAGTATCGACTCACCGACAGCGAGACCGACATACTCGAGGAGTTCATCATGTCGCTACCTAAGACGGGCAAGATGAGCAGCACAGAGGTCGACACCGTGATGAAGTGGTTTGAACGAGTCAGCGGCAGACCAGTGCGCAGATGCGACGACTGCGTTCGCGCTATGGTCAAGGAACTACAGCTCCAAATAGGCAACAAACAGACGACGCAAATATGAAACACAACGGACACACGTGCTACGTCGACAACGGCTACCTGTTAGTCTCCTGCCTCATGGAAGAGGAGGGGACATACGACGAGATCAGTGACAAGGTCCTTCGCGATCTTGCACTTCATCGCGAGAAGACCTACGAAGAGAGTCGCATCATGATACGCGTCGACAGCATAGCGGCAGTATACGACGCACTCACGCCGAACAGGAGCTTCATCGAACTCAAAAACGGCTACCAGCACCGCATCAAGGCGTCCTTTGATGAGCTGCGGAACATACTGATAACTGCATGAAGGAGTACGTCATATATGTGGCGACTATGGCCGTCGTGACTCTCCTCGTGATGAGTCTCATGGACCTATTGAGGCAAATAAAAAAACGCAAGTAACATGGACAGATTTGACACCGAGGACAGAAAAGAGGCCATGCTCGCAGCTCTCGAGTACTCGCTCGGGAACGTCATGGAGGCGTGTAAAAAAATGAAGGTCGCAAGACAGTCTCACTACAACTGGCTCGACGCAGATGAGTACTATAAGACACGAGTCGAAGAGATCAAGGAGATGCGCCTCGACTTCGCGGAGGGGGCGCTCATGGAACTCATCAAAGAGGGCAACGTCGCCGCGACTATTTTCTTTTTGAAAACACAAGGCAAGCGACGCGGCTACATAGAGCGGCAGGAAATCACTGGAGCAGAGGGTGCTCCTATTATCGAAATCATTGGGAACATATAACCGAAAAAAGTCAATTATCAGATGAGAGTCGAAATCCCAAAAACGCTAGACGACGTCACGCTACGCACCTACTCGCTATACATGAAGGGAGCGAACGAGGTCGAGCGTATCTGTGCATACACAGGACTCAAAAAAAGCATAGTCGAGCAGTGGACCTACCCGGCAGTCAACACCGCCCTCGAGCTTATCGATAAGAGCGCGGCTACCTGCACACCTATACACTCGCCAGTCTTCCGTCTGGAGGGTCAGCTCTTCGGCTTCATTCCAGACATGGACGCCATGACTATGAGAGAGCACGTCGACGCGGAGGCATGGGCAGGGGAAGTATGGAAGGGGTCGACGGTGAACTGGAGCTTCATGCCGCAGCTCATGGCTGTGCTCTTCCGACCGGTGAGCGCTCAGCTGGGCGAGTACTATGAGATCAAGAAGTACAGCATGGAGGAAGCGAAGAGATACGTCGAGGTGCTGAAGGGCATGCGCATGAGTCAGGTGCAAGGGGCGCTGGTTTTTTTTTCGACTATCGCACGCGACTGCGTGACAAGTACGCTCGAGGAGGAGCTGACGACGGCGCTGACGGAGATGAGGGAGAGATAGACTTGACGCCCGACGGTCTCGACCGTTATGGCTGGCTTCACATACTTGAGATACTCAGCACGAACGACGTGACGAAGTTCGACATGGTCCTCGACCGAAACATATACGAGATATACACACACCTCAGCTACCTGCGAGACTACAACGCCGAGAAGCTAAGACACCTTAAAAAGATAAGACGCACCCATGTTTAACAATATCAGCTACAACGTCGTCGTGGAACGCTTCAAGGTGTTCGCCGAGGGCCACTTTTTGATCAAGCGCTTCACGCATGGACAGATCGACCAGACAGATCTCGACAAAGACCAGCAGTTCCCGTGGATGCACCTCGCACCGGTGGAGGTACGTGCTGCCGCAGGAGCTCGAGTGTTCACTTTCGACGTCGTCTTCGCAGACATACCTCGAGATAAGGAGGACAAAACAGACTACCAGAAGGAGTCGATCAGTGACTGCATACGTCTAGCGGAGGACCTTATCAGCGAGATACAGAACGGCCTCACCGTGTTCGGCGATCTTGTCGAAGTGGACGGCGAGAGCTCGATCACTCCCTTCATTGAGGAGTGGACTCACACACTCAGCGGCTGCACTCTAGCGATCAGCCTCAGCGTGCCGAACAACTACGACGCTTGTGACATACCTGCGGACTGGAGCTTCGGCGGTAGTGGCTCGGGCACACCTCCGACACCTATCACGTCGCTCGTTCTACGCGTCAACAACGTCGACAACGTGGTGCAGAACGTGCTCGACCTCATCGACGGCGACGACGTCACAATCGAGGACCTCGGCGACGGAAGGGTACGGGTCAACAGCACAGGAGGAGGAGGAGGTGGCACACTTGTGAGCACGGCTTACAACGCAAACCACACAACCGCGACAGGCAACCAGTACGCAGTCGGCGACCGTGTGTGGTACAATGGTAACGTGTACGCGTGCATCGCAGCGAACGACGCGATACTTCCAACGAATGCGACGTACTGGAGTCTCCTCGGCGCAGGCTTCCGACTAAGACAGTCACCGGTCGACTACAATGCGACGACGGGCGACTTCCAGATACTCAACAAGCCGACTATTCCAACAGCGACCAGTCAGCTGACCAACGACAGCGGCTTCATAGTGATCGGCGACGTGCCTCCTCAAGTGAACAGCGACTGGAATGCGGTCTCGGGTGTCGAGGAGATACTGAACAAGCCAACACTGGCGACGGTAGCAACGAGCGGACAGTACACCGACCTGCTCAGCTTGCCGACTATACCAACGCAGCTCGACGACTTGACCGACGTGTTCATCAATGCAGGCACTCTGGCGAATGGTCAGTCTCTCATCTACGACTCCGGGAGTGGCTACTTCAAAAACGACGACCTCCCCGGAGGCGGTACGGTGACAAGTGTCGGCCTCACAATGCCTGCCGCTTTCACCGTCGTCGGCTCACCTGTCACGACGTCGGGAACTTTGGCCGTGACTGGAGCAGGAAACGGAGCGCAATATGTCGACGGGACTGGAGCACTTCAGACCTTCCCGAGTGTAGGCTCGGGCACGGTCACGAGTGTAGGCTTAACAAGCTCGACGAGCGGCGTGACGGTTGCGTCTTCACCAGTCACAACCAGCGGAAACATAACCCTAGCAATAGCAACCGCGACGACTTCGCAGAATGGACTATTGAGCTCGACCGACTGGACTACATTCAACAGCAAGCAAGCGAGCATCGGACTCACGACTGTAGGGACTAATCTGGCAACGCTTCCGAACCCTAGCGCGGTGAGATACCTGCGCATCAATGCCGACAACACAGCGACGGCTCTGACTATAGAGCAGCTGCGCTCTGACATAGGTGTCACAAACGGAGGCTACGCGGTCCTCTCTTCCGACTTCACGACGGTAGGCGTGGCCTTCCAAAACGTGACGGGTCTGTCCTTCGCGGTAACGGCAGGCAAGACGTACAAGTGGCGAGCGACTATACTCATGCAAGCAACGGCGGTCACTAACGGCACACTGAGCACGAACGGACCAGCTGGTACATCGACGTACCGCTTCACGGGAGGACTAGGTGTGAGCACAAACAACGTGAACCACGGCAACGCAAACAACCAGACGAACTCGCAAGCGGTCTCGCTCTCTCTTCGCATCGCATCGGCTGACGGCATATACTCAGCCACAGCCAGTGGGACGGTGAGTATATCAGTCGTGTCAACTGTCGCCGCCGCGATCACTATCAAGACGGGGAGTATAATAGAGTACGACGAACTAATATAAGAATGGCCAGACCTGTTGAATATACAAGACTTTACGAGCTGCTCGACGACTTCGGTCGCGGAGTAGTGGAGAACGCCGTGTCGAACGTGCGGATCATTCGCAAGATAGGAGGCAAGAGCAGACGACGGACGGCGAGCGGCACACTTGCAAAGAACCTGCGCTTCGACCGCAAGCTCACAGGACGCAGTTCGTATCTCTTCTTTTACGCAGGAGGCGAGGCTTCGGTATACGGTGACTTCATCGAGCAAGGTGTCAACGGCACGCAGAAGAGGTGGGGAAGTCCGTACAGCTACAAGGGGGGGAAGATACCTATCTCCCCTATTCTCAAGTGGATCAAGACTAAGGGCATCAAGCCGCGAAACGTGGACGACGAGAACGTGATGAAACGGTCGCAGTTCACGAATGCGGCGAAGGAGTCGGCGAAGCAACCCAAAAAGAAACCGCTCACAAAAGAGGACCTTCTCCTGCGCATGGCTGTCCGCATGGCGAAGAGCATAAGCAAAAAAGGCATAGAGCCGATCTTCTACTTCCGCGACGCTATCGAGACGGAGCTCGACAAGAGAGACGACGACTTCCTCGCAGCAATCGAGGAGGCTATCAGTATAAGAGTCGAGACAGCATTCAACCCAACCAAAAAATTTCGTACATAGTATGGCTATCACAATAAGCGACCAACCCAACGCATGGAGTCCACGAGGTCAGCGCTTGCTCTTCTACTTGACAAGCACAAACACGGCACAGACAGGCTTCCGCGTGAAGGCTACGATCAATATAAACTCGACCGGACAGATATACACCTTCCTCTTGTCGACTGACCCCTACGGCGGCCTCATCTATGACCTCGGGAGTCTGGTCTCTCTTCGTAACTACGAGGACGATCCGGACATTCATGCGTACACAGGTCAGAGCGAAGAGCCACAAGGGAGCGCATGGGAACGCTACGCCGTAACTTTTCAGGAATACTGGACAGTGGACGGAGTGCTCACGCCTCAAGGCTCACCGACTGGCAGCATTAGTATATTAGTCGTGAACGGATACTACCAGATGAGAGACGGCTACAAGCCGAGCGCAAACATCGGAAGCATAGACGTCAAGTACGCACTCACCTCGGGCGCTAACAGTAGAGCTATGAGCGACCGCTTTGCAGATACGCACACGTGGCAGATGCTCCGCAGCGCATACGTCGGTACGCCCTTCTCTCAGAGTATCTACATCCCATGCCGAGAGGCTGACTACGGCCAGCTGTTCATCCCTGTGACAGACACCTACCTCACAAGCAACGACGTCGACAAGTGGAGGATCACTTTATACGACAGCGCAGGAGCTTCTCACGTATACACTAGCGCCTCTTTGTCTGCGTACTATGTGACCTCTCTCGGCGTCTACCCAGCCAACTTGAACGACGACGGCGCAGTCACTGCGAAGCCTGAAGACTACCCCGGCTGGCGGTACTATTTGCTCGAGTTTATTAGCTCGGCCTCGTTAGTGCGTGCGGTCCGCTACGTGTTCTATAACGCGGAACTTTATGGACAGTCAGACTGCCGCTTCACACCGGTGAGACTCGGGTGGGTAAACTCGCGAAGTGGGTGGGACTACTTCAACTTCATCAAGAGGAACGAGGTCACAAATAACATCGAGCGCAAGCAATACAAACAGACGCGCTGGAGAGCGAGCTCGCCGTTCTACCTATCGAGCGACCGCGTGCTCACAGATCGCGAGACTCTTGTGACGCAGACGCTGAGCGTGACGTCGGACTGGGTGCAGGAGAACGAGTACGTCTTCCTCCGTTCGCTTCTGGCGAGCAA
>Ga0102810_1000223_pt1 | contig 20000 bp, 18 predicted proteins | sample ColrivemetaGS573_FD_84506 | JGI IMG/M metagenome (GOLD analysis project Ga0102810, IMG submission 84506) | Estuarine microbial communities from the Columbia River estuary - Ebb tide ETM metaG S.573 | ecosystem: Environmental > Aquatic > Marine > Intertidal zone > Estuary | place: USA: Columbia...
TTATTGTGATGTGCACAATGCGAAAAATAGCTATTAACAAATTTTTAACTATATATTCATTAAAAAGGTAATTATAATAGTAATAAATCAAAAAATAATTAAATATAGAAATAAAATTACAGATAATATAAATTTATGAGCTATTGATTCAATCTATTAAAATTTTAAAATATTGGCAGTTAAATACAGTTACTGATGATTATAGGTACTTGAAAACCTTAATTTTAAGAATTTTTCAGAGCTGGAATGAGCTATGCTTCATAGTGGATATAATTTATCAAAGTAGAATTGCAAGATTGTTTAATAAAAATGTTAATTAATGAAACATTTTTAAATGAAAGGTATAAAAGGGCTTATACAATTTTATTGGAAAAAAAATTAAAATTTTTCAAATACTCCCAATCCAAATAATGCAAAATCATATTTTACAGGATCATTTTTATCCATTTTTCTTAGAGCAGTATCCAATTCTAACAAAGCTTTAGCATCATTTTGTTTTCTATTAAGTAAGCCTAATTTTCTTGCAACATTTCCTGAATGCACATCTAAAGGACAAGAGAGTTGAGAAGGAGAAAGATTTTTCCAAATTCCAAAATCTACACCAGTATTGTCATTTCTAACCATCCAGCGTAAAAACATATTGATTCTTTTTGAAGCTGAACCCTTTAATGGGTCAGAAACATGTTTTGTTGTTCTTTGTAAATGAGGTATTTCAAAAAATATTTTGTTTAATTGATGTATTGCTGGTTGTAAGGATTCTTTGGCTGCATACCTATTAAAAATTTTTTCCAACCCACCTTTGTTTTTGTAAATGTTTTGAAGACTTGTTATGAAAAACTTTAGATCATCTGCATTAAAAGTTCTATGAACAAATTCTTCCATTTTCTCTAAATGATGCTCTTTATGATTCATTACAAAATCATACGGAGAATTACCCATAAGCTCCATCATTTTAGTTGCATTTTTTATTATCATTTTCCTATTTCCCCATGCAATGATGGAAGTAAGAAAACCTGCTATTTCAATGTCTTCTTTTAATTTAAATAAATGTGGAATTTGAATAGGATCACTTTCAATAAATTTTGGGTTATTGTATTGTATCACTTTTTCATTTAAAAATTCTTTAAGTTCTATTTTATCCAAACTTTTTCAATATTTAATCTGAAATTTAAGCTTCTTTTTTTAATGTTCCCTTTAGCAATAAATAAACCTAAATATTTGCCTAAATGATAAAAAGAAAAAGTAAGAAATATTATTGTTATCATAAATATATAGTTCGATTTAAATACAAACATTGTGTTAAAAATCTCTTCTCTTCTTAAAGATTGGAGAATGTGAAAAGGAAAGTAGAAATATTCCTTTAAGCTAACTTTAAAATTTTCAAAACCAAATGTAATATATATTAATGAAAAAATATTCCAAGCAGTTAATGCGCTAAAATATTTAAAAAAGTTTGAATGTGATTTTAAATATTTTTTACAGATTGATTTTAAAGATATAGATTCTAAATTATTTGCTTGATAGCAAATTTCTGAATCAATTTTGTTGCTGTATTTACGCCTGTTGAAGAAACTATCAACCATTAAATAGAATAAGTACTTTATAAATTTCACCTAACGTTTAAATGTTTTTCTATTGTTTTAATAATTTCCGAATGTTTTTCTTCAAAGTTAAACCAATGAATATTTGGATCTTTTTTGTTCCATGTTACTTGTCTTTTTGCAAAACGGCGTGTATTTTTTTTAATTTCTTCAATAGCAAACTCTAATGAAAAGTCACCATCCAAATATGAAAATAATTCACGGTAACCAACAGTTTGTAAAGCATTTAAATTTTTATAATCATTTAATTTTTTGGCTTCCTTTAGTAATCCGTTTTGAAACATAATAGCAACTCGTTCATTAATACGCTGGTACATTAAAACCCTATCTGCAGTTAGCCCTATTTTTATAACTTTGAAATTACGGGGTTTTTTTTCTTTATTTTTAAATGAAGAATACGGTAGTCCCGTTCCTACACAAATTTCTAATGCCCTAATTAAACGATGTGGATTATCAATTTCTATAGTATTATAACTTTCAAAATCTAATTCCTTTAACTTATTTTGTAATGCTCCAAGTTTTCCTTCTTCTAATTGTTTGTTAAATTCTAATCGAATATTTGCATCAACTTCAGGAAAATAATCCAAACCATCAATTACAGCATTTGCATATAATCCGCTTCCTCCAACCATAATAACAACATTATTTTTATTGAATAATTCATCTAACTTAGATAAAGCATCTTTTTCAAAATCACCAACACTATAATCTTCAAAAATTGATAGGTTTTGGATAAAATGATGTTTTACGGCAGCTAATTCTTCAATTGATGGAACTGCAGTGCCAATATTCATTTCTTTATAAAACTGACGCGAGTCACAAGAAATTATTTCTGTTTTAAAATGTTTAGCTAAGTCTATACTCAGTGCAGTTTTTCCAATAGCTGTTGCCCCAACTATAGAAATTAAATAGTTATTCATAGTTTAATTTTTCACCACAATTACTGCAATATTTTGAATTATCAAGATGCTTGTCTGAAGCACAATGTGAACAATGTTGTGTATTTGTATGTGGTAATTGATCTACTTTTGTCATTTCTGAAGTAACAATACCTGTGGGTACTGCAATTATTCCATAACCTAAAATCATAACAATACTAGCAATAAATTGCCCTAATGGAGAATGTGGTGATATATCTCCATATCCAACTGTTGTTAATGTAACAATTGCCCAATACATACTATATGGGATACTTGTAAAACCATTTTTAGGGCCTTCAACTAAATACATTATTGTGCCTAAAATTATTGTAAGAACCAAAACAGAAAGTAAAAAAACAGCTATTTTGGTTCTGCTTGATCTTAATGCGGTGGTTAAAGTTTTGGAAGCTCCTAAATAACGCGCTAATTTTAAAATTCGAAAAACTCTTAATAAACGTAAAGCCCTCAATGCAACTAATGCATGTGTGCCAACAAATATTAGTGATATGTATTTTGGAATTGTTGCTAATAAATCTATAATTCCATAAAAACTAAAAATATATGAGGATGGTTTTTTAATTGTAATAACTCTAACTATATATTCAATTGTGAATAAAATTGTAATAACCCACTCTGCAATATTTAAAAAATTATGATAATTTCTGTCAAAACTTACAATACTTTCAAGCATTACTAATACAATACTTACAATAATTGTTAGTATCAATATTATATCAAACCATTTTCCTTCTTTTGTGTCAGCTTCATAAATAATATCATGAAGTTTAGTTTTCCAGTTTTCTTTATTAAAGTAAGTTTTCAAGGCGTTTGAATTTGTAATAATCTAAATTATAAAAATAATTTTAATTATTTAGTTGACTTTCTATTAGTGTAGCTTAAATTTTAAAACCGTATTAATTTTTCTACGTTATTTTTTTGAAGATATTTTTTAATTATAAATCTATTCTCAATTGAATTTTCCATAGGTGAAATTAAAGTTCTTAGAATTTCTAATTGATTAATTTGATATTCTAAGTTCACAAAACAAAAGCCTTTAAATTGATTGTTTTCAATTAACAATACTGATTTTTCACCAAGGCTCCTGCCTTTATCTATAACTAATAAGTTTTCATTGCTAAATTTTACTTCAGTAAAAGGTTCTTTTTTTGAAAAATTAAACTGAGGTTTGTTCAATTTAATTTCTTCTTGATACTTTAATTGAGCAATTAAATCGGTTCCTGTTTCTTCATAAGAAACAGATACAACAGTATTTTGAATAATAGTAGCCTTTTTAGAGGTTCTTAAAAATAACTGATTTACCGCTTTTTTAATATTAAGACCTTTGCCAATATACAAGATGTTACTTGAGCAGTTGTGCACATAAAATAGGCCTATTTTTGATGGTAATTCATCTAAAATATTCAATAATTTAGGCGCTAATTTTTTACTAGTATCTATTTTAATTGCTTTTTTAACAATTTCTTTGTCATTATCTTTATTTAAAAGTAATTTAAACAGCTGAACTGTAGCAATTGCATCTCCTTCAGCTCTATGGCGACTAGAAACTGGTATGCCAAGTGCGCGGCAAAGTCTTCCTAATTTATAGGAGGTTTGACCTGGAATTAATTTTTGACTTAATTCAACGGTACACAATGTTTTTCTATCAAATTCAAATCCTAATCGTCTAAATTCTGTTGATAAAATTCTATTGTCAAAATTTGCATTATGGGCAACCAAAACACAATCTGTTGTAATTTCAACAATACGTTTAGCTACTTCAAAAAACTTGGGTGCATTTTTAAGCATTCCACTATTAATACCAGTAAGATTTACAACAAAAGGCTGAATTTCTCTCTCAGGATTAATTAAACTTATAAACTGATCAACAATTTGGTGTCCATCAAATTTATAAATAGCTATTTCAGTAATCCCTTCTTCGTTGAATTTACCTCCAGTTGTTTCTATGTCTAATATTGCGTACAAAAAAATTTAAATATAGTTTCTTTCTCCAAAAATTGAACTTCCTACTCTAATCATATTACTTCCTTCTTCAATGGCAATTTTATAATCACCACTCATACCCATTGATAGTATAGAAGGAGTAAAGTTAGTTAATTCATAATTTTTGGTTGAATTTAAGTATTTTTTTAATATCCTAAACTCATTTTTTACAATAGTTTCATCATTTGTAAAGCTAGCCATTCCCATAAACCCTTTAATATGAATATGAGTTAATTTTTTAAATTCATCTGATTCTAATAATTTATTTGAATCTTCAATAGATAAACCAAATTTAGTTTCTTCGGTAGCGATTTTAATTTGTAATAAGCAATCTATTATTCTATTGTTTTTTATAGCTTGCTTATTAATTTCTTCTAATTTTTTTAAACCATCAACTCCATGTATTAAACTAACAAAAGGAGCCATATATTTTACTTTATTACTTTGTAAATGTCCAATCATATGCCATTCAATATCTTTTGGAAGAACTTCATGTTTTTCAACCATTTCTTGGATTTTATTTTCTCCAAAAATTCTTTGGCCAGCATTATATGCCTCTAAAATTGCAGAATCGGGTTTGGTTTTTGAAACTGCAATTAAAGAAACATTTTTTGGAATTGAGTTTAAAATTGAATGTATATTACTTTTTATACTCACTAAACTTATTTTATTTTATTAATGACTAAGCCTGAACGTAATTTTGGTTCAAACCAAGTTACTTTAGGAGGCATAATATTTCCAGTATCTGCAATGTTCATTAATTGATACATGCTTACAGGAAACATTGCAAAAGCAACTGCCATTTCGCCGCTATCAACGCGTTTACTTAATTCACCTAAACCTCTAATACCTCCAACAAACTCAATACGAGTATCGGTTCTTAAATCTTTAATATTTAGAATTGGTTCTAGAATGTATTTTGATAAAACACTTACATCTAAACTACCAATAGGATCGTTATCATTAAAAGTGCCCTCTTTAGCTGTTAAACCAACCCATTTTCCATTCACATACATAGACAAATCATGTAATTTTGATGGTTTTACTATGGCTTCACTAATTTCATTAATAATGAAATTTTCTCCAACTTTAGCAATAAAATCTTCAGCACTTAAACCATTTAAATCTTTTACAACACGGTTATAATCAATAATTTGAAGTTGATTATCTGGGAAATGTACCGCCATAAAGAAATTATAATCTTCATTACCAGTATGATTTGGATTTTTCTTACTGAATTCTTCGCTCATTCCAGCCGCTGCAGCAGTTCTGTGATGGCCATCAGCTACATACGTAAAAGGAACTTTTTCTTTAAAAAGTTGTTCTATTTTTTTATTAATTGAAGCATTATTAATTACCCAAAAATGATGTCCAAAGCAATCTTCAGCTGTAAAATCATATTCAGGAGCATTATTTGTTGTAATATCTGAAACAATTTGATCAATTTCAGGAACTGCTCTGTATGTAAAAAATACAGGTTCAATATTAGCTTCAAGAATTCTGGAAAGTACTTTACGATCTTCCTCTTTATCTGGACGAGTTAATTCATGTTTTTTAATTATTCCATCAACATAATCTTGACATGATGCTGCACCAACAATTCCATATTGAGTTTTGTTGTTCATTGTTTGTGCGTAAATGTAATATTTAGCTTCTGTATCTTGTATTAAATAGCCTTTTTCTTGAAAAGCATCAAAGTTAGATTTTGCATGTAAATACACTTTTTTGTCGTGAGAATCTGTATTTTTATCAAATTCAATTTCTGCACGTGTAATACGTAATAAAGATGCTTTTTTGCCTTCAGCCATCTTTGCAGCTTCTTCAGAATTCATTACATCATAAGGTAAACAAGCTACTTCTTCTATAATATTTGTTGGTGGACGAAGTCCTTTAAATGGTTTTATTATTGCCATAGGATTTAAATTTATTATTCAATATTTTAATTTCAAAGTTACACTTTTTGGTTTTTTTAAAAACTAAAAAGACCGTTAAATTAACAGTCTTTTTAAATATATATTTAAAATAAAACTATTTTAAAATTTCAATAATTTGTTGTGCTAATTCTGTTCCAATTCTATCTTGTGCTTCTGCAGTTGCAGCACCAATATGAGGAGTTAAAGATAGGTTAGCATTCATTAGTAATTGAATTTCTGGTGTTGGTTCTTTTTCGTAAACATCTAATGCAGCACCTGCAATTTTACCAGATTCAATTGCTTTTACTAAAGCAACTTCATCAATAACACCCCCACGAGCAGCATTTATTACAATGCACCATCTTTCATTAATTCAAACTCTTTTGTAGAAATCACATATTCTTTTTGTGCAGGAACGTGTAAAGTTATAAAATCAGCTTGCTTTAAAACTTCTTCTTTTGAAATAGTATTCACATTAAAGAATAATGCTTGGCCATCAAAAAATTCTACTTCTAAATTTACTGCATCAATAAAAGGATCAAAAGCAATAACTTTCATTCCTAAACCTAACGCTATTTTTGCAGTAGCTTGTCCGATTCTTCCAAATCCTAAAACACCTAATGTTTTTCCTTTTAATTCAATACCTTTTCCGTAACTCTTTTTAAAAGCTCCAAATTTAGTATCACCTTCTAATGGCATATTTCTGTTAGATTCGTGTAAAAAGCGAACTAACCCAAAAAGATGTGCAAAAACCAATTCACCAACTGAATGAGAAGATGCTGCAGGTGTATTTATTACTTTTAAACCTTTTTCACGTGCATATTCAACATCAATATTGTCCATTCCAACACCACCACGTCCAATAATTTTTAAAGAAGGACAATTGTCAATAATATCTTTTCTAACTTTTGTAGCGCTTCTAACAAGTAAAACAACAATGTTGTTTGTATTTATATAATTTACCAACTGATCTTGTGCAACAGATGTTAAATCAACTTCAAATCCATTTAACCCTAAAGCAGCGATACCACTTTTGGCTAATCCGTCGTTTGCTAATACTTTCATTTTTAGTTTTTTAATTATGATAATTGTTTTTCAAGATCTTGCATAGCATCAACTAATACTTGTACACTTTCAATTGGCATTGCATTGTAAATACTTGCTCTATAACCACCAACAGAACGATGTCCTTTTATTCCACTGATACCAGCTGCATTCCATAATTTATCAAATGCCTCTTTGTCATCTTCATTGGTTAGGTTAAAAGTAACATTCATTAATGAACGATCTTCTTTTTCAGCAAATCCTTTAAAGTGAGGATTTCTATCAATTTCAGCGTATAGAATAGCTGCTTTTGCTTCATTTAATTTTTCAATTTCTGCAATTCCACCTAAACTTTTCATCCATTCTAAAGTTAACATAGAAACATATACTGGAAATACTGCAGGTGTATTAAACATACTATCTGCATTTAAATGAGATTGGTAATCTAACATTGCAGGAATAACACGACCAGTTTTACCTAAAATTTCATCTTTAATAACAACTAATGTTGTACCAGCAGGACCCATATTTTTTTGAGCGCCAGCGTAGATTAAATCAAATTTAGTAAAATCTAAAACTCTAGAAAAAATATCAGAACTCATATCACAAACTAATAAACTATTAGTTTGTGGGAATTCTTTTATTTGAGTTCCATAAATAGTGTTATTTGATGTGCAGTGTACATAATCAACATCAGTAGGGACTGTGTAATTTTTAGGAATATAGTTGTAAACTTTATCTTTAGATGAAGCAATTACTTCAACATTTCCTAATAATTTAGCTTCTTTTATTGCTTTAGCAGCCCAAACACCAGTATCTAAATATGCTGCTTTTCCACCTTCTTTTAAAAGATTATAAGGAGCCATTAAAAACTCTAGGCTTGCACCACCTTGTAAAAATAATACGGAATAACCTTCTGGTAAGTTTAGTAATTCTTTAACTAAATTACGTGTTTTTTCCATGACGTCAACAAAGTCTTTACCTCTGTGTGAGACTTCAATTAATGATAAACCCAAGCCATTGAAATCAATAATGGCTTCAGCTGATTTTTTTAAAACTTCTTGAGGTAAAATACATGGACCTGCGCTAAAATTATGTTTTTTCATTTTTTTAAAATATGAATTAGATTCTTACGCAAATTTCGTAAAAAAAAGAGAAAGAACACCCTTATTTTTTATAAAAAAACTAATTTAATTTTAATATAAATTGAATTGTATCTACGTTATCTGCATAATTCCACAATTTCGGATGCTGAGTTTGGCCAAATTTTACGAAATCTACAACGTTTTCGTTACTCACAACACACTGAATACTTGATTTTTCGGCATCCAATTTTTTTAGTAAAACTTCAAAATCATCATAATATTCATAAAACACTGTAGCTATTGGAGATGAGTAACTTGTGTCTTCCTTTAACATTACAAAACCATTTTCTAAAACATTGAACAAACTCATTATAAAAACAGCTTTATTATAGTCGTAATTGTTCTCATATTTTTTATAATTTATAATGTTATTGAACTTATAAAGCGCATTGAAAAGTAAGTCGAAATTATAATCTTTTGGAACAAATAATTTTGAAACACTTCTGCAGCCTAAACCAAAATATTGAAAAATATCTTCACCCAATAATTCCAACTCTTCTTTTGTTTCCTTTCCTGATAAAATTGCTACTGAATTCCTATTTTGACGAATAATTGAAGGGTATTTACCAAAATAATGATCAAAATAACGTGCTGTATTATTACTTCCTGTTGCAATAACAGCATCAAAATCTGTTAGTTTACCTTCAGTAAATTGTATTTTATTTTTAAAAGCAGCATTTGTGTATTCTAAAAATTTTGCGATTAATGGTAAAAAATGCTTATCGTTTGAAGATTGTTTAACTATAGTGTTATGACCACTTATTAAAACGGCTAAAAAATCATGGAAACCAACCAATGGAATATTTCCAGCCATTACTATAGCAATATTTTTAGGTTTCAAATCTTCATTGAAAATGTATTTTGAAGTCCATAGCTGTAAATTATCTTCACTTAAAGCTACGCTCCAACTTTCAAAAGCCTTTAAAACATTTTCTTTTGTAAACCAACCATTAAACTCAACAGCTCTTTCAATTTGCATTTTAAAGGCATCAAAAAATAAGGTGTTTATTTCTGAATTATCTACTTTCTCAATTTTAGTAGTTGTAAATTGTTTCAAAAATATTCCTAGTTTGCTAAAGGCATCTATCCGTTGCTTTAAATTCATTGAAAATATTTTTAGAATTAAAATTTTATATTTGCACAAAAATAATCTAAATAATAGTATGGCAATAAAAATAACCGATGAATGTATTAATTGTGGAGCTTGTGAGCCTGAATGTCCAAACAATGCTATTTATGAAGCTTCGGAAGAGTGGAAATATTCGGACGGAACTTCACTATCAGGAAATTTGGATTTACCAAACGGAAACTCAGTAAATGCAGATGAATCTATTGAACCAGTTAGTGATGAATATTATTTTATTGTAACTGATAAATGTACTGAATGTATAGGATTTCATGACGAACCACAATGTGCCGCTGTTTGCCCAGTAGATTGTTGTGTGCCAGATGAAGAAAATGAAGAGACAGCAGAAGTATTATTAGCGAAGCAACAATTTCTGCATAAAGAATAATTATATCGAAAATACTTAAAATCCCAAAAAATAAATTTTTGGGATTTTTTATTTCTACATTGTATACGTGCAAAAAAATCACGTACTTCAACATATCTTTAAAAGGTATTATTTAATGAAAACACGTAGAAATTTTATAAAGCTTACCGCTTTAGGAAGTGCAGCTATATTCACAAGTTCTTGTTTAACTTCAGAAAAGAAAAATGTTACGGTTAGTAAACTTCAAAAAGATATTAAAAAACCAATAGTTATATCTACTTGGAATCATGGATTGGAAGCCAATGAAGCATCTTGGAAAATTTTATCAAAAGGAGGAACAGCTTTAGATGCTGTTGAAGCCGGTGTGAAAAATACAGAATCACACACATATAAAACAAGTGTAGGATTAGTTGGTTGAAACGAAAGAGATGGAAAAGTAACTTAAGATGTTTGCATTATGGATCACGAAAATAATTGTGGAGCTGTTGCCTGTTTGCAAGATATTGAAAACCCTATTTCAGTAGCGCGAAAAGTGATGGAAGAAACGCAACACGTGATGTTGGTAGGTGAAGGAGCAAAACAATTTGCATTGGAAAAAGGTTTTAAAGAAACCAATTTACTAACAGAAAAGTCAAAAGAAGCTTGGGAAAAATGGAAGGAAGAATCAAAATACCAACCAGTTATTAATAGTGAAAATCATGATACCATTGGTTTATTGGCTTTAGATGAAAACGGAAATTTATCGGGTGCTTGTACTACAAGTGGGATGGCTTATAAATTACATGGCAGAGTAGGAGATTCACCTATTATTGGCGCAGGTTTATTTGTTGATAATGAAGTTGGTGCGGCTTGTGCAACAGGTATGGGCGAGGCTGTAATTAGAATTGCAGGAAGTGCCATTGTTGTTGAGTTAATGCGTAATGGAATGTCTCCAACTGACGCGTGTAAAGAAGCTGTAGATAGAGTTGTAAAAAAACATAAAGATTTAACAAACCTCCAAGTTGGTTTTTTGGCCTTAAATAAATATGGAGAAGCGGGAGGATATAGTGTTTATGCGGGTTTTAACTATGCAATGCATACTGCTACACAAAATGAAATGATTGACGCAAAATATAATAGAGAATGGTAAAAAAAGTTGCACTTATAATAATAATGCTAGTGCTAATTTCTTGTAAAACCAATATTGAATTTAGAAAAGATGTTGCTTCATTTTTAATTCCAAAACCATTAGAGTTATCTCAAACAGAAGGGTTTTTTAATATTGATAAAAATATTAAAATTGCAACTAATGAAAACTTAATAAATGAAGCTACATATCTTCAGAAACTTATAGACAGTTCTTCTAATTTTAGACCTACTATAGTTAATGACTATGATATTTCACAGCTTCAAAATGTAATTTTATTACAAGAAGATTCGAAATTTAACGGACAGTTAAGTTCAAAAGAAGGTTATAGTATTATTATCTCTAAATTTAAAATTGAAATTAAAGGAAATTCTTCTGAAGGAGTCATGAGAGGAATTCAAACTTTAAGACAATTATTTGTAGCGGATTTTCATAAAAACCTAAAACGCGATGCGTGGCAAGTACCATTAATTTCAATTAAAGATACTCCAAAATTTAAGCATCGAGGAATGTTGTTTGATAGTGGAAGACATTTTTTTGAAGTAGCTATTGTAAAAAAATATATTGATTTATTGGCTTTGTATAAGATGAATGTTTTTCACTGGCATTTAACAGAAGATCAAGGTTGGAGAATTGCTATTGAGAAATACCCAAAATTGACTGAAATAGGTGCATTTAGAACTCAAAAAGACAGCACTAATTATGGTGGTTTTTACACTAAAGAGCAAGTAAAGGAAATTGTTGCTTACGCTACCGAAAGACATATTACAGTAATTCCTGAAATAGAATTACCGGGGCATTCATTAGCCGCATTGGCTTCATATCCAGAACTTTCTTGCACTGGAAACACTGTTGAAGTTACTAATGAATGGGGTGTGTTTAAAGAAATTTATTGCGCTGGAAATGAAGAAACATTTACTTTTTTAGAAGATGTATTAACTGAAGTTATGGAGTTATTTCCTTCAGAATATATTCATATTGGAGGTGATGAAGCACCAAAATTAAGATGGGAAGCTTGTTCTAAATGTCAGAAAAGAATAAAAGATGAAAATTTGGCTGATGAACACGAATTACAAAGCTATTTTATACAACGTATTGAAAAATTTCTTCATAAAAATAATCGGAAAATAATTGGTTGGGATGAAATTTTAGAAGGTGGTTTATCACCAACTGCAACAGTTCAAAGTTGGAGAGGTGAAAACGGAGGAATTGTAGCTGCTAATAACAATCAATATGCAATTATGTCGCCAACGTCACATTGTTATTTTGATTATGGAATTGAAACAATTGATTTAGAAAAAGTATATAATTTCAATCCAATTCCAGCAGAATTAGCATCAGAAAAACATCAATTTATTATTGGTAGTGAGTGTAATTTATGGAGTGAGCATATACCTAATGAAGAGAATTTAGATTCAAAAGTATTTCCAAGAATATTTGCAATGAGTGAGGTACTTTGGACTTACCCAAAAGATAGAAATTTTCTAGAATTTTATAATAGAGTTCAAAATCAGTATGGTATATTGGAGGCTCTTCACGTTAATTATGGTTTAGAGTTTATACCAGTAAGTTTAAAAAGTACTTTAAAAGATGATAAAGTTCAAATTGAAGTAGTTACAAAGCATAAAGATTTTAAAACGACTTACCGTTGGAATTGTGAAGATTGTGATACCATATTTGTTGAAACACCTTCCGTAATTTCATTAGATAAATCAGCAGTGTTAGAAATTGAAACTTTGAAAAATGGTAATAAATATGGAGCTAATTTATTGCAAAGTTTTAAATTACACAAAGCTATAAATAGCGAAGTTAAGCAAGAATATCTATATAACGAGATGTATAAGGCATCAGGTGCAAAGGGCTTGTTGGATGGTAAAATTGGTTCTGAAAATATAAGAGATGGCAATTGGCAAGGGTTTTTTGGAACTGATATAGATTGTGTTATTGATTTAGGGAAAGAAATTGATATAACAGAGATAGGCGCTAATTTTTTACATAAACAATTATCGTGGATTTTAACTCCAAAAGAAGTTGTTTTTCAAACTTCGGTTGATGGTATTACGTGGAAAGAATGGGGAACTGTAGTATCTAAAGTTTATCCTAAAAATAAAGAAACAATCTTAGAAACATTTTCAAAAGAAAATTCTCCTGAAACTGTTCGATACGTGAAGTTATTTGTTAAAAATTTAGATCAGTTACCAGAATGGCATGAATTTTATAAAGGGAAATCTTGGCTGTTTATTGATGAAATATTTGTGAACTAATGAACTTTGAAATTTGTACAGATAGTGTTGAAGGTGCTATAATGGCTGAAAAGTATGGAATAAAACGTATTGAGTTATGCTCCGCATTATCAGTAGGTGGTTTAACTCCAAGTATTGGTTTAATTCAACAATGTGTTAAAAATTCAACGATTGAAGTGCATGTGATGATACGGCATAAAGAAGGCGGGTTTTGTTATTCAGAAATGGATATTACGTTAATGAAAGTTGATATTAAAAAAGCTAAAAAAGCAGGTGCAAAAGGCGTTGTTTTTGGTATTTTAAATTCAGCTCATGAAGTTTCAAATTTGAATATAGAATTGGTTGGTTTTGCAAAGTCTTTAGATTTAGAAGTAACGTTTCATAGAGCATTTGATTTTGTTTCAAACTACCAACAAGCTATAGAAAAATTAATAGCGATGAAGGTAGATAGGTTGTTAACGTCAGGATTACAAACAACTGCAGAGAAAGGATTAGCTACAATTACGGAGTTGCAAACTAACTATGGAAAACAAATTCAAATTATGGCAGGAAGTGGAATCAACGCTTCAAATGTTTTGAAAATTGCCAATTCGGGTATCAATAATATCCATTTTACAGCACGAAAATCAACTCAAAATATAACTAAATTAGGAATGGGAGAATTAATGATTGTAGATGAAGATAAAATTAATAATATTGTAAAGCTGTTTTAATGAATAGACTACTAATAATTGTATTTCTTATGATCTCCTTTATTTCTTGTTCTGAAAAAGAACCTGCAACATCTTTTTTATTAAATTCAAATTGGGAGTTTGCAAAACAAGGCGATGCTACTTTTTATAAAGCAACGGTTCCAGGAGTTGTGCATACCGATTTATTGGCAAATCATTTAATTGAAGATCCTTTTTGGGAAACCAATGAATTAAAATTACAATGGATAGAAACTGAAAATTGGAATTATAAAACAATTATAAATATAACTAAAGAACAGCTTTTTCAGGAAAATATAGAACTGGAATTTGAAGGGTTAGATACGTACGCAACAGTTTTTTTAAATGGAGAAAAAATAATTGAGGCAACCAATATGTTTCGAACTTGGAAAGCTGATATTAAAAAAATTATCAAAGTAGGAGAAAACCAATTAGAAGTGAAGTTTGTTTCTCCTCTAAATTTTAATCGTGAAAAAGTTGAAAATTACCCATATAAATTACCTTCAGGAAATGAAACTGTTGATTTTAAGGTAAGCTCGTTTACACGCAAAGCAGCGTATCAATTTGGTTGGGATTTTGGGCCTCGTTTTGTAACTTCAGGCATCTGGAAAAACGTAAAAATGAATACTTGGAATACTGCGAGAATCAGAGATTTTTTTGTTCAGACGGATTCAATTAGTAACAATAAAGCTTATTTAACGGCAATTATAGACGTTGAAGGAACTGAACCTGATAATTTGGAATTGTTCATAAACCTAAAAGATAAGAAAGAGATAAAGAGACTGAACACTATTTCTGTTAAAAATAAAAAGGGTACTCAAACAATTCAACAAAAAATTGAAATTGAAAACCCTAATTTATGGTGGCCAAACGGAATGGGAAAACCAAACTTGTATGGATTTTCAATTGAATTAAAAAATGGAAATCAATTACTTGATACTAAAACAGCTGAATTTGGAATAAGAACTGTTGAATTAACTCAAGAAAAAGATACGATTGGAACTTCTTTTTACTTCAAAATTAATGGTAAATCTTTGTTTATGAAAGGTGCAAATTATATTCCTCAAGATGTTTTTTTACCTCGAGTTACTGATAGAGCTTATCATAAAATTATTGAAAAAGTTGTGAAAGCAAATATGAATATGTTACGTGTTTGGGGTGGTGGAATTTATGAAAAAGACATTTTTTATGAGCTATGTGATAAAAACGGAATTTTAATTTGGCAAGATTTTATGTTCGCAGGAAGTTTATATCCAAACAATGCTGAATTTTTAAAGAATGTTGAACAAGAAATTAAGGAAAATGTAAACCGTCTTAAAAAGCATCCTAGTATTGCTTTATGGTGTGGTAATAATGAAATAGAAGTTGCTTGGAAAAATTGGGGTTGGCAACAGCAATTTGCTTATACAAAAAAAGATTCTATTGAAATTTGGGATTCCTATACATATTTATTTAATGATTTGATTCCGAAAACGCTGAAAGAGTTAGATTCAAAAGCGAATTATGTGAGTACTTCTCCTTTAAGCAATTGGGGAACGTCAGAAAATTTTAACCATAGCAGTATGCACTATTGGGGAGTTTGGCACGGAAAAGAACCTTTTAAAAATTATAAATCGAATGTTGGTCGTTTTATGGTTGAATATGGTTTTCAATCATTTCCATCAATGAAAACAATAAAAAGATTTGCTTCAGATTCTAGCTTTTCATTCGACTCAGAGACAATGAAGAATAGACAAAAAAGTTATATTGGCAATGGTTTAATATCCAAACACATAGATACTTGGTTTGATAAACCAACTTCTTTCGAAGACTTTGTTGTAAAAAGCCAGAAAACTCAAACAATTGCGCTGCAAACGGCTATTCAAAGTCACAGACAGCAATCTCCTCATTGTATGGGAACGCTATTTTGGCAATTAAATGATTGTTGGCCTGGACCTTCTTGGAGTATTTTAGATTATTATGGTCAAGAAAAGGATGCTTTTAGTACTGTAAAAGAAAATTTTAAATCGATAATTGCGGTTTTAAATTACGAGAAAAATGAAGTTGAAATAATTTCTGATTTAGTTTCAAATTTTAATGGAAAAATAGCGGTTTCATTGATTGAAAAACAGTCTTCAAAAATAATTTCAGAGCAAACCTTTTTTGTAAAATCTTCTTCAAAAACTAAACTAAAATTACCTAAAATAGAGGTTTTAAATTCAGAAATTTTTGAATTGAAAATTGTGTTAAAAGATAGTGCTAACTATGTTGTTTATTCTGACAGTTTCAGAATTATTCAATAGTTATTTCATCAATAAAAATCCAGGATTTACCGCCAGCGCCTAAGTGCCACTCTGGACATACTCCAAAGTTTTTAGCTATCATTTTTACATAACGAGTTTTTAGCGTTGTTTTAAACCCAAATTCTTTAGTAAAAGAACCTTCTTGTTTAAGGCTGAAATCATTGGTAATTCGTTTTAGCATAGTAAAGTTAAGACCATCAGTTGAAGTGTAAAAGTCAACATATTTTGGAAACCAAATCCACGAACGGTTGTCTTGTAGAAAACCAGTTGAAATTTTAGAAACAGTTTCTATTTTCCCTAAATCTACAATTGCTTCAACATCTTGACCTTGATATCCTTGCCAAAAACCAGTTCTGAAATTATTACTTCCTTTTAACATATCAATTAAAGCACCAGTTCCTTCAGCGGCGTATTGATTGTCATATGTAGCATTTAAAGTAATAGTTCTACCAGATTTAATTTTTAAAAACTCACTTGTAACAGGTTTGCTTTTTATCCCTTCTTTATTTACTGAAACAGCTGTGATAGTTGCAGTTTTAGTGATAATAATAGGACTCTCATATTTTAACCAAGTTGTATTTTTTTGCTCTCCAATGTAATATTCTAAATTGCAATCGGTGCAATTACTTCCTATGGTAATTTCTAAAGATGCTGTAAAAGTTTTCTTTTTAGCATCTATAAAAGGAACAGGAACAATCAAATTAGCTGTAATTTCTGAAATTGGAATATTAGCTTTTCCAACGCCAAATTCTTTTGAAGGGGTGTTTCCCATTTTAAAAATCAATTCACCACCATTCATAATATCTTGATGTAACAAATATGATTTTGTGTATTTTTTACCATTTAAAATAGCAGATTGTATGTATTTATTTTCATCTGATAAATTTTCAGTTTTAATTTTAAAAACCGTCCCTTTTTCTAAATGATAGGTTACTTCATTAAAAGTTGGTGCGCCAATCACATAATAATTCATTCCAGGCGTAACTGAATAAAATCCAGAAGTACTCAAAACAAACCAAGCACTCATTTGTCCGCAATCTTCGTTACCCGAAAGTCCGTCAGGAGCATTCCAATATTGCTCGTCTATAATTTGTTTAACACGCTCTTGAGTTTTCCAAGGTTTACCTATAAAATTGTACAAATAAGCCATATGATGACTCGGTTCATTTCCGTGGGCATATTGTCCAATTAAACCAGTAATATCAGCTTGATGGCGACCTGTAGTTTCTGAATTTGTGGCAAATAAATCATCTAAGCGTTGCTCAAATTTTTCGTTTCCACCAAATAAATTTATCAATCCAGAAACATCTTGAGGCACAAATAATGAATATTGCCAAGAATTTGCTTCGGTATAATTAAAGTTTACTTCTGAAGGTTCAAAAGGTTTAAACCAACCACCATTTAAACGAGCTCTCATAAAATAGGTAGTTGGATCGAAACTATTTTTATAAGATTGTGATCTTAGTAAAAATTTAGTGTATGTTTCTGTATCTCCTTGAACTTTTGCAAATTGCGCAATACACCAATCGTCATAAGCATATTCTAACGTTTTTGAAACGGATTCCGATTCGTCTCCAGCTCTAATATAACCATACTTTTTATACGATTCTAATCCGAAATGATTCAGATTTGCACCATAAATCATTGCTTCCAAAGCTGTTTTTGAATCGAAATTTGTGATTCCTTTGGTATAAGCATCAGCAATAACGGATACTGAATGATAACCAATCATGCATTCCGTTTCATTACTGCTTAATTCCCAAACAGGCAATCTACCACCTTGTTTATAATGCTTTAAAAAGGTATTGATAAATTCGCTGGTACGTTTTTGTTCAATAATGGTATAGAGTGGGTGAGCAGCTCTAAAAGTATCCCATAAAGAAAAAACCGTATAGGTTGTGTTTAGAGTGTCATTGTGAATTTTTTGATCCATTCCTCTATAATTTCCATTCACATCAGAAAATGTATTTGGAGCAATCATAGTGTGGTATAAGGCAGAATAAAAAACGGTTAACTTTTCTTCATTTTTGTCTTTTACTTCAATTTTGTTTAAGGCTTTTGTCCAAACAGTTTTTGCACTCTCTTTGTAACTACTAAAATCCCAACTTGAGGCTTCTCTTTTTAAATTTTCCTTAGCGCCTTCAACACTAACTGCTGAAATACCAACTTTTACAATTACTTCTTTTAAACCTTTATTAAAAGCGACTACTTTATATAATTTTTCAGTTTCTTTATTGGAATCATTTCGGATTGTATCAACTAAAAAAGGCTCCGAAAACTCCATATAAAAATAAACATACTGATTAGTTGCCCAAGCTTCAGATTGTCTAAAGCCAGAAATAGAAGAGTTGTTTTCAATATTTATTTCCGAACTAAGCACCTTATCTCTGTGATATAAATCTAACAGAATTTTATTATCTGTTTCTTTGTTAAAAGTGTATTTATGAATTCCAACGCGAATTGTAGCGGTTAATTCAACTGCTATATTTGGTTTGTATAAATGAACTTTATAATAGCCTGGATTTGCACTTTCAGTTTCTTTCTTGAATTCAGAAGGAATTAATTGCTGATTTTCAATATCTTCAATTGAAATCTTCTCGGAATGATTAAAAGGCATTAATAATATATCTCCATAGTCTGAAATTCCTGTTCCACTTAAATGTGTGTGTGAAAAGCCGTAAATTATAGAATCAGAATTATGATAACCTGAACAGCCGTCCCAACCAGTTAAACGGGTATCAGGACTTAATTGAACCATTCCAAAAGGCAATGTAGCACCTGGAAAAGTATGTCCATGCCCACCAGTTCCAATAAACGGATTTACCAATTCATAGGCCGATTTTTCACTAAATTTTTCAGTTGATTCCTTTTTACAAGAAATAAAAATGAAACCTATAAATATAAGAGCATATAAATTGTATTTCATATTGTTTTACATTATTTAAGAATTGGTTTTAATATATGAATCGCTTTTTCTGGCAAAGTAAAAAATATAGAAATAACAAAGCACCATTAAAATTAAAGCTGGTTTAAAGTCAAATTGATCTGTAAAATATCCATAAAGTGGAGGTATAATTGCTCCTCCAACAATTGCAGTACACAAAATACCTGAGGCTTGAGGTTTGTAATTTCCTAATCCGCTAAGTGAAAGTGTGAATATAGTTGGAAACATAATTGAGTTAAATAAACCAACCAATAAAATAGAAAACATAGCAACCAAACCATTTGTTAACATCGAAATAGCTAATAATGAAATTGCCATCGTTGCAAAAAGGGCTAACACTTTAGCCGGAGCAATAATTTTAGTCAAATATGCTCCTATAAATCTGCCTATCATAGCGCCAGACCAATAGAATATGACAAATGCAGCTACAATTGCTTTACTATCTACATTTTCTAAATCTTGTTGAATGATACTTTCTGAAATAGATCTCATCCATTGCGTATTTTTAATTACTTCGGCTAAATTCATATCTAAAAAGTAATTTACTAAATAGCTTCCTATCGCAACTTCAGCACCAA
>Ga0102810_1000227_pt1 | contig 19786 bp, 21 predicted proteins | sample ColrivemetaGS573_FD_84506 | JGI IMG/M metagenome (GOLD analysis project Ga0102810, IMG submission 84506) | Estuarine microbial communities from the Columbia River estuary - Ebb tide ETM metaG S.573 | ecosystem: Environmental > Aquatic > Marine > Intertidal zone > Estuary | place: USA: Columbia...
CCCCCAGCGAGGGGAAGTAAGGCTGTGTTCAAAAGTGTACGGAGGAAGCCATGACTGACGCACCAAATCTATGCCCCACCTGCCGTACTGTTATCACGCCGAAAGAGGCCAAAGAATACCAAGCCCTGCAAGCCCGCATTGATGAGCTGGAAGCCGAACTTGCAGCAAAACCCTAGAGGAGTTGCCCGCGCACATGGGGATGAACGACTATGACGCACAGGTCCGAATTGCTGATCAAAGCATTGGAGAAGAAATTACTTGTCCACAATGTAACAATAACTGTCGCCAAGGGCGCGACTGTCCGAATAAACCAAAGGCCCCTGACTTCTGGGCTATTGGTTTCTGGGTGTATGCCATTGGCTGCACCGCCTACACCGCCGCAGTGTTTGTTGTGGCATACGTTACCTACCACTTACCCTAAGAAAGGGGAAAAATATGAGAAATTTTTTACTTGCAACTGTTGGCTTGGCAGCGCTGTCTGCGTGTACGCCTGAGTATGCTCAACCCATCTGTAACCGCGCGGCTATCGCATGGGACAAGTGGGGCGAGCCTACTGAGCTGGACGAAATCTGTCTGCCTACACCAGTGCCAGTGGTCACGCCAATAGTGGACCTTCCCCCAACTGAGGGGAACCCGCCAGTGGACGAGCCACCAGTGGACGAGCCACCAGTGGACGAGCCACCAGTGGACGAGCCGCCAGTGGACGAGCCTAAAGTAAAAGGCAACAACGGCTGGGGCAACGGTGACCAACCAGCGCCAGGAAATTCGTTGGAAAACAACAACGCAGAGAACGACCGAGGCGGTCGCTCACAACGAAACCACGGACAGGCGAGTGCTGACTGATGCAAACACATGAGTTCATAGCGCAGTTTAGGTACTCTGCCGACAAGGGGATGGATAGCTATCGTATCCTCAAGGCTGGAGAGCGCGGAGACTGCGACGATTTTGCTATGACTGTTGCATATCTAGAGGCGGGCAGTATTGCCCGTCTTTGGATCAACATTCTAACGCTTCGCACCACGTTTCATCGTGTGACAGCCACGGAGGGTGAAGGGCATCTAGTGCTCAAGCATCGTGGTCAGTACATCGACAACATCAAAAAGTATTGGAGGCCAACAGTCGATTACAAACGCAAGTTCCCCTATGTGAGGGGACCATTGACAATCGCAATCAAACTACTGATAGGAAAGTTCCAATGAATAAGATTGATGAGTTCGATAAGCAGTTGCAGGGGCTGGTCAACAGTGACCGCATGAAAGACTATGGCCACCCTGCTGACCACTTCGCCAAGAGCGCTATGTTGAAGCAGGAGTTGTTCAAAGACTACACTGGCGACTTGTCTATGAAACACGCTATGGAGATGGTGGTCGATAAGCTGGTGCGGTTGTCTCATAGCCCGTACCACTTGGATAGCTGGATTGACGTAGCTGGCTATGCCCGCACCGCAGTCATGGTCATGGATAGACACGAGATGGGTCCTGAAAGGTCGTTCATTGACGAGGCGCGAGAGCAACTTCGCAGGGAGAAGTACAACGCTGGCGGCACCTTTAAGGACTACGAAGGGACCGTCAGAGAACCGCTGCCCAAAGGCTACGAAGGCAGACCGCATCAAGCAGTCCCCTTCGGTGGGGAGAAAGACAATGGATAAGTACCTAGCAACCAAGTCGAAGGCGCAACTAGAAGCGCTGCACCGCATCGCCAAGACACGGCTGCGCCCGTTCTTCACTGATGCAAAGGCCATGATAGCTTTGCGGGAGGCGAAAGATAAGGCATGAAAGTAGTCAGGTACATAGGACCTAACGAAGAAATACCGAAGAACCGCAACGCCCTTATGGACGATAAAGGCAAGGTGCAACTGGACTTCGGGTTTCTTGGCTGGGCAGAGCGAGACAGGGCGCATCCTATGTGCTATGGCTGGCATAACGTAATAGCAGAAGATTGGAGCGAGGTGCAATGAAGACTTTAATGGACATTCAAGTAGAGGATAGTAACATCTTGTCTAGTGGACAGGACGTGCCTAACTTCTCATTGGCTGGTACTGGTAAGACCTTGACAGCGCTTGAAGCGTTCAAGAAGTCTGGTCATAGCCGTGGTCTAGTGTTAGGCCCAGTCATTTCTTTGCAGATGTGGAAGGAGGAAAGCGAAGAATGGCTGGGCTGCAAGACGCAGGTACTACGCGCAGGAAACGACATCATCGACCCGTCTGCTGATCTAATCGTGGCACCGTATGACCTAGCGGGGCAGTCCATGCAAGCTAGGCTGTACAAAGAGTTTACCCCCATTGAGGGGAAAACCTCAGCGCTGATCTTGGACGAGAGCGACAGGCTACGGCGTGCTACATCGAAGCGGGCTTGCGCTGTGTATGGTACACGTACAGACGGACGCGGCGGGTTCATGGAGAACCATGATCAGGTGTGGCACATGACAGGCAACCCTGTGTACCGCTTCCACGACGATCTGTGGCCTATGCTACATGCCATGTTTCCTGACGTGCTAGAGAAGTATGTTTCGACTGAGTATGAGCAGTTCGTCCGTAACTTCTGTGTCGTAAAATTGAAAAAATTTAACGCCCGCATGGAGCCAAAGCTGACGATCATCCGTTCGCAAAGCGAACAGGTAATCAACCACATACTGTACAAAGAGATAGGCGCTATCAGGCGGAAAGAAGCACCCGACCTGCCAGAGCTAACAGAGAGCACACTTTACCCTAAGTTAGGGGCAGTTCCAGCAGAGTACGGCAAGCTAGTCAACAAGATGACAGAGCAGTCCTTGCTCAAGGCGCTGGTGACCAGCAATGAAGACGGCGAGATTGACATGCAGCATGTGTGGCAAGCAGTTGCCTTAGCTAAGGTGAAGGGCGCTACCGAGTACATCGAAGACTGCTGCAAGCAATCGCCTGTGCTTATCGGGGTGTGGCACAACAGCGTAGGACAGGCTTACTATGAAGAGCTTACCAAGGCTGGGCTTAAAGTGCGGCGGGTCTATGGTGCTACACCAGACAGAGAGCGCGAGGAAATCCGCGACCTCTTCAACGCTGCCGAAATAGATGTAATCGTAGGACAGATGCAAGCTATGGGTGTTAGTTGGAACTTGCAAAAGGCATCGCATCGTGTTATCATTGCTCAGGATCATTTCAGCCCGTCAGTTATTGAGCAATTCTTTAAGAGGGTATGGCGCAAGGGGCAGCAAAGCAAAACCTACCTAGACTTCTTATCCTCAGAGCACCCGCTCGACCGCATCATCGCTAAGGTGCGTAAATCTAGACAACGCTCACAGGAGAAGTCCCTTGATTAAACATTGTTGCGAGAAGCTAAAAAATGACTTGGACGATAAGGTTATTGAGTATGATGACGGTCGCTACAGCGTGAACGGCTGCTGCGGCGGCGGCTGCTACGTTATGAGCAACATAAAGTTCTGCCCACACTGCGGAACCAAACTTACCCTAACGGAGGGGAACTAATGTCTGACCACGACGAGCACAAATTAGAGGCACAGCGGCTAGTGATTAAGCACATGGCGGCTCTTTATGAAGAGGTCAACAAAGAGGGAGCGTGTCATATGTGCGTTCTTCATGGGTTGATGGCGTCGTCTATAGCCAATGTTATGGTGCTAACTCCGTCACAGGGCGAGGTCTTTGAGTTCATGGATACAGCTTACGACACAGCAGAACTGTGTCTAGAGCAAGGGGCGACTGTTAAGCTAGGCAGAGATAAGCGCAAAATGAACTAACAGTAAAAAAGTGCTTGACAACTGTTTAAGAGTATGCTAGGATCATTGGACACAGGGAATGGGTTATTCATGTTTACTAAAGTTAAGCTATTAGGGCCAATGCTCGAAGAGGCTGTCGCCAATAAGGTGATGGCTTGGCCGACCTACGACGGGCAGAACCTAGACCGCGCCAACTTTGTGTCGTCCTCTGAGGTCGGCAAGTGCGCTAGGCAGATTTGGTTTAGTAAACACCTTCCCCCCGTTGAGGGTAAGTTTAAGTGGGGCTTCGCAGAGCGCGGACACGGGCATGAGGCTTGGGTAGTAGAGATGCTACGGTCACTGGACAACGAGTTCGAGTACCTGCACGTAGGCGATGAGCAGGTCTCATTCCATGCTGGTTATCAGAGCGGGACACCAGACGGCGTGTTCGTTAATCAGGGCCGCTGGTGGTTGTTCGAGCACAAGAGCTTTGACCCACGATCAAAAGTTAGTAACTTCCCGAAGCCTGAGCATATCAAGCAGACGGTACAGAATATGGACCTAGTAGAAGAGTGCTTAGGAGTTACCTTCGATGGCGCACTGCTAGTGTATAGTAACGCATCCGACTTCTCAACAACGTATGAGTTTTGGATCGACCGAACTTCCCCTGAGGTAGGGGAAATGATGATAGCCTTGGAAAACCGCGCAGAGGCTATTATGAACGCAGAGAGCGCGGATGATGTCGAGCCTGAGGGTTTGCATAACGGCGGGTGTAAGGTATGTGCCTACGGTTCCCAATGTTCAGCAGCCGTGACGGCAAGTAAAAATGAAAGAAATCGCTATGACAAAATCACAAAGCACGGCTCCAAATTCTTTGGATAACATGAAGCCGCTTATCAAAAAGCTGCTCGAACTGCGCATGGACGCGCGGGACATTGCTGCCGAGATCAAAGAGATCGAAGGCTTGGTTAAAGAAGCTACGGCAGACAAGGGCAAGATGCAGCTAGACAACTACATCTTTGAATGCAAGACAATGGCTGGCCGCAAGACTGTGGACAAGCCAGCGCTTGAAGAGTTCCTGTCTCAGCATGGCAAGAGCTACGACGACTTCACCAAGGTCGGCGCACCATTCATGCAGTTGAAGGTCGATGAAGCGGCTCAACAGCTATAGTAATTCCCCTCACTAAGGGGATGCGGTCAGGGCGCTACCGCAGCTTAGCGCCCACAACCCATAAGGAATTGATAAATGGGAAATGAAGTAGCAAATCCGTTCGGTGCTGGCACCGCAATGGCAAACCGCCAAGAGATGGCAAAGCGGGCGCAAGAGAGCGCTCAGAATAGCTCACGCGCTGGTGCTCCAGATGGTTCAGATTACATGAACTTCTCTGGCAAGCGTGGTGCCTACACTATCGGGCAAGAGAAGCGCAAGGTCGATAGCGACGAGCTTTGGGTGCTGAACGTCGGATCATTCGAAGATGGTTTTGTGTGCTGGAAGGGCGGCAAGCCTGCGTCAACCCGCATGTACAATATCTACACTGGCGTGCCGATCAGCCAGCCTAGCGATGACGAGCTTGGCCCGTTCGACACTGGCCGTGGTGAAGGCTGGCACCAAGCTAAAGGTTGGGTAGCCAAGTCCGTTGACAACGATCAGCAAGGATACTTCAAGATCAATAGCGTATCTGGCGTTGGCGAGATGGCGGATATGGTCGAAGAGTGTTCGCGCCGCATGGCCGTTGGTCTACCTTGCTGGCCTGTCTTCCAGTACGACATGGAAGAGTTCGAAGCGCAGGGCTACAAAAACTTCAAGCCGATCTTCAATGTTGTTGGCTGGCTTGACGACGAAAATCTCGCACTGACTGCTGAGGAAGAGTTTGATATTGACGAGTTGATCGCCAATTCAGGCGAAGCCGACCCAGCACCAGCGGTCGAGAAGAAGGCTTCCAAGGCTGCTGCCCCAGCTAAGGAAGAGGCTGATCCAGAAGAGAAGCCTACTCGCAGCCGTCGCCGCCGCGCGTCTGCTTGAGTAACCTGAGGGGCGGGATGACCCACCCGCCCCTCACATTTTTTCCCCTAACTGAGGGTAACCTTATGACCAAGATTAAAGTAGACAAGCTAACTGAGGCTGAGCTTGACGCTCACTCGGAAGAGATTGAAGAGATTATGGCCGACGCCCAAGAAGAGGCCATGCTGAACGCGCAGCTAAAGCAGCTAGATAGCGCTGCTGCTGACTTTCACCAAGGCTATCTAGCGATGGTCAAGGCTCTGGGTTCTTTGCCTGAGAGCCGTGGCCGCGCCATAGCCATGACCCATATGGATACAGGGGTTCTCTGGGCGCAGCAAACATTCAATGACTTCAAGATTGCTCTGAACAAGCAGTCCGATGGCAGCTAGTTACGCCAAAACAGAAGAGCACTTCAATGCGTCGTGCAAGCGTTATAGCCTCATCAGTCTTGATGAAGCTATAACACTGCTTGCCGACATGGACGAGTTCGCTCTCGACTTTGAGACAACAGCACTGGACCCGACCAATGGCGAAATCCGCGTTACCAGCATCTGCAACGACGAACATCACTTCATCATCGACCACCTTATCAGCGGGAACTTTAAACTACTATTACCCTCACTTAGGGGAAAGCGCATCTGGGTGTACAGCGCTACATTCGAGACCCGCTGGTGTGACTACTATTCTGATCTTTGGGAATACGACGAGCTGCTTGAGATTTGCGACGTGGACTATCTCGCAAAGTCCAAGCTGGGCGGTTACCCATCAAGCCTCGCAAGGATGGCTGGGCGCGACTTGGGTGTTATCCTAAACAAGGATGAGCAGAACAGCGACTGGTCACGGCTACAACTGACGCAATCGCAGCTTGACTACGCTGCCTTCGACAGCCACGTGACGTGGGAAATTTATAAGAAGTGGGACGCAGAGCTAACCGACGAACAGTTTGAGGCTGCTCTCTTTGTCTTCAATTCCTCGGTACGTGGCACAGTAGAGGCGCAGAAGACAGGGCTGTACCTAGACCAAGACTACCATGAAGGCACGGTAGCGCTTTGGGAGATTAAGCGAGACACTTTTGAGCGCTACCTGCGTAAGTACACGCCGACCAATATCATAGCTAACTTGCGTAGTGATCAGCAGATAGGCAAGTACCTAGAGCAGATACTAGACCCGAAGGTAATTGCAGACTGGCCTAAGACCGATAAGAAAAAGCAGATGCAGTTTGAAGGCAAGTTCCTTCGTTCAATATCTCGTCAGTTCTCTTACCCATTCAACCGTTGGCTAGCAGCGCTAGCTGGCTACAAGTATTACAACAAGTACCTATCCACCTACGGCGACAACCTGCTAAACTCAGCAGCGCTGGCAGGGAAAATCCATTCACGATTTAACATTGCTCAAGCGATCACTGGTCGCTATAGCTCTTCATCACACAACCTGCAAAACATACCGCGCAAGACAGTAGTACGCAAAGCATTTTATACCCCCGATGAGGGGAAGTTGCTCATGTGCCTAGCTGACTACAAAGGTATTGAGATTAGGGTTCTAGCGGAGATTAGCGGAGATGCGCAGCTACTCCAAGACACTATCTATTCCGATGTTCATGCAGCTTCTGCTGCGGCTATCTACGGTCACGATCTGGCTTATGTACTGGAAGTCCTCGCCAGTGGGGGCGAAGGTAAGTATGCCAATATCTATCCGTTGTTCAAGGAACAGCGCACCAAAGCTAAAGGTTTTACTTTTCAGTTGCTCTATGGTGCTGGGCCAGCGGCTCTATCTGACGTTCTACGCTGCACCTTTGACGAAGCAGTAGAAGCTATCGAAGCGTGGGCACGGCGCTATCCAGAAGCATACAACTACAGGAACATAGCTTATGATAACATGGTTAATAGTGGGGGCTATCTGCCTGTATGGGACGGTCGTACTGTTCGCGTCTATAAAGATGATCAGAGCTTACCCGTTGCTGCTAACTATGGGGTGCAAGGAGCGGCTGCGTCAGTTATGTATCGTGCTATGTATCGTTGTCATAGAAGATTTTATGAAGCCGATCTTCCTGCTCACGTTGCTGCTACAGTCCACGACGAGATGCTTAGCTACGCGGAAACGGAATTTGCTGAGGAAGCTATGGACGAGCAGATAGCAGGTATGGTTGAAGCATGGACCGACATCTTTCCTAACTCGAACACAGACAACCTTGTGGACTACGCAATCGGCACAACTTGGGCGGCTAAACCATGAATGAAGAAGTATTTAGAATGTCGGGGGAGCTTAAAGCTATCTCTAAGCAGCGCCCACGTACTGGTAAGGCTGGGCACTTCTTTACGCCTAAGCGTACTAGGGACTATGAGCGGGCAGTCAGAGAGATGGCTGAGGTGTTCGTCACTGATCCACCAGCAGACTTCCCTGTGCATATGAGCATTGAGATTGTCCATGCGGTGCCTAAAAGCTGGCCCGTGTGGAAGCGCTGGGCAGCGCTCAACAAGTTCATCTTCCCCTCAGTAGGGGATTTAGACAACAAGGTGAAGGCGATCAGCGATGCGCTGAACGGCATTGTGTATATCGACGATATTCAGATATGCAGTGATGATAACAGTCAGGTTTATGGGGCTAGAGAACTACTGACTGTCAAGGTAACTAGGGCAGGTTACACACTTACAGAAGCAAGGCGGCTATACGATGACCACATTAGTAGAGGCGGCGCTTGAATGGGCAGCGGATGGTATCCCTGTATTTCCTTGCGCACCGAACAAACAACCTATGACGCAACGCGGGTTCTACGACGCTAGTACGGACCCAGAAGCAGTCAAGCAAATGTTCTCTTTGGCAGGAGAAGACACGCTCATTGGCGCTCGCATGGGCGAGGCTAGTGGACTGTTTGCAGTTGACTTAGACATCTACAAGAGCGGTGAAGAGGGCGAAGCCGCCCAGAAGTACATGGCTCAGTTGATCGCTGACGGTCTGTTACCAGACACCCAGCGCCACCGCACCATGAGCGGCGGCTTGCACCTGATCTATCAGTCCGATGACGCATGGCCTAACTGTAAGCCTAGTAAGGGCGTTGACATCAAGGGCGAAGGCGGCTATGTAATCTTACCCCCATCGAGGGGATATTCTATTGAGGATGATGCAGGCTTTCGCACTGCACCTAAGGCGCTGATCGAAACACTGTTGACCGCTAAGCGACAGCACACAGAGAAGGACGTTGACGAACATGTCAAAGCAATTACCGCAGGTCACGACCTGCATGACAGTATTACATCTATTGCAGCAAAAATGTTTAGACAAGGCCGTTCCGCTGGAGAAGTGGCAGATCGCATATTTGAAGCTCTTAACGGATCAGTCGCAAAGTCACCAAACCATCCTCGACATGAGAGGTGGCGCTCACTGTACGAAGACAGCAGCGGAGAAGTATCTCGCATCCTTAATAGCGGACGGGAGAAGTATGACCAAGGAGCAAAAACTCAAAAGGCCAGAGACAGAGCCGACCAAGAAAGCGTAGACCGCGTTCACAAGGCAGCAGCAGCCGCTGGCTTTGCGCCACCACAGCAGCAGAGGGACGAAACACATGGCAAGCAAGAAGAGGCTAAGCATTCTGCGGACGACTACGCTGGTGAGTGGCCGTTCGCTGGCGAAGGATACTTTGCGACCGACGAACTTGACATCGCAGATCAACGATTTAATCTCTACCCATTATTCGCAGAGCAAGAAAGTGTGGTCATTGCCGCTGACCCAAAAGCAGGTAAAACAGCCATCAGCCTCAAGCTCGCAACCCACGTTGCGTTGGGCAGGGACCTTGGGCCATTTAAGGTAACCGATCCTCGCGGCGTATTGTACTTCGCGCTAGAGGGTACGCGGGCTATCAAGCTGCGACTAGAAGCAGAGAAGCGCCACCAGAAAGAGCAGGGACATGAGTTTCCTGACAACCTACCACTGTTCGTGGTGGAGCGGCCAACGAACCTAGTCAAGGCTAGGGACGAAAACGTGGCTAAGGTAGTAGCAGCCGACCGCTACATGCGCGAACACTCTGGCTTCGGGCTTGGGTTGGTTGTTATTGACACATTAACGAAAGCCATGCCAGGATCGGATCAGAATAGCGTTGATGATACTAGCACCCTATTCGACTTCACCAGCCAGATACGTGGGCAGGGCGTTAAAGCTACTGTTGTGTACGTCCACCACACTGGCAAGGACGGTAAGACACGTGGCTCTAGCAACATTGAAGCTGAGGTTGATGTAGTCCTAAAGATGAAGAAGCAGGAAGACGGCTCGACCATGATGTTCGTACACATGGCACGAAGCATTGACGACAACTCTATGTATCGCTTCCAGTTGACTAGCTATGATTTAGGTGAGACTACTCAGGGTATCCGCCAAGCAGCGCCTATTGTTACCCTAAGTGAGGGGAACCCAGTAGCTGAGGGCGCTACCGAGGATGCAGTTCGCGCTGCCAAGATAGCGCCATTCTTGGCTTCGATAATTGTGCTGGGTGGTGGTGCGCATACGGTCAAAGACCTGTTCCAACACTTCCGCGACAGCGGCCTGTTGGTTGGCCGACTGCGCAGGAAGGTTGTTACAGATATGCTAGAGCTGATCTTTGATCGTGAAGCTGAGGTGACCTTCAAAGGCCACATCATCACACAGACAGAAGACGGCGTATCAGTTAAACCGCCTTACTGATCGTCAGACAACTCAGAAGCAACAGGTGGTACAAACCCAGCTAGCCCGCGTAGCAGTGCAGGAACATCGGCTTGCAGCCTATCGTTTACTGCACCTGCTGCTTGGGTAGCGGGCATCTGCATAAGGTTGCTAAGGACACCAGCCTGCGCCGCTGGGCCAGTACCTCCTTGTCCTAGCTGGGCTATCTGCCTGCGACCAGCACCAGCACCGATAGCAGTTGACAGCACATTAGAAGCCGCGCCGCCCATCAGCATCCAGTCACCCAAGTTACCAAGCCCTGTGCTTTGCTCACTAAAGACAGAGGGCATCTCAGTGTCTACTCCACGACCAATTTGACGCATCACAGACAGCCGCTCAGTAGCAGCAACCAACTCTTGCACGGCGTCTGGACCGACCACATGACGGATAAGGTCTAGGCGGCCCTGCATCTCAGCCCGCTGCATGTAGCTGCGTACCTGTAGCGGGCTGGCCTTAACTTCCAAGTCATCCAGTATTCTAGACTTTACGCCCTCAATGAACGCGGCTATTTCTGGTGGCGACCTGTCTGATGTCATAATAAATGTGTCGTACAGGTCAGACCCGCTGCTAGACTTGGCAGCGCCAACACCAGCCTCAAAGGCATGACGTAAACCAATTTCTGTGCCGTACTGAGCGTCTAGCACCTTAACGTCTGGGGCTATCTCGTACAGCATATCACGCACAGCATCTCGAACTGGCCGCAAGTTGTTGCGTACAATCTCTTGATCAATACTTGACCCGCCGTCCATCGTGCCAACGTCACCGAACCGCCCATTATAGATTACCCCGTCTAGCTGCTTACGCAAGGTGAGCAACTGCTGCGGAGTAAAGTCAATGCGGCGACCTCTAGCGTCTACTGTTCTGCTTGGGATCATCGACCTCAACCTGTTGTAGACCGCCTCTTCCGCCCCGTACTCGCGATTAGGGAAGGCTCTGGACATGACGCCTTCTATCCTGCTTGTAGGCACACCAGTTACCCTACCTGAGGGTAACTCTCTGGTGTTAGCTAAGGCCGCATCATACTGAGGTTCTAGCTCAGAACGTAGCTGACGACCTTGATTTTCAATCTGGGTGAGGCTGCGTACATCTGGGCTACCAAGCGCTGCGCCAATGCTCTGCTGAAACTCAGGCAGTGCTAAGTTCTGTAGGTTCTGCTGGTAGTCCATAAGCTCTCTAGTAGCACGAGCCACTTTCATGTGGCTTGCTCCTGACATAGTGCGAACAGTCTTGGCTAGGGCATCTGGGAACACCTCAAGCAACGTGGCGTCTTCTCTGCCTAGCTCTTGCATACGGGCAGCAATAGCGTCCGCGTCAAACGCATTTTGTCCAAACAGTTTGGTAACAAAGTCTTCTCCGTAAGCAGCGCCGAATAGCTCTACCAAATCTTCGCCAGTCTTTACATCAGCGCCTAGCCCGAAGGCTGGCTTGATCAGCTTAGCAAATGCTCCGATACCCTCCGCCGTAGGCTGTAAGATACCACCAAACGCAGCGCCGTAAAGCGCAGATGTTCCAGCCTCATCCAACGTACCGCCCTCAGCAAGGGTATATAGCGCTGCCTCGGTGCTACCTACTGTCGCTGCTGCGCCAGTTCGTGTGAGCATACCGCCTGCCCCGCGTGACTGCAAGAGCTGTCCCAGCACAGGTAGCTTTTTAATGCCTTCTTCTGCGGCGTTAAGAACCGCACGTGGGCCACCAGCTAGTGCGCCAAAAAACTCACCGCCAAGGTTTGAGTTCTCGTTGACCAGTTGATTTGATTGGGCGCGGCGCTCGGAGAACGACGGCCCGTCAACGCCCCTCACCTTGTCGGCTAGTGTGTCTGTTGCTGCGTTCAGCGTACCAGCTAGACCAAAGCTAAGGCCCTTGTCGATACCTGTCATAGTGTTCTCTATCGTGCGCTGCGCACCTGCCTCCCTGCCCTGTCGTGCGCTGATCATGTCGTCCAGCTTGCCGTAAGGGCCAAGCTGCTCAACCACATCACCAAGGAACCCGCGCACAGGACCAGCACCGTCTGCTCTACCTTCCCCTTCCTGAGGGGAAGCCTCGTAGTTGTCTGGTCGAACAGCTACACCACCTGTTTCGGCTGCGCCCTGCTCCATGAGGGCAATCATTTCTTCTCTGGTCATCGTGTGCCTCCAAGAAGCGCCTCAGCGCGGTCTTTTCCGTATAGCTTGGTTAGAACCTCGTCAGCAAACCCGTAGTAAGGTTCGCCGTCTGGACCAGCAACCCTGATCACAGTAGTAGGCTCAATGTTGCCTGAACGAATGTCATCAGCCAAAATTCCCATGTATCCCTCAGTACCTTGATTAAGCTCTGGGAACGTGTCGCGGTTAGAGCCTTCGAGCGCCTCGTCAATAGCTGCCTCAAGTGCTGTTTGATCGCCAAGCATCTGCGGATCGTCGATATGCTCAATGGCAAATTCTCTGCGGGCAGCAAGCTCAATATTTACCATCTCTTGGGCGCGAATGATACGCTGAGCTAGACCAGCCTGTTTGAGAGCGTTGTCGCCCACATTAGGCATAGCCCGCATGAAGTTTTTACTTTCCATGTCGGACGAAGCACCAGAACCAGTGGCTCGGAACTGGGCAAAGTATTGGCCGATCTGGCTCTCCATCTGTCTGGAACCGAATACTTGGTCGGGGGCCATAAGCAAACCTGAGGCACCGTCCCCGATCACTTGATCAAGAATGTTCTGACCAAAGGCTAGGGTGCTGTCAAACGGACCACCGCTATAGCGGTCATAGTCTGGTGCAGTAACTCTCGCTACTACGTCTTCCATAGCAGACACCAGCGGGCTAGCTGTATCTATGTTAGCTGCTAGAGTATTTGAGCGCTCTTCCAGATTAGCAAACCTGCTTTCTGCTGCTGCTTGTATAGCTGGGGTAGCGCCAGACTGCGCGCGTGCTAAGTCAATAAGAGCTGCGCGGATAACGGGACTTGCGTTGGCCGCTAGCGCAGTTTTGACTTGTTCTGTTAGCCCGTACTGGTCCTCAGCTACTCGAATAGCATTAGCTAGACCAGCCTCTGTCTTGACATTAGCGAATAGGCTCCGAAGGCCAGAGCGTTGCGCACCAGTGGTAGTTGCGTTTGCGATGAATGTCTCAGCAACTGCCACTGCTGTTCTGTTGACAGCGGCACCCTCATCAGCGTTTAGCGCAGCCGCTCTGTTTGCGCGTACTTGCACCATACCAGCTTCTGGGCCTAAGCGCTCTACCAACTTCCCCTCCTCAGGGGAAAGACTACCAGCATCAACAAGTGCTTGTGCATCCGCTGCGGCTGCTTCGGCGTCTACATTCTCATCAGCGGCAGTTTCTGCCAGACGCTCTGCACCTTTACCAGCAGCCTCTTGCAGCATCGCTTGCGCAGCAGGGTCGCCAGCTAGTGCCTCTTGAACAAGCGGATCATCTGCTCTACGGCCAGCAGCACGAGCAAAGGCGTGGACAAGCCCCTCACTCATAGGTGGCTCAGGAAGCTCTCCGCCCGCGTCCTTAATGGCGCTCTGTAGCGCTGTCATGGCTTCTGTGGACTGCGGGTTAGCCCCTAGCCGAGTAGCTGCTGCCCTCACAATAGGGTCGGCCATGAACGGGATTGAGGCGTCTAGTAGCGCACTACCTTCCGCTGCTCTAGCTACGTCTTCTTCGTCCCCGTCGTCTGGCATCGCATACTCTTTCATCATGTCGTATGCTAGATCAGGATGGTCGGCAACAGCGCTAGCGGTACTGGCAGGGACGCCTACAGCCATCATGGCTGCGATGCGGTCTTCTCTTGACAGCCTCTCCAGTGTGCTTAGCTTCGATGGCTCGCGACCTTTGATTTGGCCCATAGTGGATAGCGCCTCACCGAAGCCCTCTTCACCCGACATAGCAATCTCTGCCATACCGCTCATGCCCATGTCACTGAATTGCTGGGCCAAGACACCTTGCTGTCGGCGCATCTGTTGCTTAGCTACCTGCTCAGCTTGTTGCTCTTGGTCAAGCTGCGCTCGCTCCATGCGGCGGTCTTGTTGGCTCCCGATAACGTCGCCAAGAGCAACGGTAGAGCCAGTGCTCATTTGACCTAGCCCAACTGACAAGGTTTGCAGCATATCAGCCGCCAAGAGGCGACGACGGCGCTTGCGGTTAGCCTCTTCGCTATCATCGTCAGCGGCTGGCTCTGGTGCCGTCATAGCCTCTCTGATGCCTGATGGCGTAACAGGTGCGTCGTCTACTGGTACGCCTAAGCTGTAGGCTGACGCCTCAGCAATCGGTGCCATAGTGTACGCAAACTCTTCGACAGTAGACAGCTCGCCTTCTGCTGACGGGAACGCCTCGTTGAGCATCGTGTCGTAGTCTGGGTTAGGCTCGTTGCCGTCGCCGCCGTACTCTAGTTCGCCGCCATAAGCTGGCTGCGGATTAGGCTCGTTGCCGTCACCACCATACTCAGGCTCACCGCCATAGTCTTTACCATCTCCCCCTAACTTAGGGGAAGTTGTGCTGACTGCGCGATCTTCTGCGTCACCCAACAAAGAACTTAGATCACCTCCTCCCGATAACGCTTCTGCTATAGCTGCCAGTGGTCCAGCCATAGGAGGCTGTGGCCCATCTGTCAGGGCACTGATGCCGCTGCGCTCTTGCGCTGCGCTGATCATTTGCTGACCAATGAGGCTAGCGCCTTGAGGACGGCCTACGGCCTCGCCTGTTCGCTCGTCCATCGCTGGCATATCGTCGCCAAAGCTGAGGTTGCCACCAGCTTGGCGGGATAAATCTTCCCCTTGCTGAGGGGAAAAGGACAGTCCAGCCTCATAGCCATCAGGGTTGCCGTTGGCAAAGATGTCGTACATCATCTCGCTATAGCCAGCACGTTGCGGAATATGTTGAGCGGCAGGGCGAATGAATTTGGAGGCGATCTGCGTACCGATTTGTCCTGCGCTATCGCCTTGAATGGCGCGCTGGAAATTGTTTCGCTCAGGGCCTACTGTGCCTTCGTACATGTGGTAGCGGGCTTGGGTCAGAAAGTCGTTAGCATTTTCTTCGCGTTGGCTGGCGAAGTTGCGTAAGGCACTAGCGCGAGTAGAATTAGCTTGCAAGATACCAATGCTGTCTGTACCGTCAGCACCGTCGCCAGCGTTTATGGCGTTCGGGTTGCCTCGACTTTCGGCGTATATGTTGCCAAGCATACCTGCTGCCTGCATAGGATTTAATCTGCCTTCTGTGGTGTAGAAGTCGTATAGCTGCTTGAAGGTGTCGTAGTTAGGAAGCCTGTTCTCAGCCATTTACTTGCCTCCGAGATAGGAACTGCCCATACCAGCACCTAAGCTAAGATAGTCGAACAATCCTGGATTTGATTTCTGTGTGGTCGTACCAGCACCCGCCATAGGGTTACCTTGCACACCAGCCAGCGCTGTCGCCAAAGCTGTCTGAGGATAGCTTTGGAAGGTATCGTACTGGTGCGTACCTTGATCAAGCACCTTCTGCATGAGGCCCTGCTGCTGCATACCTGCCTGCATCTGTCCTTGATTTGCTGCTTGACCCATGTTGAAGCCTGTTGGCGCAGCATTTATCATTCCCTGAGATGCTTGCATCTCTTGGCCGATACGTCCTTGGCCTAGCTGGGCTGCTGTGTTGAAGCCCTGCTGGTTCATAGACGTGATGCCTTCCAGCATGTTGCGGTTGCTGTTGTCCATAACTTGGCTTTCAACAAGCCCATGACGAGCACCCCCGAAAGCGCCTTGCTGGGCTGCTTGAGCCTGCACCATGTTCAGGTCCATGCTTTGCTGGTCGCGCATCCGTCCTACAGTGTCGTTGACTACCTGACCCTGATAGGGGTTCAGATACTGGTTCATAGACCGCTGAGTAGCACCCGCACCAATAGTGCTAGATAAGTTGCCAAGACCACCTGCGTAGGCACCTGCTGACTGCTGGAAAATGTTCCCCTGTTGAGGGGAAGTTCCGCCAGCGGCTGGGTCGTATGACTGTGGGCTTGCTGGCTGTTGCGGGGTTTGCTGCTTTGGCACGCCTTTGCCTGCACCTCCAGCGCTAGTTGCCTGTGGTCTGTTGGCAGCCATAGAGCCTGCCACTGCGCCTGCTGAGGCTAAATTACCGCCCATCTACTTGCCTCCTGATTTCTTTTTCTTTAGCGAGCTGCCGCTACTGACCTTGTTGCTTCCGTCTTTGTCCTTGCTTTTCCAAGGCGTAGTTACTTTATTGCTGATCGCAGACACACCGCCTTGGAACGTGTCGCCACTAGCGCCTGCGCCGCCACCATCGAACATGTCTCCGAAGGACGTGTAACCGCCACCGCTCTGGCTGGCAGTCTTGGGTTTACTGGAGTAGTTGGAGCCTCCGCTGCTGCCGCCACCGCCGCTGCTGCTGCTGCCACCGCCGCCACCGCCACCTTGCGGAGCAGCCTTGCCAGCGCTGCCACTCGTAGCGCCTGTCCCGTCCTGAGTACCCCATAGATTGACACCGCCTAGCGTCTTGCCGCTGAGGATAGTGTCGCCAATGGTGCCGTAGTTCTCTAACAAGCGAGACCTGCGTAGCTGGTCTGCCTCTGACATAGAGCGTTCTACGTTCTGATCATACAAAGCTCCTGTGCTGTAGCCCTTCACCCCGCCAGCGCCTATCTCTTGCTGCGGCATGTAGCCGCCAGCGCCAGTGCCTAGACCGAAGGCGCTAGATGCCGCGTTAGCGCCCTGAAAGGCAGCTTCCTGCTGCGGAGAGAACCCAGCGATAGTTACCCCTCGGTTAGGGGCATATGGAAGCGATGCGCTTTGCAGAGCAGCACCCAGAGTGCCAACAGCGCCTTGCTGTAGCTCTTCTGGTAGTTTTACTTCCGTTGTCTGTGTAGAACCTTTTCCGCTACCCATCAGTAGGTCTCCTTGTACATGATGGAAAGCACATGCTTCCAACCGTCATTTTTCAGTGCTCTTGGCCAACCAACCCGACCAGAGATAGCCATGTACTTGCACCCAAGCGCCTTGGCTCTCTCGTTCATGTCTTTCTCGGCGTCCTTGATTGCCTGCATCTCGCCACATGCAACGAAGCAGTGGTAGATGCTATAGGCTGGATACTCTTCGAACTGCATGATAACGCAGCATCGGTCATATTTGTAGAAGTGTCGCTCTCCGCGCATGATACTAGCCACAATGTCATTGAATGTGTACTGGTTATCTACGTGGGCCATAGCGGCTTCGATCTGTTCTTGCCAGCGAAGTAGATCGTGCATCAGGGTAATTACGTCGCCTGCTAGGTTAGACGTGTTCCCCTCAACGGGGGGATTATGTGCGTTCATCAGAACACCTCGTACATTAATGTGGGAGAGGTGCTAACACCATATACCACTTTATAACGGTTGTCAAGTGTCATTATCATGCATCCTTATAGACCGCCAACCCGAACCGCGCTAACACTTCGATGTTATTGGCAGAAGTTTCCACGATCTGCACAGAAATGTCTGTTTGCGCTGGGAACACCACACCAGATTTCGGCTCAAACGGTGGCGAAGCAACAGCGTTTCCTCGTATAAATTGGAACTGATAACGTGGGCTTTCGTTAATCCGCCTTGTCCACAATGCGCCTTTAATGGTCGCTGAGGCAGATGCTCGGCTTACTTCCACATCTAACTTACGAAGCACTGCCGTCGATCCAAACGGAACAGTCCAGCAAGCGATAGTGGTTTGGCTCTGCCCGATAGGCATAGCGATGTAGATGTTTGCAGGTGTCGCCACCTGACGAACTGTGATTGTGCCGATGTTGAATGTCGTATCGTTGCCGCTGTCGTAGTAGCCACTATTAGCCCGCCACCATGACCCAACAGAAACAGGCGTCGTGCCTGTTAGCGTGTAGCTTGCCGTTTCATATTCCGTTGATGTAGGTGTCCGTAGGCCAGTAATGTAAACCGTGCCTGTGTCGCTTGCGCTAGAACTGACGACTTCTGCTGCCGCCTCTGCGCCAACTTGGAAGCCTGTATAAAGCTGGCTACCGTTCCATACATCTTCGGGCACCGTACCCGTGTCAATATCAAGGTTACGGCCAAACTTCTCGACTGAGTAGGCGTTAGGAATGTTACCAAGCGCTAACTGTATGTTATAGTCCGTGTTCATTGCTTCCCACCTTCCATCCACTGAATAAACAGGGGTTTTTAATGTTGGATCATAGAGCATGATCCCATCAGTAGCCGCTCGCTCCATGACGTTCTGCGATCTGTGTGGCAGCAGCACAGGTAACGGGTTGTTGACCTCTTCAAAGCGGTTGCCGCCAGACAAGAACGTGTACATAGACCGCGCCCACTGCCCTATGTTAGGGAACTGGTCAGGGTTAGGTGGTAGCTTCTGCGCCATTAGCGGCCCCCTGTCCCTCTGTTAGCGATGTCAAAGCGGACTTCTCCTAACTCTGCCATAGCGTCTGTCATGTCCACACGTAGCCGTAGTTGACGCCCGATAGCGCGTGTGGGGATTGGTTGCTGCTGCTGATAAGCATACGGACCATAATCAAACTCTTGTGCGTTGGGTAGCTGCCGCCCTTTAAGAGTGAACGTAATGCCGCCAGTAGCTGCCGTGTCTGGGTAGATGTATCGCACAGCCATGTTGACAGCGCCGTCAGCAATGTCTAGCGGCCCGCTCTCAATGAAACATTCCCCTTCTGAGGGGAATGTGTCTGATAGCTCATGGTTGAATATCTCACCATCAGGATTGATAGCCAGCACAGTAGTCAGAATACCTTTGTCCAAAGCAGCGGTGCGGTTGAGCCTGCCCGTCTGCCAAGTGTTCATCTGGTAGTCCCACATGACGTAGCTATCTACCTCAGTTGTCGTGGTGGACGTTGATTGATACAGCCACCAGATTTCCGAATAATCAGTGTTGGTGAACGTGGAGATTTTGCCGCGCTGGAAGAAGTCCAAATCTTCATAAAGGAAGTCGATTACGTCGCACGGAACAGGCCGTACAGTACCATCAAATAGCCAGAAATTACGGTCGCCCCACCAAACAGCGAAGCGATCAGTTTTAGCGATTGCGCCAGCGTCTAGCGGACCACAGTTCTCGCCAGCGATGTCTACCCGATAGACGTAAGGAGGTCCGATATACTGAGCTACGTTGGCGTCATTTTCTCCGAGGATCAGGATAGAGTTAAGCACATTGATGATGCGCAACAGCTTGCCGTTACCAGCGATAACACGATCAATAGACTGGTTATTCGTGGCTGGTGTCCAGTCTGTGCGGTCTTCGATGTCACTGGCCTGTAGGCGACGTGGTATGTCTCCGCCGCCAATAGCCAATACTTGGCGCTCGTCTGTGACGATAGCGTCCTGCACGTCGGTAGGAGCATTGGTCACTAGAGACAGCGTTAGCGTGGCTATGTCTAGCTCATACATGCCGCCGTTAGCGCGTGATCCAGTAATAAGGATTTCGCCAAAGTTAGAGTAATACCACCGCGC
>Ga0102810_1000229_pt1 | contig 19590 bp, 19 predicted proteins | sample ColrivemetaGS573_FD_84506 | JGI IMG/M metagenome (GOLD analysis project Ga0102810, IMG submission 84506) | Estuarine microbial communities from the Columbia River estuary - Ebb tide ETM metaG S.573 | ecosystem: Environmental > Aquatic > Marine > Intertidal zone > Estuary | place: USA: Columbia...
ACTGGAGACCTCCGGGTTATGAATCCGACGCTCTAACCAACTGAGCTACCACGCCATTTATTGAGGGTGCAAATATAAAAATAAAAAACTTGTTGTGGCAAATTTATTTAGCTATTTTTTTAATAATTTAAATTTTTTTAGAATGGATAATTTATATATATTGTGCTTTTAAATAAAAGAGATGACAACAAAAATAAAATTTGAAATAGAGTTTCCAATACACGCTTCACCTCATATGTTATATCAATATTTTGGAACGCCTTCAGGGCTTTCGGAATGGTTTGCGGATAATGTAAATTCTAGAGGAGAGGTATTCACTTTTATCTGGGATGGATCAGAAGAAAAAGCAAAGGTTTTACAAGAAAGACCAGAAGAAAAGATAAAATTCAAATGGTTAGATGGCAAAGACGACAAATCGTTCTTTGAATTTAGAATTGAGGTAGATGAAATAACTAAAGATGTATCTTTAATAGTTACTGATTTTGCAGAAGAAGATGAAATAGAAGAATCTAAAATGTTTTGGGAAAATCAGATTGATGAATTGAAACATACAATTGGCGCCTAAAAAATAAACTTTTTACAATTATAAAACCTTGAGAATCTCAAGGTTTTTTTATTTAGTTTTACTAATTAATTTATACATTATGATAAATTTTAACGGTTCACTCGAAAACGATTCTATAAAATTATTTAATGCAAATAATAGAGCTTTTAAATATGGTGATGCGCTGTTTGAAACAATTAAAGTTGAGAATTTAAAAATTATTTTTTTAGAAGACCATTATTTTAGGTTAATGGCTTCAATGAGAATGTTAAGAATGTATATTCCAATGAACTTTACTTTAGAGTTTTTTGAAAATGAAATTATAAATACTGTTAAATCAAATAATTTAGAAAATGCAAGAGTACGTTTTACTATTTTTAGAAATGATGGCGGTTATTATACACCTGTTAGTAATAAAACCAGCTATTTAGTGGAAGCTTCTATTTTAAAAAATGTATTAAAAGAATCGTATACTTTAGACATTTTTAAAGATTATTATGTATATTCTGGGTTATTATCAACTGTTAAAACCGCCAATAAACTTACAAATGTATTGGCTAGTATTTATGCAGATGAAAATGAACTGGATAATTGTATATTATTAAATGAAAAAAAATATGTTGTTGAAGCAATTAATGGCAACATTTTTATAATAAAGGATAACGTTATTAAAACTCCACCATTAATTGAAGGTTGTGTTAAAGGAATAATGAGAAAAAAAATTATTGAAATGCTTTCAAAAAGTGAAGATTATTCAATTGAAGAGATTGCTATTTCCCCTTTTGAGCTTCAAAAAGCAGATGAAGTTTTTATTACAAATGCCATTGTTGGAATTCAGCCAGTTACAAAATATAAAAAGAATACATTTAAAACTTTAATAGGTAAGAAATTGTCTGAAAAAATAAAAGCTTTAGTTTAATGCTGGGTTTTTAGGTGCATTTGCCCAAATTTGATATTCACCACCAAAGGCCATTAATTGATTTTTCCAAATATCATCACTTTTTATGTTAAGCAAGTTTGGATATTTGTTTTTAACAATAACCCATGTAGATTCTTTTAACTCTTCATTTAATTGATTTATTGACCAACCTGAGTAACCAAGAAAAAATCTTATATCTGTAGCTTTAATATTTTTATTGTGTAAAAGCTTAGTAAGAATATTAAAATCACCTCCCCAATAAAATTCGTCATCAATTGGAATACTATCTGGAATTAGTTCTGGGATTTTATGAATAAAGTATAAATTCTCTTGTTCTACTGGACCACCATTATAAACAATAAAATTACATTTAATTTCTGGGATTAAATCATTCAAAACAAATTCTGTAGGTTTATTTAAAATAAAACCGATACAACCTTCTTTATTGTGTTCAGTTAAGTAAATTACAGATCTGTTGAATTCTTTATCATTAAGTATAGATGGCTCCGCAATTAATAATTTACCTTTTGTCGGGATTTTATTTACCATAGAACTGACATTGTATTTTTTAAATATAGTAAAATTTCTTTATAAAAAAAACTCTTCAAATTTTTTGAAGAGTTTTTAGTGTAATAAGAAATTTCTTATGTATTAGTTCACTGCATCACTAAATCCAGCTCCTGCTTTAAATTTCACTACATTTTTAGCTGCAATTTTAATAGCCGCTCCAGTTTGAGGGTTTCTACCTGTTCTTGCTGCTCTTTTAGAGATAGACCAAGTTCCCCAACCTACTAATGCAACTTTACCACCCTTTTTAAGAGTTTTTGTTACATTATTTGTTAATGATTCTAACGCTGCTTTAGCCGCTGCTTTTGAAATGCCAGCATCAGCTGCCATTGCATCAATTAAATCTGATTTGTTCATAATTTAAATTTTAAATTAATTGGTTAAACATTTTTTACTTACAATAAGCTTAACAAAGTTAGAGGGAATAAGGGTTTATGCAAGTTTTTGGCTAAAAAAGTGAGTTTTTTGTTAATAAATGATTACAAATGTTAATAACCTTGCTTTATTTTTGAGAGAAAAGCTCATAAGCCCTTTAAAATGGGGATTATTTCATTATAGAATTTGGGTGAAACGTATAACCATTCAATAAACTTTTACTATCCATTTTCTTTTTTCCAGCTAATTGCAAACTTTCAATTACCAAAAAACCATTTGAAACTACAACCTTAATTTCATTTTTTGAAGTAATAATTGAACCTGATTTTAAGTTGTGGCTTTCATATTCAGGTTTTACATCAAAAATTTTAACTTTAATAATTTCTTCATTATTAATTAATGTTGTCCAAGCTGCTGGATACGGATTTAAGCCTCTTATCAAATTATAAATATTTTTAAGAGAATTTTCCCAATTTATTTTACACGTTTCACTAAATATTTTTGGAGCTGGTTTTTCCTCAATTTCTGGTTGTTTAATTGTTTCTACAGTTCCTTTTTCAATCATTTTTACAGTATCTACAACTAAATTACTTCCAATAGTCATTAATTTAAAATAAAGATCTCCTAAAATTTCGTCTTTTCCAATATTAACCTCTTCTTGTAAAATAATATTTCCAGTATCAATTTTTTCATCAATAAAAAAGGTTGAAACACCAGTTTTAGTTTCACCATTTATTATAGCCCAGTTTATTGGTGCCGCTCCTCTGTAATTTGGGAGCAAAGAAGCATGTAAATTAAAGGTGCCATATTTTGGCATTTTCCAAACAATTTCTGGCAGCATTCTAAATGCCACAACAACTTGCAAATTGGCATTTAAATTTTCAAGTTCTGTAATAAAATTCTCGTCTTTTAAATTTGTTGGTTGTAATATATTAAGTTTATTTTCTAATGCATATTTTTTTACAGCAGATTCATTTAATTTTCTCCCTCTTCCTGCAGGTTTATCGGGAGCAGTAATTACACCAACCACATTAAATTTTGCTTTTATAAGTGCATCTAGAGTTGCAACAGCAAATTCTGGAGTTCCCATAAATACTATTCTTAAATCTCTCATTAAAGTCTTAATTTAAATTTATTTTGCGAAGTTATAGCAATTTTATTTTTTTCTAAGAGTATTTTAATAGAATTTAAAAGTTGTTTTTCGTTATATTTTAATAATACAGAAAGTTCTTGTGAAGATAAATGCTGTTCCGCTAGTAGCATTAAAATTTGATTTAAAATTTGAGGAGTGCTTTCTGAACTTTTATTTTTGGACTTACATACATCACATTTTCCACAATTTTCAGTTATATACTCATTAAAATAGGAAAGTAGTTGAATATTTCTACACGCTGTTTTATTTCTAATAAATGAAATAGTAGCCATTAATTTTTCATATTTCAATTGATGCTGTGTTTCTACATTTTTTGAAATACTATTAATTGTGTAATCATCTTCTCTAATAACTAAAAATGAAAGTTTGGAATTCGAATTTTCAAAGGTATAATTTACAATTCCTAGATCATTTAAATTTTTTAAAGTTGAAATTACTTCACTTTTCTCAATTCCTATTTTTTTTGATAATTTATGCTCATCAATTATTGTGAAGTGTTCAAAAATTCCACCGTAACTTCTTAATATTAATTTAATTAAGTTGTTTTTTGAAGGGTTATTTTCTAAATAATTAAATAAATTTCTATTGCTAACAATAAATTTTAATACAGACTTTTTAGTATAGTTTTCATCAAGCAAAATAATATTTTCTCGCTCTAATATTTTAATGCAATTATATGTTTTTAAAATGTTCAATTTATAAATTGCACAAAATTCTTGCAATGAAAAATTGAATAATTCAAGAGGTTGCTCCCCTAAAGTAACTTTATAAAATTGATTTAAATTTGAATATACTTTTTTAATAAATTTTAAAGAAGGAGTTGTAGTTTTAAACCTTTCTTGAGTGTCATAAATAGTTGCTTCATTGATTAAAATTAATGAAAACGACTCTTTACCATCTCTTCCAGCTCTTCCAGCTTCTTGAATATAATTTTCTAGACTATTCGGAATATTTAAATGAATAACTGCCCTTACATTAGATTTATCAATACCCATTCCAAAGGCATTTGTAGCAACCATAATTGGTTTTTCGTCAGTTATCCAGTAGTTATATGCTTCGTTTTTATCATTAATAGAAAGGCCACCATGATAAAAAGTACTTTTAAAATTATTTTTATTTAAAAAGTGGTTTACTTCTTTAGTTTGTTTTCTGTTATTTGTGTAAATAATTACGGAATCATTAACTTTTTGAAGTATTTGAATTAGTTTTCCATAAAGATTTTCAGTAAAAATGACTTGATAGATTAAATTATTTCTTTGGAACGATTTTTTAAATAACGTTGCATCTTCAATTTTTAAATTTTCACGAATATCTACAATTACTCTTTCAGTTGCTGTTGCCGTTAAAGCTACAATGTTTGCATTTGGTTGTAATTCTTTTAAAACAGGGAGTTTTAAATAAGAAGGTCTGAAATCATGGCCCCATTCTGAAATACAATGAGCTTCATCAATTGCAATTAAAGAAACTTTTAATTGTCTTATTTTATCTTGAATAAATTTTGACTGCAATTTTTCTGGAGAGAGATATAAAAATTTAAAACCACCAAATTGTAAATTGTCAAAAGCAATTATAATTTCCTCTTGGTTAAGTTGAGATGTTAAAGCTATAGCTTTAATGTTTTTTTCTAACAGGCTATTTACCTGATCTTTAATTAAAGCTATTAATGGAGAAATAACAATGCAAACCCCTTCTAATAGTAATGCTGGAACTTGATAACAAATTGATTTCCCACCACCTGTTGGTAATAAAACTATACAGTCTTCACTTCTAATAATAGCATTAATTATTTCTTCTTGAGGCGCTCTAAATTGATTGTAATTCCAATGTGTTTTTAATATTTCAAGAGGTGTATTCATTATTTAATACACTTCAAAATAAAATCGGCTCTTTCTTTTACGGTTCCTGTAGGAACTTCAATAATAGAATAATTTAGAGCTTTATATGTGCGTTCTAAATGGTTGTGGATAGCTAAAGCTTGCTCAAAATTTTCGTAACGTTCATTATCAGAAATATAAATTTCTTCCCAAGGAGGCATTAAAAAAATATAGTTATATCTGTATAATTTACTTTTGTTTATATAGGTTTTAGGGTAATCGATACTTATATAATTCATATATGCATGTACATCAGGAATTCCTCTATCGAAAAAAACAACATCAGTATTTTTTTTCTCAGCTTCAATATATTGGTTAACTCTTCCTTCAAGCAATAATTCACTGAATAAGAGTGGTTTTTTTAAAAATAACTGCTCAATGCCGTTTGCCCTTGCATTTAACGTAACCTCTCTCGAAATTTCTTGCATACATAAAAAATTTCTACCCATAAGTTCATCAATTACGGTAGATTTTCCAGTTCCAGGACCGCCAGTTATAACAATTTTGTTTTGCATACTACAAAAATAAGTTATTCAATAAATTATACTAAAATATTAATGTAATTTTGTCAGTAAAATATTAACATTTTAGACTTGGTATTGTATTTGCAATTCATATTTTTAAAAAAAGTAGATGGATAATAGAACACAATTTTATAAAAAATTAAAGAAAAAATTAAAAAAGGATACCAGTTTTCCAACAAAATATCTTTTTAAATTTATAGTACCTTCTGATGATTCTAAAATAGATCAGGTGGAAAATTTATTCAATTATGAAGGTGCAGTAATAAATAAAAAAACTTCGAAAACAGGGAAATATACCAGCGTTTCAATTCATATAGTTATGAAAAAAGCTGATGACATTATAATAAAATACCAACAGGCAGAAAAAATTGAAGGTATTATTTCTTTATGATGCCTTTAACATTCAAATTAAAAAATAAAAAATAAATTGCAGCGTTTTTAGTTAGGCATAAATGTTTTAATTTAAAGGCAAAAATTATAGTTTTATGAGGTTAAATAATGTATTTATTATTTTATGTTTTGTTGGTTTTTATAGTTTTTCTCAAACTAAAAAAACTACATTGTTTACAATAAATAATGAGCCATATTATACACAAGATTTTATAACTAATTATGAGAAAAATAATAACTTAATTCCTGATTCAACAAATAGTTTACAAGATTATTTGGAGTTATTTATTAACTATAAACTTAAAGTAAAAGAGGCAAAGGATTTAAAATTAGATACTTTTCCAAAATATATTAATGAATTAAAAGATTATAAAAGTAGATTAATTCAACCTTACTTAAAAGATATACCAATTACTGAAAAATTAGTAAAAGAGGCCTATGAGAGGCTTTTAAAGGAAGTTAACGCAAGTCATATCTTAATTTTTATTCAGCCAAATACACCACCAAAAGACACTTTGTTAGTCTATAATAAATTGATAGAAGCTCGCAGCCTAGTTTTACAAGGGAAATCATTTTCTGAAGTAGCTAAAGAGTATTCTGAAGATCCTTCTGTGGAACAAAATGGTGGGAATTTAGGCTTTTTTACAGCTTTAGAAATGGTGTATCCTTTTGAAAATGCTGCATATTCAACAAATGTAAATGATATTTCTAAGCCATTTAGAACAAAATTTGGATATCACATTTTGCAAGTTCATGAAAAAATAGCTGCTAGAGGAGAAGTGGAAGTTGCACATATTATGTTAAAAAACGAGACCAATAAAGCAAAAAAGAAAATAGATTCTATTTATAATTTGGTGATTAATGAAGATGAAAGTTTTGGAACTATTGCAACAAAAGTGTCGGAAGATAATGCAAGTGCTGTTAAAGAATGAAAACTAAATAGTGTTAGTTTCGGCCAAATGGTTGATGATTTTTCTAAAGTAGCATTTGAATTGCAAACTATTGGAGATGTTTCAACTCCTTTTCAAACTAAATATGGATGGCATATTGTGAAATTATTGAATAAATATCCAGTTGAAAGTTTTGAAAAACTTAAAGGTGAGCTTACTCAAAAAATTGAAAGAGACGAGCGTTCAAATTTAACTGGTCAAACAGTTGTTAACAAATTAGTAAAGGAATACGAAATAAAGGTTGATAAAAATGCGCTAAATCAATTTAAAACTAAAGATTGGAGAAGTAATTCAGAAATATTTAAGAGCATTTTACTTACAATAGAAAATAAAAATATAGATCAGCTAAGTTTTATAGAATTTTTAAAGAAGATTAAATACAATTCTGTTGAAGAAGCTTTTAATAATTTTATAAGACATGAGGTTTTAAATTATTATAAAGAAAATATTGAATTCACTAATAAAGAATTTGCAGCTACCTATAATGAGTTTAAAGAAGGCTTATTGCTTTTTGATTTGTTAGAAAAGAAAGTTTGGGAAAAATCTAAAGACAGCTTTGGTCTTGCAAATTATTTTAATGCTTTTAAAGAGAAAAAATATAAAGGATTAGCTCTAGAAGATATTAAAGGAACTGTAATTAGCGATTACCAAAATTATTTAGAAAACATATGGGTTGATTCTTTGCGTGAAAAGTATCCGGTTAAAATAAATAATATTGAAAAAAAGAAATTATTAAAATTAAATTAAGTTTAAATTGAAGAAATATTTTATTTATATAATAGGTATAATAATGTTGCATTCTTGCAATTATTTCACTTTTAAAGATGAAAAGCGAGAGGCTGTGGCTCGTGTAAATAATACATATTTATATAAAGATGATTTAAAAAAAATATTTAATAATGCAGTTAATGAAAACGATAGTATTTTGTTGGCTAACAATTATATTAATAACTGGATAAAACAACAACTTTTATTATCTAAGGCGCAGTTAAATTTAGAAAATAAGGTTGAAGATTTTGAGAGTTTAGTTAAAAAATACCGGGAAGATTTGTTTATTAATTCCTACAAAGAAGCTGTTGTAAAACAGTATTTAGATACCGTTGTTACCAATGAGGATGTTGATGAATTTTATTCAAAAAACAATCAAAATTTTAAATTAAATGAAGAGTTATTGAAGCTTAAATTTATTAAGATTGGAAAGGATGTTTACAATAAAAACGCATTGTTAAAGCTATTTAAATCTAATAAAAAGGTAGATCTGGATAGTCTGCAAGCAAATGAACTATCTTTAAAATCACATCATCTAAATGATTCAGTTTGGGTAAAATATAGCGATTTAATTTCAAAAGTTGCAGTTTTAAAGAATGTTGATAAAAATGAATTATTAAAAAAAGGTACTTTTATTCAAAAAGAAGATTCATTAAGCTTATATTTGGTGACCGTAAAAGAAGTGTTAAAACGTAATGAAATAGCTCCAATAAGCTATATTACACCAACTATTAATCAAATGATTTTACACCAACGGAAATTATTATTATTAAGAAAAATTGAAGAAACTCTAATTGATGATGCAAGAAAAAAACAACAAATTGAAATATATTAAAATGATGAAAAACAGTATAGTAATAGCTTTCCTTTTTATTTTTATTGGAATGAATGCTCAAGAACGAATAAAAGTGGATGGTGTTGCAGTTGTGGTTGGAAAAAATATTGTGCTAGATTCTGATATTGATAAGTTTAAAAAAGAATTACAACAGCGTATTGAAGGGAAAATAGATGTTACAGATTGTGAAATTCTTGAAGAAATTATGCTTCAAAAATTAATAGCGCATCATGCTGTTATTGATAGTATTGAAGTTTCTGAAGCTGAAGTTAATTCTGAAGTTGAACGTAATATTGCTTATTTTGGGCAACAACTTGGATCAATAGATGCAGTTATTGAATATTATGGTTTTACTGATGAAGAAGACCTTAGAGAAGAATTATACACCATACAGAATGAACAACTTTTAATACAACGCGAACGCGCAAGTATTACTGAAAAAATTGATGTTACTCCTGAAGAAGTTAGAACGTACTTTAAAAATCTTGAAAAAGATGATAATTTACCAGAATTTAGTGCAGAAATAGAATTGGCACAAATTGTAAAAACGTTAAAACCTACTGAAGAAGAAACTACACGAGTTTTTGAAAAATTAAATAGTATAAAAAAAGATATTGAAGATGGATATAGTTTCAGACTAAAAGCATTAATTAACTCTGATGATCCTGCTGTTTCTGGAAATGGGCCTGGTGCTGGAGGAAAATATACTATTACAAGAGAATCTAATTTTATCAAGGAATTTAAGGAAGTAGCTTTTAGTTTAGATGAAGGTGAAATTTCTGAACCATTTGAATCTGGTTTTGGCTTTCATATTATTCAGGTTGAGAAAATAAAAGGTCAAGAAAGAGATGTGCGTCATATTCTAATTCAACCACAAATTTCACAAGAAGAAATGGATGCTTCTTTAGCAGATTTAGCTAAAGTTCGTGAACAAGTTCTAAAGGGTGAAATTAGTTTTGAAGAAGCTGTACTTAAACATTCGGATGATATTGAAACCAGAAGTAATCAAGGATTAATTTTAAATCCACAAACTAATGATACCCGTTTCGATTTAACACGAATGGATCCTAATTTATATAGTAAAGTTAGTAGCTTAAAGGCTGGTGAAATAACTGAGCCTTTCTTTGATGAGATTAGAGGGGGTGCAAAAATGCATAAAATTATTTTGTTAAAAAGTAAAAATGAAACTCATACTGCTAATTTTACTCAAGATTACGAGAAAATTCAACAATTGACATTACAGAAAAAACAAGAGGAAACAGTTGATAAGTGGGCAAAAAATAAAATTGAGGATACTTATATAAAAATTAATAAGGATTTTAAAAAATGTGAGTTTAAAAATAATTGGAAAAAGGAATAATATGTCTGATGTTGATACTTTAAAAGAATTAGTTCTAAAACATAAAGCTTTAAAAAAGGAAATTGGAAAAGTAATTGTTGGTCAAAATGAAGCAATAGACCATATTTTACTTTCAATTTTAAGTGGTGGACATTCTCTTTTAATAGGTGTACCAGGATTGGCAAAAACGTTAATTGTACACACAATAGCTGAAACTTTAGGATTAGACTTTAAACGTATTCAATTTACTCCAGATTTAATGCCTTCTGATATTTTAGGAAGTGAGATATTAGATGAAACCAGTCATTTTAAATTTATAAAAGGCCCAATTTTCAGCAATATTATTTTAGCTGACGAGATAAACAGAACACCACCAAAAACGCAGGCAGCGCTATTAGAAGCTATGCAAGAACGTTCTGTAACTGTTGCTGGTCATCATCATATTTTAGCTGAGCCATTTTTTGTGTTGGCAACTCAAAACCCAATTGAACAGGAGGGAACTTATCCACTTCCAGAAGCACAATTGGATAGATTTATGTTTTCCATTCAATTAGATTACCCAAGTTTTGATGAAGAAGTTGAAGTAGTTAAAAGCACAACAAATGATGAAAAAACTAAAATCAATTCGATATTAACTTCCCAAGAAATTATTAATTTTCAACATTTGGTAAGAAGAATTCCTGTAGCAGATAATGTTATTGAGTATGCGGTTAAATTAGTTTCTAAAACAAGACCAAATTCGGCATATTCGCCAGAAATTGTAAACAGTTATATAGATTGGGGTGCTGGCCCTAGAGCTTCACAAAACTTAATTTTAGGAGCAAAAGCAAATGCAGCAGTAAATGGTAAATATTCTCCAGATATTGAAGATGTTCAAGCGGTTGCTTATTCTATTTTAAAGCATAGAATTGTTAAAAATTATAAAGCCGAAGCTGAAGGTATTTCAGAAAAACAAATAATAAAATCTTTATTCTAATGCTGCTTTCGAGTTTTCAAAGAAACTAAACATATTTCCACCATATTTTTTTTGATAACTTACCTTTTTATGAGTATCTAAATTAGTGTGTTTTGAATGTTCAACAATTAACAATCCATTTTCGTTAAGCAATTGTTTTTCAAAAACTAAGTCAACAATTTTTTCAAACTTTCCTAACTCAAAATCATAAGGAGGATCTGCAAAAATCACATCAAATTTTATTGTTGAATTTTCTAAATATTTAAACACATCATTTTTAATTGTTTTTATGTTTGCCTCTAATGCTATAGATGTTTCATTTATAAATTTTATACAACCATAATTAGCATCAACAGATGTAATATTAGATGATCCTCTTGAAGCAAACTCATAACTTATATTTCCTGTACCAGAAAATAAGTCTAAAACGGCTAATTCATCAAAATAATATAAGTTATTTATAATATTGAATAGCGCTTCTTTTGCCATATCTGTTGTTGGCCTTACGGGTAATTTTTTCGGAGCCTGAATCCGTTTACTTTTAAATTTTCCAGATATGATACGCATTAAATTTGATTTAGAAGTGTAAAGTATGAATGCAAAGAAACGCCTTCAATTGTATAACTTTGATTCTCTAAATTGTAAAATTTTATATTTCTAATGTATTGGTATAGAATACCATACAATTCAGATTCTTTTTCAATATCTCCCATAAGAACAAGGTTAAATTCTTCAGGATTTAAGTTCAGTTGCTCGGCTGTAAAAAGAATATAGTAAATAAAATCTTCTTTAGTTTTAAATGAAAAACAATTAAATAATGCTAATTTTTTATCTTTTAGAACAACTATTTCAAAATTAAAATTAGTAACATTTACAAAACAAAAATCACTATCCAAATTTTTATATTTGTTTAATAGAGTTTCAATAAGTACTGTAGACGAATGTTTAAAAATAAAAGTTCCGTAAATATCAATTAAAAAATTATTGATATTTACAAAGGGAATATAAACATTAATTATTTCAGAATTGTTTAATTTATCATATGTAATATAGTCATTTTCAAGTACTTTTATAGTGTTCTGTAAATAATCGCTTAAATTATTTTTATTAAAGAATGGTTGTGGTACTTGCGTAACTAAATTATTAAAATGTGTAACGTTTACAGTTTTGTAATTTAATTTTAAATTAGCTTCTTGAAGATATATTTGTTTAATAAATTCTAAATGTTCAAATGGATTTGATGGAGTTTTTTCAAACTCATAGTGAGCAAAAACTGCTATGGCATTGTAAACTTTGTTATATATACAAAAAGAAAATCCATCCAAACTGAGTTGGATGGATAAATGGTTTTCTTCTAGATTTTTAAAATCTAGCTTTCTATTCGTTATCTTTTTTATCTCCTTTATCATAGAATGGAGGCCAGTTTCCGTCTTCACTTACTTCACCTAAAGAACCAATTCTTACAAACTCTCCTCTAATTTCTTCACCACCAATTGCTTCTTTTTCTTGTTTTATTAAATTCATATCCATTCCCTTCAATATTAAAGCTTTGTCAACTTTAACTTCAAAAACTGGAGCTTTTAATCCTGCGATTTTTTCAACAACACCAACTTCAATTTTAAACTTTTCATCGGTTCCAGGAATTTGTAACATATTTTTATAATTCTTTCCAATAAATTGTGTTTTTACATCTTCATAACCAATTGTATCAACAACTCTTTCTTCTATTTCTTTGGTAATTCCACCACCAATATCAATTGTTTTTGGAACGTTTCTTGTTTGAGTTAAAGCAAATTTGGCAGTATCAATAAATTGAATTAAACTTTCACCATTAGCAGTGTATTTACCTGTTACCTTTTTGTGAGCAACTTCGGCATCACGTATAAGTTTAAGATTATTTATAACCTTGCTATATCGTGCTTTTTTCTCTTTATTAAATTTTATTGGTTTTCTAATTTCAAAATTAATTTTATAAACTAAAAAAGCTGCAAGAGCAATTAAAACTATTGAAACTATCCAATGCAATTTTCTTGGAATAAAATTTACAATAGCATAAGCTAAAAGAGCTGTAGCTAAAATACCAGCTGCGATAATCAAAAATGTCATAATTTTTATTTTTGTTTTGTGAATGTACGCAAATCTACAAATTTTTTTTAATGCGTAAAACTTTTATGAAGAAATCAATTGTATATTTGAGGTTTATTTTATAGATGACAAAAACTGCACCAGAATTTTATAAGGAATTGGTTGAAAAATTTCCATTTGAACCTACTATTTTACAAAGCTTATTATTAGAAAATTTATCAGATTTTATTTTTAATAGTAGTAATAATTCCTTGTTTTTAATAAAGGGCTATGCGGGTACTGGAAAAACAACCACAATTAGCACTGTTGTTAACAATTTATGGCGGGTAGGTAAAAAAGCAGTTTTATTAGCGCCAACCGGAAGAGCTGCAAAAGTAATTTCAGGATATGCCAAAAGGCAAGCATTTACAATTCATAAAAAAATATACTTTCCTAAAAAGAATAAATCTGGTGGAATAGACTTTACGTTGCAAACAAACAAGCATACAAATACCATTTTTATTATTGATGAGGCTTCTATGATTCCAGATAGCCCAAGTAATGCTAAATTGTTTGAAAATGGATCGTTATTAGATGATTTAATTTCTTATGTATACGCTGGTGTACATTGTAAAATTATTTTCATTGGCGATACAGCCCAATTACCACCAGTTAAATTAAATATTAGTCCAGCTTTAGATGCTCAAAAATTAGCTTTAAACTATAACAAGGAGGTTATTGAAATAGAGTTGAACGAAGTTATGCGTCAGCATGAAGATTCCGGTATTTTAAATAATGCAACTATATTGCGCCAGATTTTATCGAATAATGGATTTGATACTTTTAAATTTAAATTAGGTTTTCCAGATTTAATTAGATTAATAGATGGTTACGAAATAGAAGATGCAATTAATTGGGCTTATGATAATATTGGAGTAGAGGATACTGCTTTAATTGTACGCTCAAATAAACGTGCAAATCAATACAATCAACAAATTAGAAGTAAAATTAGAGGACAAGAAAACGAAATTTCAACAGGAGATTTTGTAATGGTAGTTAAAAATAATTATTTCTGGCTAAAAGAATCGAGTGATGCCGGTTTTATTGCAAATGGTGATATTTGCGAAATTCTTCAAATATTTAATATTAAAGAATTATACGGATTTAGGTTTGCTGAAGTAAAGGTTAGAATGATTGATTATTCTAATGAAAAACCTTTTGAAACTGTTTTATTGTTAGATACTTTAACTTCAGAATCACCTTCGTTATCATATGAAGAATCAAACAGATTGTATCAAGAGGTTCGAAAAGATTTTTTACATGAAAAATCTAAATACAAGCAATTATTAGGTGTTAAAAAGAGTAAATATTTTAATGCTTTACAAGTAAAGTTTTCTTACGCAGTTACGTGTCATAAATCGCAAGGAGGACAGTGGAAAACAGTTTTTATAGAACAGCCTTATTTGCCTGATGGGCAAAGTATAGAGTATTTAAGATGGTTGTACACAGCGGTTACAAGAGCACAAGAAAAAGTATATTTAATTGGCTTTAAAGATGATTCTTTTATTGAGTAGACTATCTAAATAAATCCATTCCAGGAATATTTGGCATTCCATCTTTTGCTGCGGCTGCAAGTTCAGTTTCACTAATTTCATTTGCCTTTTTTAAAGCACTATTTAATGCAATAATTAAATAATCTTCAATTTCTTCTTTGTCGGTTAAATCTTCAGAAATTGAAATGCTTTTAACCTGTCTATTTGCAGTTACAGTAACTTTAATTTTACCATTATTTGCTTCACCATCAATTAAAATAGTATTTAATCTTTTCTTTGTGGCTTCAATTTTTTGCTGGGCTTCTTTTAGTTTTCCCATCATTCCAGATAAATCTCCAAACATTTTATTGTTATTTTAACATGTTACAAAGGCAAATATAGTACTTTTGCGAACTAGTTATAAAATGAAAATGACAGAAAATACAATTACCGCTCCAATTGCTGAAAAGATTGAAAAGAAATTGGAGATTCACGGGGATGTTAGAATTGATAATTATTATTGGCTGAACGATAAAGAAAATCCTAAAGTTATAAATTATTTAACTGCTGAAAATGCATATTATGATGCAAAAACAGCCCATACAAAACAATTTCAGGATGAATTATTTGAAGAAATGAAGGCAAGAATTAAGGAAGATGATGAGTCTGTACCTTATAAAAAGAATAATTATTTCTATATAACTCGTTATAAATTAGGAAATCAATATCCTATTTATACACGTAAAAAAGAAACTTTAGAGGCTGTTGAAGAAATTTTGTTTGATGTTAACATTTTAGCTAAAGATTATAAATATTATAAACTAACTGGTTTGTCTGTAAGTCCAAATAATAAATTTGTTGCATTTGGAATAGATACTATTGGTAGAAGAGTGTACACTTTACAATTTAAAAATCTAGAAACGAACCAAACTTTTCCAGAGAAAATAGAAAACACTACTGGCAGTGCGGCTTGGGCATCGGATAATAAAACTGTATTTTATACCCAACAAAACCCTAAAACTTTAAGAAGTGAAAAAATATTTCGACATGTTTTGGGAACAGATCCTTCTTTTGATGAAGAAGTTTATTGTGAAAAAGAAGAAGCTTTTAGTACTTATGTATACCGGACAAAATCTGATAAATACATTATTATTGGTTCTCAAAGTACAGTTTCAACAGAATACAGAATTTTAAAAGCTGATAATCCATCAGGGGATTTTAAATTATTCCAGCCTAGAGAGCGTGATTTAGAATATAATATAGCACATTATAATGGCTTTTTTTATATACTTACAAATAAAGATAAAGCAACTAATTTTAAGTTAATGAAAACTTCTAGTAAGAAAACATTAAAAGAAAATTGGGTTGATGTTATTCCTCATAGAGCTGATGTTTTGTTAGAGGATATTTCAATTTTTAAAGAATTTTTAGTTATTGAAGAACGAAATAATGGATTAAATAAAATAAGAATTTTACGATGGGATAATTCTGAAGATTTTTACCTTCCTTTTGAAGAGGAAGCATATGCTGCTGGAGTTTATTACAATCCTGAATTTGATACAAATGTGATTCGTTATGGGTACAATTCTTTAACGACTCCAAGTTCAGTAATTGATTTTAATGTTGTTGATAAAACTAAAGAGGTAAAAAAAGAACAAGAAGTTTTAGGAGGGAAATTTGATAAAAACAACTATAAAAGTGAACGTTTGTGGGCAACCTCAAAAGATGGAACCAAAATTGCCATATCGTTAGTATATAAAAAGAGTACTAAAATTTCAAAAAACACGCCATTGCTTTTATATGGGTATGGATCATATGGAATTACTATTGATGCAGGTTTTAGCTCAACACGACTTAGCTTATTGGACAGAGGTTTTGTTTTTGCAATAGCACATGTAAGAGGGAGTGAATATTTAGGCCGAAATTGGTATGAAAATGGTAAGTTGTTAAAAAAGATAAACTCTTTTACCGATTTTATAGATTGTTCTAAATATTTAATAGAAAATGGATATACTTCTGAAAAGCATTTGTATGCAAGTGGTGGTTCTGCTGGAGGTTTATTAATGGGTGCAATTATTAATATGAATCCTGAATTATATAATGGTATAATTTCTGCTGTTCCGTTTGTTGATATTGTAACTACAATGTTAGACGATAGCATTCCACTTACCACAGGTGAATATGATGAATGGGGGAATCCAAATGAAAAAAAATATTATGAATATATGAAGTCATATTCCCCTTATGATAATGTTAAAAAACAAGATTATCCTAATATGCTGGTAACAACTGGACTTCATGACTCCCAAGTGCAATATTTTGAGCCAGCTAAATGGATAGCCAAATTACGCGATCTAAAAACGGATAACAATATTTTATTAATGCATACAAATATGGAAGCTGGTCATGGTGGTGCTTCCGGACGGTTTGATGCCTTAAAGGAGATTGCACGTGACTATAGTTTTATTTTAGATTTGGAAGTTACATAAAGGTTTAAAAAAAAATATTAAATTTGCACGTTAGGATAATATTAATAGTTCAAATATTTTATATCAAATACTTGAATTAAACTCTAAAAAATGGAACAGCATACTGGAATAAGTAAAAATATTTTAGACCATATTGGTAATACTCCTTTAATTCAATTAAACAAAATCACAAAAAATATTCCTGGAAATTTCTATGCAAAGTATGAGGGATTTAACCCTGGTCATTCTATGAAGGATAGAATTGCCTTGCATATTATTGAAGAAGGAGAACGACAAGGGATTCTAAAAAAAGGGGCTACAATTATTGAAACTACATCAGGTAATACTGGCTTTAGCATTGCGTTAGTTAGTATTATTAAAGGTTATAAATGTATTTTAGCTGTAAGCTCAAAAGCTTCTAACGGTAAAATTAATATGCTAAAAGCCATGGGGGCTAAAGTGTATGTTTGCCCAGCTCATGTAAGTGCAGACGATCCTCGTTCCTATTATCAAGTGGCAAAAAGATTGCACCATGAAACAGCGAACTCAGTTTATATAAACCAGTATTTTAATCAGTTAAATGCAGATGCGCATTACAACTCTACAGGACCTGAAATTTGGAGACAAACAAATGGTGAAATAACACATTTAATTGCAGCAAGTGGTACCGGAGGTACAATTTCTGGAGTATCAAAATATTTAAAAGAGCAAAACCCAGAAATACAAGTTTTAGGAGTCGATGCTTTTGGATCAATTTTAAAGAAATTCCATGAGACTGGTGAATTCGATAAAGATGAAATATATCCTTATAGAATAGAAGGTTTAGGAAAAAATTTAATACCTACTGTAACAAATTTTGATGTTATTGATGTTTTTGAAAAAGTATCAGATGAAGATGCTGCACACAGAGCTAGAGAATTAGCTGTAATGGAAGGTTTATTTACGGGATATACAAGTGGAGCAATAATTCAAGCGACTTTACAATATGGTGAAAAAGGTTTTTTTGATAAAAACTCAAAAGTTGTGTTGATTTTGCCAGACCATGGCTCACGTTATATGGAAAAAATTTATTGTGATAAATGGATGAAAGAACAAGGTTTTTTTGATTCAGAAAAACAAGCGCATAAAGAAGTTGAATTTATCAAGTAAAAGATTCTAAAAAAAACAAAAAGAGGCTAATGATTTATTTTTAGCCTCTTTTTTTGTAATATTAACATTTGAATAGCACAAAAAAAAAACCGTACTTTGTACCTAGAAAATATAATTATAGTATTATAATTTTTGCAAATTATTATTTATGAAAGATTTATTTGAAAGAATAGTTAAAGATAAAGGTCCGTTAGGGAAATGGGCAGAACAAGCTGAAGGTTATTATGTATTTCCAAAGTTAGAAGGTGAAATTTCAAACAGAATGTTGTTTAATGGAAAAGAGGTAATTACCTGGAGTATTAATGATTATTTGGGGTTAGCAAACCATCCAGAAGTTAGAAAGGCTGATGCCGAAGCAGCTGCTGAATATGGAATGGCATACCCGATGGGGGCTAGAATGATGTCTGGGCACACTAAATATCACGAACAATTAGAAAGGGAATGTGCTGAATTTGTTGAAAAAGAATCTGCGTATTTGGTAAACTTTGGTTATCAGGGAATGGTATCAGCTATTGATGCTTTAGTAACTAAACATGATGTAATTGTTTATGATATTGATTCTCATGCGTGTATAATAGATGGTGTTAGATTGCACCACGGAAAACGTTTTACATATCAACATAATGATATTGAAAGTCTTGAAAAAAACTTGAAGCGTGCTGTTAAAATTGCCGAAGAAAACAATGGAGGGATTTTAGTTATTTCAGAAGGTGTTTTTGGAATGCGTGGAGAGCAAGGTAAATTAAAAGAAATTGTTGCGCTTAAAGAAAAATATAATTTCAGGTTTCTTGTTGATGATGCACATGGTTTTGGAACTTTAGGTAAAGATGGAAAAGGAGCTGGTTTTGAACAAGGAGTGCAAGATGGAATTGATGTTTACTTTGCAACATTTGCAAAATCTATGGCTGGTATTGGAGCTTTTTTTGCAGCTGATAAAGATATAATTCAGTATTTACAATATAATATGCGTTCTCAAATGTTTGCTAAATCATTACCTATGCCTATGGTAAAAGGTGCACTTAAACGTTTGGATATGTTGCGAACAATGCCAGAATTAAAGGCAAAATTATGGGAAAATGTAGATGCTCTTCAAAATGGATTAAAAGAAAACGGATTTAACATTGGAAAAACAAATACCTGTGTAACACCAGTATTTTTAGAAGGCGATATTCCAGAAGCTATGG
>Ga0102810_1000242_pt1 | contig 18986 bp, 18 predicted proteins | sample ColrivemetaGS573_FD_84506 | JGI IMG/M metagenome (GOLD analysis project Ga0102810, IMG submission 84506) | Estuarine microbial communities from the Columbia River estuary - Ebb tide ETM metaG S.573 | ecosystem: Environmental > Aquatic > Marine > Intertidal zone > Estuary | place: USA: Columbia...
AGAATTTGAGCATGTAATAGAGAAATTGCATAAAGAAAACACTTATAACTGGGTTGTTTTTGAACACCTATCAGCCATGTCCTTAATCCCAATTATAAAACAGTATTTTCCAAAGGCTAAATATGTGTTAGACGCTCATAATGTAGATCATTTGCTTATAAAGCCAACATCAGTAAATTCGAAATACTATAAAAAAACAAGAAAACTTGAAAGCACTTTATTTAAACATGTTCATGAATTTTGGGCATGTAGTAAAAATGACGTCGATATTTTAGAGCAGTTAAATGCAAATAAAATAAGAGGTAAGGTAGTTCCTAATGGGGTCGATATACATACTAAATCTTATGTAGAACATAAAAGTGATACTTATAGCACTATTTTATTTTGTGGCACGCTAGATGCAAGCCCTAATAGAGAAGGGATTTTATGGTTTTATAATAATGTTTGGTCTATTGTAAAAGCGAATAAACCTAATATAAAATTATTGGTCGTCGGTAAAGGCGATAAAAGACCATTTAGAGATTTGGAGTTAGATCCTCAAATTGATGTTATTGGAGAGGTTGACGATGTAGCTCCGTATTACAGAGAATCTTTTTTAGCGATTGTACCTTTATTATCCGGTAGCGGCACGCGTTTAAAAATTTTGGAAGCGATGAGTTTTGGGAATCCAATAGTAACTACGTCAAAAGGAATAGAAGGCATTGAATATGAAATAGGTACACATGCTCTTGTTGCAAATAATATAGAAGACTTTTCTTCAAACATTATTCAAATTCTTAATGCTCCGAATATAGGAGAAGAATTGAGGATAAATGCTTATAAACTTGTCAAAAATAAATATGATTGGAGTATCATTGTCAATAATTTAATAGAAGAATATGAAATCTAATATTAAAATTTTTTGCATTGGATTGAATAAAACAGGGACAACTTCAATTCATATAGCCTTACAAATACTTGGATTTAATAGTGTACATCATAGAGAGTCTAGTGGAAAAAGTATTAAAGCTATAATTAAAAATAATTACGATAATAATTTGGATATTTTAAAAGGAATTGAAAACTATGATGCTTTTTCCGACTGGAGTCACCCCTCTACAAATTTCCTTTTTAAAGAATTTGATAAACAATATCCTAACAGTAAATTTATATTGAACACTAGAGATGTAAATGCTTGGATGAATAGTAGAGAAAAGCATTTAAAACGGACACCCAATTTAAAGAAATTGCAAAAGCAGAACCCAAATAACAAATGGCTAAAAATGGATAGAGCGGTGTGGCAGGAAGAATTTGAAGACCATCATAAGGCTGTTAGAGAATATTTTGCCGATAGACCCAATGATCTTTTAGAATACGACATAACCAAAGGAGACGCTTGGGAGAAGTTATGTGGATTTTTAAATAAAGATATCCCAGAAGCAGAATTCCCTTCTGCTAATGTCGCCTCTAATCAGTCACGTAAATTAAAAATTTCAGGAAAAGTTAAACGTATTATGAAACGTTTTCTTCAATTAGGAAATTGATACCTTTGTAATTATAATCATAAAATGAATTTTACTGTAAGTTTTTTAATATTTAGTTTGCTTTAATAAATTTAATCATGAAGAATCAGCCCCTTGTATCGGTTTTAATGCCTTCATATAATAGTGAAAAGTTTATAGGAATTGCCATCCAGAGTGTTTTGAACTCTACCTATACCAACTTTGAACTTATAGTTACAGACGATAATTCTACAGACAATACTTACTACATTGCCAAATCATTCGAGGAGAAAGACAAGCGGGTAAAAGTATATTTAAATGATAAAAATTATGGCGATTATCCCAATCGGAATAAAGCGGCTTCGTATGCCAAAGGGATATATCTAAAATATGTAGACCATGACGATTTTATCTATCCTTATGGGCTAGAGCAATTGGTGCATTATATGGAACAATTTCCTGATGCAGGATATGGCTTGTGTTCACTCGATCAAGATGATAATCAAATTTATCCTTTTGAATTGAATCCGGAAGAAGCATATATAAGAAATTATTTTCAATCATCATTATTTCATAAAGCACCTTTATCGTCCATAATTAAAAGAGATGCTTTTGAATCTGTTGGGGGTTATACGGGTAAGCCTTTTTTAGGGGATTTTGAATTTTGGCATATTATTTCTCAAAAATACAAATTAGTATTGATGCCTCAAGGAATAGTTTGGTACAGACGTCATGAGAATCAAGAAAGTAAAAAATTAGAGAAAAATTCAATACAAGCATTTAATTATTTAGTTATTGGTAAGCAATTGGTTGAATCTGAAGAATGCCCTTTAGATAAGATAAGCAAGCGAAAGGTGATTGATGATTATGAAAATAAACAAGTAAAGGCAATTTTGTCTGCAGGAAAACATCATTCTATTAAAAAAGCATTGGAGCTTAAAAAAGAGAGTGGTATGTCTTTTTTGACTATTTTAAAAAAAATATTAAGATAAATGAAAGTTGTATTGTATCTATTGAAATATTATCTAAAAAGACCATTTAGATATTTGTACTGGCTGTACAGATTAAACTCTGTAAAATTTGGAAAGCATGCAATGTTAGAATTTCCTATTATTATTGAAGGAAAAGGGATTTTGAAATTTGGTGATAATAGTACAGTCAAAAAACAAACACAATTAGGTGTGGCTTTAGGTGGTAAGCTTATTATCGGAGATAATGTATTATTAGACCGTAATTCTAATATTTTGATAAATGAAAAGGCCACTTTAATCATATTAGATAATTTCAAGTTAGGTAATAATTCTCGACTTTATATAAATGGAAATTGGTCATTTGGCAATAACGTTAAAATAGAAACAAATTGTGCCATATTTGCAAGAGAACCTGATAGTTCTGGGAATCTAATTATTGGAAATGGATCACACATAGGAGATAATACAATAATAGATATGGTGGATCATGTGCATATTGGTAATGATGTGGCTATAGGTCCAAACTGTACGTTTTACACGCATGACCATAAATTTACAGACAAAACCTTGCCGGCTTGGAAAGGGGGTCTAGTGTCAAAACCCATTTATATTGAAGACGGCGCTTGGATTGGATCAAATGTTACCATTTTACCTGGAGTAATTATAGGAAAGCGTGCTGTAGTTGCAGCCGGTTCTGTCGTTACGAAAAATGTGGAGTCAGAAACAATTTATGGTGGTGTACCAGCAAAAAAACTTAAAGGTATATGAGTGAAGTCACAGTTTCAGTAATAATACCAGTTTTTAATGCTGCTGAATATTTGATTGATACTCTTAATTCTGTATGTAATCAAACCTACCAAAATATTGAAGTGATTATTGTTGATGACGGCTCCACCGATGCTAGTTTAGAATTAGCAAAACGTTATGATGATGATAGATTTATTATTGCTAAAAACAAAGGTAAAGGAGCATGTGCGGCGCGAAATTACGGGTTTGAGTTAAGTACAGGTGATTATATTCAATATTTAGATGCTGATGATTTATTAAGTGTTGATAAGATTAAGAAACAAGTTGAAATTCTTAACGAATATGAAAATGATATAATTGTAAGTGCAGTTTGGGGAAAGTTTATTAGCAGTAAAACCAAAGTGATTTGGGAAAACCATTTATTGAATAAAAATTTTGACCCAGCATACAAATGGTTGTCAGATTCGTGGAAAGGAAATGGTGTCGGCCAAACAGCTATTTGGTTAACTCCGAGAAAACTAATTGAAAAGGCAGGGCCTTGGAATGAGAATCTAAAAATAAATCAGGATGGCGAATTTTTTTCAAGAGTTTTAATGAATGCTAAAGCTGTTCAGTTTTGTGAAGGTGCCAAAGTTTATTATCGATCGGGTAATGCAAACAGTATTTCTCAAAAGAATAAATTTAGTAAAGAAAAAGCAGAATCATTATTATTGAGTTTTCAATTGTATAAAAGTCATGCCGTCAGCCTGGGTTTATTAGATAAATTAAAAGAAGGTATTGCGCAAAATTTTCTGATGTTTATGTACCAGTTTTATAATCAATTCAAAGATTTGGTGGCTATTGCGGAAAGTGAGTTTTATAGTTTGGGGTATAAAAAAATGTGGCCGGTAGGAGGTGAAAAATTTAAAAAGATTTCATCTGTTATTGGGTTTAAAACAGCATTGAAAACAAGAGATTTATTGAGCAAATAATAATAATGAAGATGAAGAGGATAAATTTTATTACTAACCAAGATTTAGGCGAAACTAGCGGTGGATGGAGCGGTATAAACTGGAACATACATCAGCAATTGTCTAAATATTTTAGAATCAATTATATCGGGCCAATTAGTCCTAAAATGAATGCCCTAGAAAAATTGAGTTCAAAGTTCATGCGAATAGTTGGTTTAAAATCTAAATTCAATTTTTTCTCAAATAAGAGGCTTGCTGCTATTAGAGAACAAGTTATGCCTCTAATTATTGAAGACGACTACAGTTTCTTTTTCGGTCAAACACCTTGGGTAGAATGTAAAACTAATGCACCTTATGGTGTTTATTTGGATGCCGATTTCAAAACCTATTTAAACATATTTTTACAACCGAAACATTTTTCGAAAAAAGATGTTGAACGTATAGCCAAAAAGGAAGAACTTTGGTTGCAAAAAGCAAGAGATATTTTTGTAGGTAGTGAATGGGCATGGAAAGAAATGATTAAATATTATGATTTAAAAGAAGAACAAAAAGTAGTTATCCATACTGGTGGAAACATAGAATTGCCAACTAAAGATGAGTACAATGGTAATTTTAATCTAGTGTTTATAAGCCTTAACTTTGAAAAAAAAGGCGGTTTTATTTGCGTAGATGCCTTTAAGAAAGTAAAGGAAAAATGCCCGGAACTTAGCTTAACAATTATAGGGGAAAAACCGCCAAGTGATATTTTGGAAATGGAGGGCGTTATTTATGCAGGATTACTTCAAAAAACAAATGAAAACGACTTGCGTAAGTTTAAGTCAATTTTGTCAGATGCATTTTTATTAATTCATCCTACAAAAATGGATACTATGGGAGCTGTTCTAATTGAAGCAGGGTATTTTGGATGTCCGAGTATTGCACCTAATAGTTTTGGTGTTCCTGAACTTGTATTGAATAATAAGACAGGATGCATTATTGACCTTCCTTTTGATTATATTAGTTTTGTTGAAAAAATAGAGCTATTAATTCATGATAAAAGTAAATATTTACTAATGAGAAAAAACGCATGGTCTTATACGCGTTCGGTATTAACGTGGGAGCATATTGGTAAGCAATTAAATAATAGAATAAAAAGATAATTGTTGTTTTATGATAGACGTGACTAAACCATTTTTGCCTCCTATAGAAGAATATCAATCTTTGGTTAATGATATTTGGAGTAGAAATTGGTTAACTAATAATGGACCTCTTGTTCGAAATTTAGAGATTGAATTAAAAAAACACTTGGAGCTTGATCACCTTCTCTTTACCACTAATGGTACTATTGCCTTACAATTGGCAATACGTGCATTAAATCTGACAGGAGAGATTATTACAACTCCGTTTTCTTATGTAGCCACTACAAGTTCTATTGTATGGGAAAATTGCCGTCCTGTTTTTGCCGACATTGATAGGAATAGGTTGACCATAGATCCGACCAAAATTGAGGCCTTGATTACAAAAGAAACTACTGGAATATTAGCTACACATGTGTATGGTATTCCTTGTCATGTAGAAGAAATTGAAGTTATTGCAAAAAAGTATTCTTTAAAGGTTATTTATGATGCAGCTCATGCCTTTGGAACACAGTATAAAAACAAATCACTATTGGATTATGGAGATGTAAGTACTTTAAGTACACACGCCACAAAATTATTTCATACTATTGAAGGTGGAGCGGTTATTAGCAAGGATGCTGAGGTGATAAAAAGAATGGAGTTATTGAGAAATTTTGGACATGACGGTGCCTATAAATTTAATGGTGTAGGCATAAATGGTAAAAACTCCGAATTTCATGCTGCTATGGGGGTTATTAACCTTAAGCACATTGACGCTATTTTAGCTGATAGAATTAGAGTGAGCCAGCACTATGATAGTAGGTTATTAAGTTTAAATATACGAAGACCAGAAATACCAAAAAGTACTAGATACAATCATTCATATTATCCAATCATTATGGAGAATGAAGAAATATTACTAAAGGTGTCTCATAGTCTGCAAGCAAATGGAATAAGTACACGGAGATATTTTTTCCCGGCCCTGGACACATTAGATTATGTTATAAAAGCAAATAATCCAGTTTGTGATAATATAGCACCAAGAGTACTATGTTTGCCAATGTACTTTAATTTGTTAAGAAGTGATATTGATCAAATTTGTGACATTATTTTAAAAGAAATGAAAAATTAGAATGGGTTTTTTAAGCAAGGCGGAGTTAAATAAAATTGGATTTAAATCTTTAGGAAATAACGTTTTTATATCAGATAAGGCGTCATTTTATAGTCCGGGTACTATTATAATTGGTTCAAATGTTCGAATTGATGATTTCTGTATTCTTTCTGGAAATATAAAATTAGGAAACTATATCCATATTTCTGCGTACTGCGGTTTATATGGAAAAGGAGGAATTGAAATGGGGAATTTTTCAGGTTTATCCCCAAGATGTACGTTATTAAGTGCTTCAGATGATTTTTCAGGTCAATTCATGATTAGTCCAATGGTGTCTGAGGAATTTACAAACGTTCAATTTGGTAATATAAAGATTGGGGAATTTGCTCAAATAGGGGCGGGAACGGTGTTACTTCCGAATGTTAATATAGCCAAAGGTTCTGTAGTTGGGGCCATGTCTTTAGTAAAGAAGAATACTGAAGAATGGAAAATTTATGGAGGTACGCCAGCTAAATTTTTAAAACATCGAAAAAAGAACCTTAAAGATTTAAGTAAGAGATTTTTGAAAGAAGACTGATTTTAACCGAATTAATGGATTTAATAAATCTGGACAAATTTCAATGCATTGCAAAATATTTGATGAATAAACATTTACATATTTTTACTGATGAAAAGTGGACGAATAGCGTTGTTAAGCAATTCATCAAATCTGGTGAACTCAACCAAGAATTTGTAGTTCTTTTTAAAGATAATTCCCAAGCACAAGCGCCTAAATATGCCTTGAATCCTCATTTACCATTAATTAAAATAGTTATTAATTCTGAAGAATATGACGTCTTAATCTCAAAAATCGGTAACTATTCTGCTGTATTTATTCATTATTTATGTGATTTAAAATTTAATCTCATTGAAAAAGTTGTCAAACCGACAAAACTTATATGGATGTGTTGGGGACAGGACATTCATAAAATGATTATTTCAGACTCCTATATGCCACTCACAAGAAAACTTATTTTTCAAAATGGATTATGGCAAGAATATATATGGAAATATACACTTTGGTTAAGACAACTTAAATTTCCTTATTCAAGAAGAGGAGAACTATTGAAAAAGTTTGACTTTTGCTGTCCTGTGATTTATCATGACTTAGACCAAACTAATAAAAAACTTAATCAGAAAATTAAATATTTACCGTTTCACTACAGCACATTAGAGCAGATATTAGGTAAAATTATTGATAGTAAATGTAATGGATCTAATATTTTAGTCGGAAATTCAAGTTCTTATGCTTCAAATCATTTGGATGTTTTTGAAATTTTAAAACGATTTGATATTGATAATAGAAAAGTAATTACGCCTCTGAATTATGGAGATATGACCTATGGTAATCAAATAGAAGCTAAAGGTCAAGACTATTTTGGTGAAAATTTTGTTGGCTTAAGAGAGTTTCTTGATGCTGATGAATATTCTGGATTTATCCAATCATGTTCAGTAGCTATATTTAATCATATAAGACAGCAGGCTCTGGGAAATATTCTAATTTGCCTATGGTTAGGCATTCGTGTTTATCTTAATGAAAAAGGATCTTTATTCAAATACCTCAAAACTCTAGGGTTGCCAATTTTCTCAATTCAATCAGATTTGGTTTTAGGTAATGATTTAGTGTTTCAAAACCTTAATAATGAACAACATGTTAATGCTAAAAAAATATTAATGGCAGAATTTGGTAAGAATAATACGAATCATTTAATTCTAAACCTATTTGAAGAGTTAAAAAATAAAAAAGCTAGTGTGTAATGTCACAGAAGAGAATTGCAATCATTCATTTTTATCCGTTGGAATTTTTTCCACCAGTTACAAATTTATTAGTTTTTTTATCTTCCAGTTTTCCAAAACTAAATTTTTTGGTATGCTCTACACATAACAATAAAAATAGAAAAATATTCCAGCTACAAGGAGCAAAGCTTAAAAGATATGCGCTTCCAAAAATAGAGGATAATGCAATTGTTAGAGCCTTTAAATACGCATTGTTTTACATATCGTCATTAGTAAATTTAATACTCAAAAAACCGGATATTGTAATTTACTACGAATCTATTTCCTCCTGGCCAGTATATATTTATTCGAAATATATAAATAAGAAATGTGAGGTTGTTATTCATTATCATGAATATGCTTCATTAGAATGGTATTCAAAATATATGAAATTAGTAAAATATTTTCATAAACTTGAGAGAAGCTACCTTTATGATAGAGCTGTTTGGATTAGTCAAACAAATCAACATAGGTTAAAAATGTTTAGAGACGATAATCCAAAGAATAAGTTTCAAAAATTGCACGTATTGCCTAATTATCCTCCGAAAAACTGGAGAGTTTCTAAAGGCTTAAAAAAAGAGTCTGATAAAATAAGGGTGGTTTATGTAGGTTCATTATCTTTTGAGGGTACTTTAATACAAGAATTTTGTTTGTGGGTAAATTCTCAATCTCATATTATTTTTGATATTTATTCCTATAATTTACATAGTGAAGTTCGATCCTTTTTAAATGAATTTAAAGGAGGGCAAATTAATTTTTATGATGGAGGGATAGATTATCAAGAAATACCGAAAGTATTAAAGCAATATGATGTGGGTGTAATTTTGCATAAAGCTTACAATGAAAACTATAAATATAATGCTACAAATAAACTTTTCGAATATTTAATCTGTGATTTGGATGTTTGGTTTCCTAATGAGATGATTGGTTGTCATGAATTTGTTACTAAGGGGTCATGGCCAGAAGTTATTGGTTTAGATTTTAATAATTTAGATATGTGTAAATCCATTATAAATACCGATCGAAAAGAATTAGTTTATAAACCAAAACTTTATTTTAGTGAAGACACCTTCAAGATAATGGCAGACTTTCTTTTTAAAAATCGGATTTAACCATATATTTATAATAAATGAAAGTACTATATATCGGGCAGTATTCATCTGGAACTACGAGTAAAATGCGTGCTGATATTTTACGGGAATTGTTGATCCCCAGTAAGTTTGAAGTAATTGATACACATGTTCCCTTTTATAATACATCTAAAATATGGAGGTCTATAGGTTTTCGCTATAAAATAGGTCGCCTTATTTCGGAAACTAATAACTATGTGCTAGAGGAATTAAAAAAACTGAATTTATTTAATTTTGATTTAATTTGGATTGATAAAGGCATTTTTTTTAAACCAAGCACCTTGAAATTTTTAAAAAAACAAACTATTAAATTGGTTCATTTTACTCCAGATATGGCGTTTTACCAGAATAAATCTAAACGGTTTGAAAAGTCAATGCCTTTTTATGATTTTTTGGTAACAACCAAAACAAGCGAATTAAAATTTTATAGAAAGAAGGTAGATAATGAAAAGATAATTTTAACGACCCAAGGGTTTTCAAAAGCTATTCATAAACCCTTTCATAAATTTGAAGATAAAAATGATGCTGTGGTTTTTATAGGTCTTGCAGAGCCGCACCGATTGAGTATAGCCGCGAGGATATTAGATAGTAAAATTAATTTAAAACTTGTAGGAAAGGGGTGGGGTAAATTTGTTGAAAAATATAAAGGCAACGAAAATTTAACTTATTTAGGTGAAACTATTTATGATGACGAATACAGTAAATTAATATCATCTTCAATGTTTGGATTAGGATTATTATCAAAGAGGTTTCCGGAATTACATACAACCAGAACATTTGAAATTCCAGCATGCAGGACTGCTTTACTAACTGAAAGAAACCAAGAAACTCAATCATTTTTTCAAGAAACTGAAGCTATTTTTTATGAAAATACGGATGAATTAATTAAAAAAGTAAAATATTATCAAGAGGATACGAATGAATTGGAATTAATTACGCGAAGAGGTTATGATAGGGTTAATTTAGAAGGTTACGATTACTATTCCCTATTAAAAAACATTATAGTTAAAATAAATAAAGAAAATTAATGATGATTTGGTCTTATGTTGGCGTGCTTTTAGTTTTGTTTGTTGGATTTAGATTTTTAAGAGCATTAGGGCATAGAATACCCATTATTGAATTGATATTATTAATTGCTGGTCTTCAATGGGTTATAGGGGCCTATATTGAGTATAGAACCCCGTTTCAACATTTAAAATACTATATGTATGTAAATGAATCGACGTACATGGGTTATGTCGTTCCAGCTTACGCTCTTTTTCTGGTAGTGGTTTTATTAATTAGTAAAAGGGCACCAAAAATTAATTTGGTTTTTAGTCAATTGGCAACTTATTCAAAATTCGGTGTCTTTATATTATTTATTGGAATTATATTCGATTTAGGATATAATATTGTCCCTGATAGTCTTAAGTTTCTGGCTTTTTTATTGTCAAGTTTTAAATATGTCGGTATTATATTGTTGTTTTTTTCTGAAACGAAATGGCACCGTTATCTATTCTATTTTGGTATTCTCTTTCTTACTTCAAGAGCATTGATGAGTGGTTTTTTTCACGATTTAATTATATGGAGTGTTTTCTTCTATATGTTTTATGCTCTTAAAATTAAGCCATCATTTAAATTTAATGTAATTGTTATTATAATCGGATTTATTATGAGTACTTTGATTCAGGTTGTTAAATCGGATTATAGGACAATGATTTGGAGCGGATATGACGGCAGTTATACCACGCTTTTTATTGATATATTAAATAAAAGATTATCGGGAGGCCTGTCAGAAAGCTCCGATCAACAAGAAGAATTGAATGTGCGCTTAAATCAGGGCTGGATTATTAGTGCAATTATGGATTATACGCCTCGAAATCAACCTTTTGCAGATGGGGCTACAATTAAAGAAGCAGTTTTGGCTTCTGCATTTCCACGGTTTTTGTATGAAAATAAGAAAATTGCAGGTGGTGTAGAAAACTTTGAAAAATTTACTGGTTTCGAATTAGAAGAAAACACGTCGATGGGAATGAGTTTAGTCGGAGAGGGTTATGCTAATTTTGGCATAATTAAAGGAATATTGTTTATGGGATTCTGGGGCTTTATAATTGGTCGTTACTGGATTTTTATTTCCAAGAGTTGCTATCGAAATCCTTTAATAATTGTTTTTTTACCACTTATTTTTTTTCAAGTAATAAAGGCTGAAACAGAATTAGTCGTTATTTTAAATCATTTGGTAAAAGCAACTATTCTAGTATTTGGATTTCTTTGGTTTACAAATAAAGTATTGCGAATAAATTTTAAAAATGATTAATACGATAACATACATAAAACGTAAACCGTCGCCACATTATCACAGTATCGAAGGGTTGTTTAGCACTATTAAAGCCGAGGTTAATAGATGTTATAAAACGGATGAAGTTATTATCAGGTTTTCTGGAGGCTCACCAATGACCTTATTTAAGAATTGTCTTGCATTTAATAAAAAAAGAAATAATATCTATCATATTACCGGTGATATTCATTACTTGTCATTAGTGACTGGGAAGCGAACTGTATTAACTATCCATGATATTAGGTCAGCAATACATGGGTCTTTTTTAAGAAGATGTTATATTAAATTATTTTGGTTTTGGTTACCGGCACTATGTGTAAAGCATATTACAGTAATTTCAGAATTTACAAAAAAAGAGCTTATTAAATTAATCCCTTTTGCAGCAAATAAAATTGAAGTTATTTATAATCCAGTCAAGGTCCAATTAAAATACCATTCTAAAGAATTTAATACTCTATTACCAAAAATTTTAGTAATAGGGACGAAGACAAATAAAAATTTAGAGCGCACTTTTGAAGCCTTACAAGGGATTGATTGCGAATTACTTGTTCTTGGAAAGCTATCAGAAAATCAATTAGAGCTGCTAAAAAAGTATAGTATACAATATTCTAGTAAAGTAAATATACCTTACAACGAAGTTATTCAGGCCTATAAAGATTGTGATTTTGTATTGTTTGCCTCTACTTATGAAGGTTTCGGAATGCCAATCATTGAAGCTCAGGCTATTGGAAGACCTGTTATCACTTCAAATATAGGAGCCATGAAAGAAGTGGCTTTAGATACAGCATGTTTAGTCGATCCTTATGATGTTGAATCTATTAAGAATGGAATACAAAAGCTCATTAGAGATGAAGCTTATCGAGACCTCATGATTAAAAAAGGACTAAAAAATGTAGAACGTTTTAGTTTAGAAACAATTTCAAATCAATATATCGCGCTTTATAAATCTATTATAAATTAAGTTTTTTTGAAACAACCTAAAAAGAAAATATTAATCACCATAGACTGGTTTCTACCAGGTACAAAATCTGGTGGACCTGTGCGTTCCTATGCAAATATGCTGGATCATTTAGGCGCTTATTTTGATTTTTATGTAATTACCAGAGATACTGATTTTCTATCTGATGCCGCTTACAAAGGGATACAGTCAAATGCATGGAATACAATAAACGACCATACACAAATCTATTATTTTTCTAAAGAAGCGCTCAATAAGAGGAACTTAAAGGCATTACTTGATAATACAGAATTTGATGTGGCTTATATCAATGGAATTTACAGTTGGTACTTTTCTATTTTACCAGTTATGTTGTTGAAAAACCGCAGAAATGTTCTCGTTTCGGCTAGGGGAATGCTTAATCCACAAGCCTTTTCAGTAAAGCCATTCAAGAAAAAAGTATTTTTAGCAATTGCCAATATGTTCAATCTGTATAAAGGAGTGACGTTCCATGCGACAAATAAAGAAGAAGCTGTACATATTAAATCCATAATGGGTGATAAAAATGAAGTGAAAATCGCAGCGAATCTTGCACGAAAAATGGAAAGTGAAATCATTTCAAAAAGAGTATTAACGGGACCTTTGAAATTAGTAAATGTGGCAAGGATTTCAGTAGAAAAGGGAACTTTGAAAATGATTGAATCTCTTAAAACTGTCGAAACTGAACTGATTCTAGATATTTACGGACCAATTTATGACCATGACTATTGGGGTAAATGTCAAAAGGCTATAGCACAACTACCAAACAATGTAACTGTAAACCATAAAGGCTTTATAGAAAGTGACTTGGTGTTAGATACGATAAAGACCTATGATTTTTTTGTTTTACTCTCTGAAGGCGAGAATTTTGGGCATGCTATATTGGAGGCGCTTTCAGTAGGTTGTCCAGTCATTATTTCAGACAAAACACCTTGGAGAGATTTAGTATCAAAAGGCATAGGTTGGGATTTAAATATTAACGATAGTAAAGAGATATCAAATATTTTTGAGTACATCTCAAGAATTAATCAAGATAAGTATAATGAAATGGCTAAACGGGCCTTTAAATTTGCAAAGCATTTTTCAGAAGATGAACAGCTTCTCAATCAGAACAAAAACTTGTTTTTGTAAAAATGAAAATAATGGCATGAAAAGAATTTTTATAACCGGAGGAGCTGATTTTGTAGGACTTGTAGGAATTGGAAATCCTAATGAATATAGTATGCCTGAATTAGTAGAAAAAGTAATAGACCGTGCAAATTCCATATCTAAATTAGTATCCTTACCTTTGCTGCAAGATGATTCATTACAAGGTAAACCTTTAATTACTTTAGCAAAAAATGAGCTTCATAGATGGTCACTTAAGTTTGCGGTAAATGGAGGTTTAACAAAAAGAATTACGCATTTCGATTCCTTATAAATAGAATAATTGGAAACAGATTTATCTACATATAATAATAATTGGTACAAGCCAGGATCGCATTTAAAGCGATTTCTTTGGTATTTTATAAATGAATTATTTTTAAAGAATCGCTATAATCCATCATCATCAATAAAAATCTTTTGGTTGAAATGTTTTGGTGCTAAAATTGGTAATGGAGTGGTCATAAAACCTTCAGTAAACATTAAATACCCATGGAAACTTAAAATAGGCAACCACTGTTGGATAGGAGAAGAAGTTTGGATTGATAATTTAGAAGAGGTAACTATTGGCGATCATGTTTGCTTGTCACAAGGTGCTTTCTTAATCTGTGGTAATCATAATTATAAATCAACGGCATTTGACCTTATAGTAAAACCTATTCATATTGAATCTGGTGCTTGGATTGGTTCGAAAAGCATTGTAGGACCTGGTGTTACTGTTGGTAGTCATGCGGTGCTATCTTTAGGTTCTGTTGCGAGTAATAATCTCGACTCATTTAGCATTTACCGTGGTAATCCAGCTATTAAAATTAAATCTAGAAATATCGTTTAATGTCATTAAAAGTTTCCCTAATCACTGCTACCTACAACAGCGTAAAAACTTTTGAAATGTGTGCCAATTCGGTATTAAATCAGACATATTCAAATATTGAATATATTATTGTGGATGGTCAATCTGATGACGGTACAATCGAGTTGTTAAAATCTATGGCTATCACTCATGAAAATATGAATTGGATTTCAGAGGGCGATAATGGTATTTATGATGCACTAAACAAAGGATTATCGCGAGCTACTGGCGATATTGTTGGCTTTGTACATTCTGATGATTTTTTAAGCAATAATAATATTATAGCATCCATCGTAGAATCTTTTATTGCAACTGAAGCTGACGGCGTTTATGGAGATTTACATTACGTTGCGAAGGATAATACTAATAAAATTGTTCGGAATTGGGTGAGTAAACAATATAAACTCAAATTACTTAAACAAGGCTGGATGCCACCACACCCCACACTTTATCTTAAAAAAAAAATCTATGACACTTATGGTGGATTTGACTTAAATTTTAAAATCGCTGCTGATTATGATTTTATCCTACGCATTTTTAAGCAAACACACTTAAAATTTTATTATTTACCAAAAACCATTGTAAAAATGCGGGTTGGAGGAGCAAGTAATAGAAGTATAAAAAATATAATACAAAAATCGAACGAAGATTACACCGCTGTTAGTAAAAACCAAATAGGTAATTGGCTAACTATTTTGCAAAAAAATATTTTTAAAATTAAGCAATTTGTTACGTGATTTCAGAGAATGTTGAAGTTAAAGCATTACTAAATCAGCAATAGTCCAATTATTTTTGGATATTTGCAATCTGTAAAAAGCATTTGAATAAAAATGATTAAAGAACTACTTGATAATTTTAACCCTTTAGAGTATAGTGGGTGGCTGATTTTTATAACTGGCTTCATTTCATTTGTTGTTTCCGTTATGAGCTATCCAGCCATAATTAATGTGGCAAAGGCTAAAAACTTAATGGATGACTCGGATGAACGGAGTAGTCATACGGGTAAAATTCCAAACCTCGGAGGAATAGGAATATATTTAAGTATTGTCATCGCAATAACTATTACTGGAGCAGTGTTAGACACCAAAAGGCTCTTTTTAATTTTAGGAAGTATTACCTTGTTGTTTTTTTTAGGACTCAAGGACGATATTCTAATTTTATCACCTCGTAAAAAATTTATAGGGCAGCTCTTGGTAGCAGCGCTTTTAATCGTATTCACAGATACAAGAATTATTGGACTGTCAGGATTATTTGCCGTGACTATAATGCCATATTATTTGTCTGTTCTTTTTACACTTTTTGTTTGTATTCTTGTTATAAATGCCTTTAACTTAATTGATGGTGTAGACGGATTGGCAGGTACACTCGCTCTTTTAGCAACTATATCATATGGGATTATATTTTACCAATACGATGATATCAGTATGGTGGTTTTGGCTGGTGCAGTTTGTGGGGCGCTATTACCGTTTTTATATCTAAATTTTTCAAAACGTAATAAAATGTTTTTGGGTGATACTGGTTCGATGATTTTAGGATTTATAATCGCCGTATTCACTATACGTTTCATTCACAGTTCAGAGGTTTCACTGACAAGAGTTTACCGAGAAAGTTCTCCTGTAATAGCTCTTGCTATTTTGTTTTTTCCATTGTTAGATACCATACGTATTTTTTTTATACGGTTAGTGATTCATAAAAAAAGTCCGTTTATGGCAGATAAAAACCATTTACATCATAAATTTCTAAACTTTGGCTTTTCGCATATTAAGGTAACAACCATTATTGTAGTTGTAAATGCAATCCTCATAGTCTTAGCGTTTTTCTGTCGACATTATGATATTCACCTCCAATTAGCTATTTTGTTAATAATAGGAACTTGTTTATATTCTGGATGTTTTTGTTACTATTGGTTAAAAACACCAAAAAAAGAATATTCTACCAAAGAACTTAATTAAGACCTGTTTTAATTTATCCTTTGCCATTAGTGATATTACACTTATATTTGAGATTGAGATTAACGTTAGTGCACTTCGAAAGCAATAACATTATTTAAATTCTTATTTTTTTAATTTTATTGAATGCTTTTGTGATTGTAATAATTGCAGCTATCTTTGCCAATGTTAAAGGAAAATAGTCTATGAAAAATAGTTTTTTTGCTATTGCTTTTTTTATGTTATTGAGTTCGTGCGTCTCAAAAAAGGAGATTTTGTATTTACAAAATGTTGATGATTATAACGGTACCACCATTGATTATCAAAAAATAACAATTCAACCAAATGATATCTTAAGCATTAAGGTTGGAGCGTTAATTCCTGAAACTGCTATTCCATATAATATCCCTGTTGATTTGGGGAGTGCGGGAAATTCTATTGATATCATGAAATTAAGTGGATATCTTGTTTCATTAGACAGGACCATAACATTTCCTGTCTTAGGAACACTTGATGTTGCAAATAAAACAACCTCAGAATTGGAAGTTTTTTTGGTCAAACAATTAAAAGATGGTGGGCATTTGGTTGATCCTACTGTAATTGTGCGTATACTTAATGCCAAAGTTACAATATTGGGACAAGTTAATAACCCTGGAACGTATAGTTTCGATGAAGGAAGTATTACCGTATTGCAAGCAATTGGCTATGCGGGTGATATTGCCATTAGAGGTGTACGAGAGGATGTTCTTATCATGAGAGAGGTTGACGGCGTTAGACAAATTTCTCATATTGATTTAACCTCTGCTAATTGGTTGAATGGTCCAAATAATTTTGTCAAACCAAATGACGTTATTGTGGTAAATCAAAATGGCCCAGAAGTGATGTCAGCTGGTTATATACCAAGTCTCGGAGCGTGGCTAGGACTTGCCTCGTTTCTTATAACGGTTACGCTTATATTAACGAATTAATTTGATGGATAATAATCATAATAGTACATATTTAAATCAAAATGATAAACATGTTGATTTAAAAAATGAAATTGGACGTTATTTAAGATTTTGGCCATGGTTTTTGTTGTCATTAGCTATAGCCTTATCAATGGCATATTTTAATTTACGATATACTCCCAGAATATATACAACCTCGTCAAAGATTAAAATATTGGATAAGGCTGATGGGATAGAATTACCGACATCTGCGTTTATTTTTAACAGATCAAATATAAATTTAGAAAATGAGATTGAAATTTTAACCTCCTACCGTATTATTGAAGAGGTTGTAGATAGTTTAAACCTCAATACCTCTTTTTATGAAGATGGCCAAATACTAACATCTAAATTGGCTAAACTTCCTTTTCAATTTAAGCAACTCATAAAGTCAGGGAGCATTCAGAATAGGAATGAATTTAAAATTATTGTTACAGCTAAAAACTTTGAAATTTTAAATACCAAAACTCAAGAGGTATTAGTATTCCCTGGTCATAATTCATATAATAAAGCTCATCAACTACCCTTTGAAATTCTATTAAGTAATGACAAAGACCTTAATAACTTAATAGATAAAACATATATTGTAAAATTTGAACCATTAAAACAGACTGTTTTAAGCGTTAAATCAAAGGTGCAGGTAGCAACAATAACGCAAAGTGATCTTTTGAAATTAACGATATCGAGTCAGAACAAGGATTGGTCTGAGTTAGTTTTAAATGGATTGATTGATGTTTTTAATAAAGATGGTATTAACGATAGAAAATTGATTTTTCAACGTACTCTGGATTTTATTGAAGATCGCTTTGTCTATTTAGAAGTAGAACTGGATTCTATTGAGGTTAGCAAAAAAGAGTTTAAGCAAGATAATAATCTAATAGATCTTCCTTCTGATGCTCAAATTGGGTTGGAAAAGGAATCTGAGTCTGAACTTGAAGTTTTTGAAGCAGAAAGTCAAATAGCATTAACGAACCTAATTATTGATGCCTTAAAAAATAATAATGAAGCTCAAGGGTTACTTCCAGCAAATATTGGTTTAAATAATGCCGGTGTTATGGAATTAATTAATCAATATAATAATACAATTTTAGAACGCGATAAGTATCATGTTAGCGGGGGCGCAAATAATCCAATGGTTAAGCAGCTTGACATTACTATTTTAGATTTAAAGAAAAACATAGATAACTCCCTGCAAGCATATTCTTCAGAATTAAAACTTATCTTAAATCAGTTAGAAACTAGAAATAAAGAATTTAGAGGCGAGGTAAAAAAATTACCTCTAAAAGAAAAGTTGTTAAGGGCTATTGAAAGACAACAAAAAATTAAGGAGAGTCTTTTTGTATATTTATTACAAAAGCGTGAAGAGGCGGCTATAAATCTTGCGATTACAGAACCTTCTGTAAAAATTGTTGAATATGCCCTTTCTGCATCTGGTCCAATTTCTCCAAATTCAAGAACTGTATATATAACTGCTCTTTTGGGAG
>Ga0102810_1000244_pt1 | contig 18932 bp, 41 predicted proteins | sample ColrivemetaGS573_FD_84506 | JGI IMG/M metagenome (GOLD analysis project Ga0102810, IMG submission 84506) | Estuarine microbial communities from the Columbia River estuary - Ebb tide ETM metaG S.573 | ecosystem: Environmental > Aquatic > Marine > Intertidal zone > Estuary | place: USA: Columbia...
AACCGCGATACTATGGGCTTTGCGATGAAAGCGAGCGCTGCGAAAATCGACGGTGTTTGGACTGATGTGTTCAAGGACCCTGTAACTGACAAAGGCAAGCGTTCAAAGAAAGGTCGACTTGCCCTCGTTGTAAAGGACGGTGAATTCCAAACTGTCCGTGAAGACGAACTGGTGGGTGATTTGCATTACCCAGGAGTTAACAAGTTACGCACTGTATTTGAGGACGGCGTAATCCTAGTCGACGAGGATTGGGGCGACGTTGTTGCCCGTGCACGTCTAAAATAACTTAAAGGGCGGCATTTATTGCCGCCCTTTACTCTTGACTATTCACACGCAGTCTGCTATTTTAGTAGAAATATAGGAAAGACAATGTTTAAATCTTGCAGCTTTTTTAGAGACCATCAATGGACAACTGTGGCAATTGACACCTCAAACGGTTGTCATACAATTGATCGAAAGACCGGCGTTGAAACCTTTAAGGCTGACCATATTATCAAATTTCAAAAATGCAAACGTTGCAAGAGTCGTCGTATTACGGCCGAGGATCCAACCCCTGCCGGCCGAGAGTTTGCACTTAATAAGCATTGCGATATTGCATTACAACGTACCATCTGGGAAGATTCAGATCAAATCACTAAATACAATCCCAAAAAGATTGTATGGGTGGACTACTCATATGCACCGGCAAGGGGCATGGAAGAAATCATCAAACAGATGTACCGAGATCCCAAACTAACGCAACTGATCGAAGACAATCCAAGTCTGAAAGAAGCAGTTGACAATGTAGAATTCATCGCCAAAATGTGCAAGGACAATAATTAACATGCCGACAATTTTATCAAGGTTTCAACAAAAGAAAACGGCTGTGCCTGATGATGCAGTTCAACTTTGCAGGTCATCATATCCCGGAAAAACTCACGATATGGTTTTATGTCCAAATTGTAGTATCTCAATTAGTATGGACCACGGTGACAGAATATTGTGCGACTGCGGTGTGATTTTAGAAAATTATGGGAATTCTTTAAAAATGTGGGAGCCAAATGGTTCTGAATTTGGATTTGTATCAAAAGCATATCATGCTTCATCGTTTTACGACTTGCCGGTAGTGGCAAGAATATTGCATGATGCCGAACTCAAAGACGCATACGACAATATACCAGGTGTAAAAGATTTACTCGAGGAACTCAATTTCCTGTTGAAACTGCATGAAGGCATTGACACATAGCACACGGCTGTGCTATAATATAAGCAACAGCAAAGGAATAGTTATGGAACGCAATCAAATTGACAAACCAGCACTAATTGAGCCACGTCTTTATTTGTTTGGTCGTACTGATATCTATCAGATGAATCCAGGCAAACTAGCGGCACAAGCTGCTCACGCTGCAACACAATTTGTGTTTGATGTACTCGACACAGGTGGGATACACGGCACCGTAGCAGATGATATGTCAGCTTGGCGAGAGCAAGCAGGCGGTGGATTTGGCACAAAGATTACACTAGCAATGACACGAGATGAAATCATTGAAACAGTTGCAGTGATGCAGAACAAATTCAATCTTCAAACCAATATTGTAACGGATCCAACATATCCTTTTAGTAACCATTATGGCGAGTATTTTACCGCAGTTGAACTGACAAGTGGATATGTGTTTGCTGATTCGACTACACCACAAGAAGCGCTAGATTACTTGCGTCGGTTCCCACTGCATCCGTAAAAGTGGTTCCGAGGACGACAATGAGAGAAGAACAACTAACCTCTCAGGAAAAGAAGTACATTGAAATACAGTATGACGCAGTAACGCAGGGTTACTTGCGTCAATACTGCCTTGACAATGACTTTGACCTGACTTACAAATTTAATGGGAAGCGACAAGACGTAGAAGACTTTGATTTTCATTCCACTGTAATTTTCAGCACAAGCCGGCATGACTTTGATAACGAAACAGTGCCGACTGACATAACGGCAACAGCAACAGGCTTTGCACTGTTTGGAGAGAATCAAGACATCTTGGTGCTCGAGATTGAAAGCGAAGACTTAGTTGCAGTACGCGACTATTACGTTTCGACATACGACATGACAGACGAATGGCCAGACTACAAGCCGCACATCACAGTGTGCTATCAATACAAAGGCGAACTTCCTGACGTTGATCTTCCTGACATTGACTTGACAGCAGACAAGATCAACGTTAAGCGACAGAAATGACGTTTGTGCAATTTACAATCGTGTTTTTGTTTTTCTGGTTATCAATGGGCATCGTGCTAATCCAAAAGCTTTTGGTGTTGTTCGACGTAAATGATCAAGAAAGCTGGAATGAACTCATAGAGGAAATCGTTCCCGAGATACGAAGCATCATGATAATTATATTAGCTTGGCCTTGTTTTATTAAACCATATTTGCGTGAATGCAGGTTAAAGGCAGCTGATCTACAATACGAAAGAGAAAAGGAAGTATATGGAACAGATATTGTTAATAGGTGACCTCCACAGCAAGTGGGCAAGTTACATTGACATACTTAGAGATAGCGGAATTGAGCGCAGTATCCAAGTAGGAGACTTTGGCTGGGGTATGTCTCTGGACCCTGATCCGGCGTCTAGTGCTTTCCCAAAACAATTTCAGCAACATCTTCTAACAGAGGACTTGGACTGCATAGGTGGCAACCACAAGTATTTTCGTGGCAATCATGACAATCCCGTACTGTGTGCCCAACACAAACATTGCTTGCCTGATGTGTATGTTGACGACAGCATTGGATTGATGTCAGTTGCAGGTGCATTCAGCATTGATCGCGGCAACCGAACACTTGGATATGATTGGTGGCCCGAAGAAGAGTTGAGCTATGACCAATTGTTTGCTGCAATTGACATGTATGAAAAGGTTAAGCCTCGTGTCATGTTGTCGCATGATTGTCCTGAAAGCGTAGTAGGGCATATGTTTTCTCGTTACAATCCTGACTTTGGAAGCCGTACACGATCAGCACTAGACAACATGTTTTCTATACATCAGCCCGACTTATGGGTATTCGGACATTGGCATAACAGCCATGTTTATCATCAACAAGGTACAAAATTTGTGTGCCTTAACGAACTTGAAACAATGGTGATAGACACATGAGTACAATAACAGTGTTATCACAATACGGCCAAACTGTTACATTAGATCATATATCTTCTGACTCAGGAAGACCGATTGGTATTGATCGAATACCCGAGGACGCCGTCCTCGGGTCTGTTTGGCATCTCAAAGACGGAGGATTACATGTGATAACAGAATTGGGACCTGAACCAGTTCCAGACGATGTCTTATCAATCCAAACGTCGCCGCGCCTTGACACAGTGTTAAATTGGACTGACCGTCAATCACCGCGCATCGACGCAGTATTAGAGTGGGCTGAAGAGAAAATGGCCGAGGAAATAGAATACAGCAGAATGTTAGAAACCAATCCAATGTTAAAAAAGATGCACGACGAATTACAGTTTGCGATCAAGCTGCACAAAGGCATAGAGGAATAAAATGGCTAACAACTTAATGGAAGGTGTATACCTCACCTTAAACCGTATCCCTGTTAAGACTAAGAAAACAAAGAATAAATAGATGTAGCTTGACTGATAGCTGAATAGGTTATACAGTAAGGCATAACATATAGCAAGGGATATGCAACATGGCGATGAATCACAGAGTAAAAGCTGGCAACACTGATCAAGACTTGATAAACGAGTTTTTGAAAAATGGCGGCAAAGTTGAAGTTGGCGCAACAAAGCCAATGCCAAACGAATTGCATATCAGCAATAACACATGGAATAACAAGCTCACAAAAGCTGAGCGCGTCGCAAAGGACGGTAAATGACAAAAGAAGACGACGAATTTAAAATTCTCAGCGCACGAGACCATGTGCGCATGAGGCCAGGAATGTACCTTGGATCGGTCAGCTCAGAAACGGTTGATCGATTCGTACTAGGTGAATACAAATCAACTGAATACGCTCCTGCACTGCTCAAAATGGTTGACGAAATTCTCGACAACTGCATTGATGAGGCAATCCGTACACAATTCAAATACGCAAACGAAATATCCGTCAACGTACAAAAGACAAACATCACAGTTACTGACAACGGGCGCGGCATTCCTCAGGACGAAATTACAGACACAGAGACAGGCGAAAAGATGGTGCGTCCTGTTGCTGCATGGACTCGCGTTCGCGCAGGCACAAGCTTTGATGACAACCGTGTAACGATTGGTGCAAACGGCGTTGGTTCGGCTTGTGTGAACTTTATGAGCAAAGCATTTAACGGCTCGACTTGGCGCGACAAAAAGATGATTCGTGTCAATTGTTTGAGCGGCGCTGAAACAGTTATGGTAGACACCCGCTCGACTACTTCTGGTAGTGGCACTGAGGTTGAATTCTATCCTGACTTTAGTTTGTTGGGCGTGAATAACCTTGATGAAGGTGACCACCGTGACCTCATCCATGATCGTCTCAACAGTTTGCAGATTGCGTTTCCTGAAATCAAATTCAAGCTGAACGGCAAGCTGGTTAAGGCGCGCAACGTTACGCAATACAGCAAGCTATACGCTAGCGAAGATGGTAGCAGCGTTGTAATGAGCCGAGATGATGTTGTGTTTATGATCTCACACAGCAAAGACGGCTATCGCCAAAACGGATACATCAACGGTGTCAACACACGACTTGGTGGCGCATACAACGATTACGTTATAAATGGCTTTACAGATGAAATGGTGCGCATGATCAAGCGCAAGTACAAAGTTGAAGTAAGTCGCAGCACAATCAAAAGCGGTCTTACATTTGTGTTGTTTGCTCGCAACTTTGTTAATCCGCAATATGACGCACAAACAAAAGAGCGCTTGACCAGTTCTCCGAGCGAGGTGCGCAAGCATTACGAGTCGAGCGATCCGCTGTCGTTTGAACAGATTGCCAAAAAGGTAATGGCATGTGATGACATCATCGAACCAATTGTTGAAGCGCAAGTTGCTAAAAAGCTGGCAGCTGACAAACGGGCAGTAACTCTAGCACAAAAGAAGCTTAGACGCGCCAAAGTACAAAAGCACGTTGCAGCAACTGGCAATGCAGGTACATTGTTCTTGTGCGAAGGCGACAGTGCTATGGGCTTCTTGCTTAAAGTGCGCAACCCAAAAACAGTTGGCGGCATGCCACTGCGCGGTGTTGTCATGAACACATGGGATATGAAGCCCGCAGACGTACTCAAGAACAAAGAGTTGAGTGAACTGATTTCGGTGCTTGGACTTGACATTAACGATCCCAACAGCATCGACCAAATGGATTACCAATACATTGCAACACTTGCTGATGCTGACCACGATGGTAACCACATTACTGGATTGCTTATGGCATTCTTCTACAAGTTTTGGCCGCGACTATTTGAGGAAGGTCGTGTGCACATGACACGAACACCTATGATGATTTCGACAAAAGGCAAAGACGTAGAATGGTTTTACAACTATGCAGATGCTAAAGACTTTAAGAAAAAGAACACTGGTTGGTACCATCGCTACATTAAAGGACTTGCGTCTCTTACTGAAGCCGAGTACGACGAGATTATTAACCGCCCTGTACTTTCGACAATGGTGATTGATACACCTGAATGGTTTGAAGTGATGATGGGAAACAACTCAGAGCCACGCAAAGACTGGCTGAAAAACATAACACCAAAGTTGATTGCCGATGCCAAAACCTAACACCAAGTTCAAGCTTGAAGTACATGATATTGATCTGATTGAAACTGCACTGCGCAAAATGCTAACAGCTAGTGACGATGCCCAAGAGATGCAAGATATAAACGAATTGCTTGGTAGCCTACACAACCAAAAAACTTGGTACCGACCGCCAAATAAACCTTATGTATCTGGTTGACAGGCGAGACGTCTTGCTGTAATGTATAACAGTAAGCAAAGGAGATACACAATGGGTACTTACTTTAGAGGCATTAGCAAGCGCACAAAAACAGTTGAAGGCACTCAAGTGCACTTTACCAACTTTTGGGGCAAAGCACCAAGCTTGTTTGCAGAAAACACCGGGCGCTGGGACGCATTTTGCACTCGCAGCTACAACACTGCGATGGAGTTGCGCAACGAGCCCCGATTGGTTACAATGGCACAAACTGCAAAACAAGTTGAAGAGTTTGGTTACTCGCCTGTTGCATTTTGGAACGGGGAGCGATTGATGCACGATGGCTTTTGGGATGACAACGCAGTTGGCTACCTTGTTAAGGTAGAAGGACGTTACAAGTTGCAGTTAGATGCAAGCCGCGTTGAAGCGTACAACCAGCGCATGGCAGCATAAACTGGTTGACAACGCGAGACGTTTCACTTATATTGATAATGTAAGCAATGGAGAACAAAATGATTTTACATACTGGTCGTAATGCAGAAGCACAACTTCGTGAGCATGGATTTGATATTCCGATGTTTCCAGAAACAGGCGAAGTCAGCTTTGGCGGCAACGTAGTTGGACGCGCAGATAACTTTAACGGAATTACAATCCGTGATGAGTTTGAAGATGAAATTCGTTTGGTGCTGAGCCTGCAAGATGAAATCAAAATGGGCGTTTGGAACATTCCAGCGTATGCGAGGTAAGACTTGATGTGGCCGTTTAAAAACAAATGGAAACAACGGTTTGCAGAACTGGTTGAAGAGATCGTATTGTGTGATAGCACTTACGATCTCGACGAATTGTTTGAATTGGTTAGCCCGCCAGTAATGACAGACTTGATTATGGAGATAACCGAGTCTATCTATGCTGGTAAACTCAAAATGTATTATGAACAGTTTGACGAGCGCGGCCACACAGTTGCAACATTCAACTCGCTCGGCAATGCTCCGGCCGGCGTAGTGCTTTCCCAAACTCGTGTAATTATTAGCAAGGGGTCGAAATGATGCGTAGCTATTACCTAGATGACATGGATGTACAAACTGGCGACAGAATTCGTTGTAAAGCTGCAATTGCAGCCGAATGGCTAATTGAAGGTGCAGTTTACACAGTTGTTGCATTTGGTATTATCCGTTCAGCAGCAGGCGACGTGTTTCATTATCCAAGTGCACGGTTCCAGAAGGTAGATTGATATGGCATATTTGACAACTCTCACACTTGATGACTTGGACCGTCCTGCAACTATGCAGCACAGGCTTGCAGCGACAGGTCGTCTTGATGATATGGACAGACGTGTGGTGCGAGGGTTTTTAACCACGCTGTCCGAATATCTGCGTGATCGTGGCACAGGAACACGATTTGAATACACAGTAACCGACAGCGATTTCGACAATGTTGTCGACCTGTTTAAACAAGGATTACCAAAATGACTAAAGCAGCACCTAAACAGCCAAAAGCCACCACAGTGGTAGAGGACCTAATTGACGAACTAACTGAAAAACTTGCTGAACGTGAACAAGAGATCAGTGCGCTCGAAGAGAAAGCTAAATGGTATGTCAATCAATTGAGAATCAAGGAAGAGCAAATTACCAGCAGCAACAAACGCAACGAAATGTTTCAGGCAGAGATGCGCGGCATGGAGCGGGCCTTTGGTATGTTTATGAATTCAGGGCCAATGTATGCACCAGAAAAACGCTGGGGATACTAATGCCACATTACTTTAAACCTCAAGAGAAAAAGCAAGTAACTGCCTTTGTGGACAAGTTTATTGCCAATGTCGAATGGATTAAAAGTGACGACGGTGTCGACAGCCTAAGTGATAAAGCAAAACTTGATGACGGCAGCATTAGTGAAGAAGCTATGGTGCGTTGGCTGATTATGTATACGTTTGATGCAGCGCGAGACAGCGGCGTCAAAGGTCAAGACTTAAATAACTTGATTGCTAGTGCCATCCTTGGCTGGGCAATGCAGAGCTTTGATCAAGAAGATCGTGATGCTCTCAAACCGCTATATGCAGAATACTTAAAATAATGATTTCAAGCAACTATTCACTAACCGACCTCGCAAAGAACGAGATGTTGGATTACGCGCAATACACAGTTGAAGCGCGAGCAATTCCAAGTTTGGTCGACGGGCTCAAACCCGTACAACGCTTTTACTTGTATTCGAGTTTGCAAACAAGCAGACGCGAATTTGAAAAGGTTAGCGCGATTGCAGGTGTTGTGAGCCGATATGGTTACAACCACGGCGAGGTTAGCGCAGCAGGCGCTGGGCAACTTATGGCAGCAACATGGAGCAACAACGTTTGTCTTGTTGAAGGACGCGGCAGCTTTGGTACACGTCAAGTACAATCAGCAGGCGCAGCACGTTATGTTTACACCAAGGTGTCGCCAAACTTTGACCGTTACATTACAGACATTGAGTTGAGCCCAGAGCACGAAGATCCTGAACACGCGCCTCCGGCACACTATTTGCCAGTGCTGCCGCTTGTATTGATTAACGGTGCCAAAGGTATTGCAACTGGATTTGCAACCAACATCCTTCCGCGTAGCGCGACTGACTTAGCAAAGGCTATACGCAACTTTGTGAAGAACGGAAAGATGACACGTGAATTTAAGGTTGAGTTTCCAGACTTCCGCGGCAACACAACATACGATCCGGCAATTGACCGTTTTGTTTGTGAAGGCTTGTGGCGCAAGATTGGCAAGACCACACTGCTTATTGAAGAGATTCCGTATGGGTTTGATCGTGAAGGCTACATCAAGATCCTCGACAAGCTTGAAGAAGACGGCTTGATTGTAAGCTACGACGACCAATGCGACAACAGAGGCTTCCGTTTTGAAGTCAAGCTCAAGCAAGCAACTTCAGCAAATTGGCCAAACAAAGAAATCATCAAGCGCTTCAAGCTGGAAAAGAACCACTCGGAAAACTTGACAGTGATTGGTCCTGATGGTGCGTTGCGCGAATATGATCATGCGCGTGACTTGGTAAAAGACTTTGTTGATTACAGACTTGGCATCTTGCAGCAACGCATTGACTTGAACCTAGACAAAGAAAAAGAAATGTCTCGTTGGCTAGAAGTCAAGATTCAATTTATTGAAGCTGTACTTAATGACAAGATCGTGTTTAAAGGACACGGTCGCAAGGATGTAGAAAAGCAAATAGAAGGGGTCACAGTAGCGTTGTCGCAGGATCTAAGCCGTCTACTTGCCCTAAACATACTCAGCTTAACCAAGGAGCAGGTTGTAGCGCTACGCAAGGAGATTGCAGCATCAAAGGATCGATTGAAGTATTGGCAGGGCACAACGCCGCAGGCACAATACATTGAAGACTTGGATGCGCTAGAGAAGTAATGGCTACATTTGTATATATATTTTTAAGTGTTGACCAAGCGCCGTATCGCAGTGCGCATGGAACCATGATAATTACTGCTAAGAATAAGTATGGCGCACAAGCAAGGGTCGGCGTTGGTGCATTGATGTCGGGCGGTAAACGGGCACTCGATGATTGTGGTCTTGAAGTGTTAGAAGATTATGCGTTTAGTAACAAAGGTACTGACAGCGCAATAGCAATGCACTTTACTAATGACAATGCGTTCTTTATTGCAAAGTTGAGGCTCCAAGGTGGATAAATTACAAATGATATGGACATTTGTTCCGTTTCAAATTTCATCTGGAGGATATGCCGGAGTAGCTCTCGGCAACCGCGCGGATCGACGTAGTGGCTTCAACCGGACCCTAGTATATGAGAGCCTTGTTGAGAGCTTTAAAGAGATTGGATTCGAAGAAAATCAAGACTATGTGTTGACCCGTTCAGACTCAATAGGGCCGTATCAAACTATCAATTATGTCACTGTGCTGTTTAGCGGTAAAGCTGAATTCGTTATCGCTAAGTTAGCACTGTCATGATTACCTACTTTAACTGATTGACAAACACTGCTTATTCGTGTATTATTAGTGAATAAGGAGTATCAAATGGCAATGTCGTCTATCTATCATCCTGAACTCTGGACTGATGGTCCTCATGCGTATGCAACCTGCTCCATGATGCAATGGAGTGTAAATGGTCTTACATACAAGGACCGACGCACGTTTGAAAATCGACTATGGCGCGAACTCAAAAACAAATGGGAAGTTATGCCAGACAATTTGAGACTCGAATACCAACAAAAACAAAAACGGGTACAGATTACCTTTCTCGACGAGAACGAATACTTCTTGCTTAAACTACAATTTTAGGAAATAATTATGGCCACCCATGGTATGGTCGACCTTGAAACATTTGCTACAACACCCGACGCTGTAATTCTTACAGTAGGTGCAGTCAAGTTCGACCCATTTAACAAAAAAGAACCACACACAGACTTCTATATGCGACTTGAGATTGAAAATCAAGAAGACCGCGGACGGATGATTAATCCTGACACGCTGCAATGGTGGAGCACACAACCAAATGAGATTATTGAGGAAGCATTGGGCGACCACAATAGGCAAAGTGTTGAACACATGCTATCATCATTTAAGAAATGGTTTGTAGGATGTGACAAGATTTGGGCGCAAGGTATCTGCTTTGATATTACAATGCTTGAAAACATCTCACGTCAATACGGCTATCCTATTCCTTGGAGTTTTTGGCAGGTCGAAGACGCACGTACAATTATCAATCGTATGCCGCGCGATCCGCGCAAGGACTTTGACTTTGCAGCACACAACGCATTAGAAGACGCAAGGGTGCAAGCAAAAAGTTTACAAGTTGCATTTGAACATTTTGGCTTTAAGAAATGAAGATTATCTTTTTTGACAAGGCGCAGCTCGGATCCTACTACATGAGCTTTTTACCAAGCTTTTCTTCGGACCATGCTAACGCAGAATGTCTCAAGATGCTACTTGACTATCTTGATGAAACAAGCATTGAATACACAGCAGACGAACGTACAACAAACTACGCAGTGATCAAACTGCTAGACATGGACGACTTTGTTCTTTTAAAGTTAACTTTTCAAGGCAGAGGCATAAACGAAATCATTCAAATAATCACACCGGAGAAAACAACATGACACAGAACCTATTAGTACCGATGGTAGTCGAGCGCACAAGCGAAGGCGAGCGCAGTTACGACATTTACAGTCGCTTGATGAAGGACCGCATTATCATGCTAAACGGTCCAGTCGAGGACAACATGGCCAACTTGATTTGCAGCCAGTTGCTGTTTCTCGAAAGCGAAGACGACAAACGCGACATCACTATGTTTATCAATTCGCCCGGCGGATCAGTTACAAGCGGAATGAGCATTTACGACACAATGCAATTTATCAAGCCGGATGTAGCAACAGTGGTTATGGGACAAGCAGCCAGCATGGGCAGCTTTCTTGCAATGGCAGGCGCAGCAGGTAAACGCAGTGTATTGCCAAACAGCCGCACAATGATTCACCGTGTGTCTAGCGGTACGTCGCCTACAAGTGGTAGCGTTTATGTGCAAGAACTTGAAATGGAAGACAACATTCGCCACCTTGCAGAAAGCAAGCGCTTGAATGAAATCTTGACCAACTTGTATGTAGAGCACAACACAAAGAACAAAACATACGAGCAAATGCTTGAAGTCATGAAGCACGACACATTCCTTTCAGCTAAGGATGCAGTAAAGTGGGGACTAGCCGATAATGTCATCACTAAACGAGCATAATAAACCGTTCCGCTTTTGGGACTGGCTTATTATTTGGGTGTGTGCTGATCTTGGATCATCGGGTGTTGTGACAGTAGCCGGCGGCATGCTTGCAGGAGGCACGTGGCTGATACTAATTGCTTTCGGCGCTTGGTACATATATGAAACCCATGTACGAGAACAAGTTAGAAAAGGGATACGATGACATCATACAAGCACCTTCGTAAAGATGTTCTAGATTTTGCTAAAGAGCATGACGTACCCTATTTTCACGCACGTGAAATCTTCGACAACAATGCAGTGTACCGTGTCGAAGTAAGAGATGACAGTGTTAGCCGTCGTGACGTTGCAACATTTATAAACACACATCCTGACCGCCCGGCAGGTTTGTGGGCGAAGATATTGAATGATTCCATCTTTTTGAATGACAAACAACTAGCATTCGTGTTACAATTAAAGTACGCTTAGTCGCGAAGACTAAATATAACAGAGGACTAAGCTCGTCCCTCTATAAATATTCCGCGCTTTGACCAAGGGGAATATACATGGCATATGTATCAACAAAAACTTACAAGCAACTAGGACCGGTTGCTTACAGACAGTGGAGAGCAGACTCACATTGCAATTTAGTACACGGCTACGCATTAAGCTTTCATTTTGAATTTGAATCTGAAACACTTGATGCACGAAATTGGGTAATTGACTTTGGTGGATTACGTCCGCTTAAAGGATTGCTTGAGGATTGGTTTGACCACACGCTGCTGGTTGCGCAAGATGATCCACAGCGCGAAGAACTGCTACGACTAGGTACACTAGGCTTAGCAAAGATTACTGAAGTAGAAAAGACAGGATGCGAAGGCATTGCTGATTTCTTGTACGAATATGTAAACACAATCTTCCTTCCTGAATACGGCGAAGGCAAGCGTGTATGGTGTACACGAATTGAAGTGCGCGAAACAGATGCTAATATGGCAATGCGCATTGGTAGGCGTGAAGACAACGAATTTGAATAATATCGCTGTATCACCAAGCATATCTATTATACAAGATAGCACCAAAAGTCCGTTCTTGGAACCGTACGGATATATAATTGCGGTGACATCTTTCCAACGTATCAAGAATGATATGGAGTTCGAAATAAATATCGCAAATTGGTCAATCATAGACCTCCTAACCAATTATATTGCAAAGGAAACTGGAATGACCGAGTTTAAGATATCATTAAGGCCAAACATGCAATACTTGGTTCGGTTTCATGACCAAAACGAGTATATGCTGTTTAAGTTGACATATGGATAAAAAAGTTTCACTAAAAATAATCGATCAGTCAACAACTGGCAATGTCGATTCATATATTGTAGAAGTGAGGTCGACGATACCAGTTGGTCAGTTTAGCGCAATGTCTATCATTAGAGAACAATTGTATAACGAGTTTGGACTAGGCAATGATACACTTATGTTATTGTCGCATGATCCGGCAGCATTACCGCATCAGCCTCGAATCAAAATAGAATTCTATAATCCAAGCGATGCTATGTTGTTCAAGTTAGCGTTTGGTGGCGAATGATAGACACAGCCTTACGCATTGAACTCAAGACTAGTTGGACTGAAGAGGACACAGAATTTCCGATGGTTGCTGTTATGGAAGTAACACTGCCTTGGGAAACTGCAAAAGAAGCGCTAACAGCCGATGGTCTAGCAAGTGAAAAGCTACAAAAGATAATCTCATCGCAAATTAAAGAAGATATAGACTTATCAGTTGGACAGGATTACTTGCTTCAGCCGTTTAATGGAAACATGCCGTGGCATGTTTCCCACACATTGCAGTTACAGTCATTGCAAGTCTATGTCAGAACAAAGACATTGGAGGACTTTACAGTGCTAAAGTTGAAATATTATGGTTAGCGAAGAAGATGTTATAAATAACATTAAGAATGTATACGATCCTGAAGTACCTGTCAATGTACATGATCTAGGTTTGATCTATAATATTGACATTACTGCTGAAGGCAAGGTAGACATTTTGATGACATTGACTAGTCCATTTTGCCCCGCAGGCGACTATATTATTGAAGAAATAACTAGTGCTGCTTATGGTGCAGGTGCAAGCGATGTTAATGTCACAGTTACGTTCCAACCGGAATGGGGGCCTGACAAGATATCCGATGAAGGGAAACTTGAATTAGGGCTTTTCTAAATGGAGAACAGTTGTGTTAGAAAGAACACTTGAGAAGGCATTTTACGCCATTGGAGATAAGGCAATAGCAATGGCAACAGGCGAACACAAGAACTTTGCAGATCGAGAAATTCGAGAAGAAAACGTTACGAGCGAATTGGTAGTTAGGCCTCGTGCCCAAACTGCTTCAGTAGCAGCAGAGACTAGAGAAAGCTTAAATCAATATACTAAATTGGACATATGCGAGCGAGCAGCTGAACAATTTGGCGCAGATTTAAACTTTAGACTAGACAAAGCCACACTAATAAGACACTACTTAGACGAACAGTCTAAGTCATAAAGGAAACACATGAGCGATTTTGTATTACCGCAACGGCAAGCGGTTGACCTGAGTCCAACGGCAATTCAACACTTCGGCAGCATTGCTGATGGTAAGGTTGTAAAGTTTGGCGTAGAGGGCGGCGGCTGTGCCGGATTTCAATACAGCTGGAAGATTTTAGATACCAAAGATGATCTCTTTGCAGACGATGAAGTAGTCGATTTTGACAACTTCTCTTTTGCAGTAGATGGTGCTAGTATGATGATGCTTATAGGATCTCATATTGATTATTTAACTGACATAACAGGAAGCCACATTGAAGTGGTCAACCCTCTAGCAAAAGCTGGATGCGGTTGCGGAGTTTCTGTTAATTTTTGAGGAACTACATGACTATTGATTTAACCCGGTACGACCACTTTGTCGATAATGTGACAAGCGATGTAAGCAAGAATCTTGACTTGTTTGTAAAACGACTACACGAGCTAGAAAATGAAGGCATTAACCCAACACAACTGCTGACTGCCTCAACTGGACTTGCAGGCGAAAGCGGCGAGTTTGCAGAGATCGTGAAAAAGTTAAACTGGCACGGAAAACCGTTGACAGATGAACTAAGAACACACATGAAGAAAGAGTTAGGCGACATTATCTTTTATTGGATGATGTGTTGCCAAGCAATGAAGTTGGACGCAAACGATGTTATTGCAACCAACGTAGACAAGCTACAAGCTCGTTATCCGGAAGGTTCATTCAGCGTTGAACGCGCAGAAAACCGATCACGGTTCGACGTTTAACTCTTGTACTGTAACCACAGCTGAATCAATTTACGTTTATGTTTAGCCTGCTTCACGATGTCGTGGGCTAAACATGCTTTAATAAGCTTTTTACGACGTTTTTGAATCTTTTCAGCTAACCTGTTGAGATTGTTAGACATTTTCTTGACTTTTCCTTTAATCTATAGTATAAGTATATATCACTATGAAGAAGAAACTTAAAAGATCCCGACTAGAAGAACTAGACGAACGAATGCAAATGCTTGAAAGACGGCGAGTGCAAGCGTACAATACAGGTATGAGTTATGAGATCTTGCGTCAGCTTGAGAACATGATTGAAGAAACTCGGCTTGATATGTACACAGAGTCTGAACTGCAAATACATAGACGACAAGAGGGGCAAGACCCCGACGACAGCTTTATTGTATGAGAACCAACGGATTAAACCAAATCATTGTGTCTGAAGACGACTTCATGGAAGTGCTGTATCACGAAAGTGCAGTCGAGCATGTAGTGGTTGCAGACACAAAGTGGGTCGAACGTTTTTCGCATTTATGCACCCTGTTTGAACTAAAGACTTCACTTACATGGGAACAAGAACAAAAGATTGAAAACGACCAGTACGTCAAACAATGCTTATCGAATTGGCATTTGCCCGAGTTGTATGCTGACTTAGATATTGAGAATTATCTGCTAAGTAAATGTACAACAGACGTACAACGACAACGAGTAATACTGGAACTAGACGAATTTAAAAGCCGCGACATGAACACTGTATTGCGCTGGCTTGTATTTTTTGTTGCTACACTGCGCGAACATGATATGGTTTGGGGCGTAGGACGAGGTAGCAGCGTGGCTAGTTATGTGTTGTTCCTCATCGGAATACATCGAGTTGATTCACTCGAATACGAACTAGATATTAAGGAATTCCTGAAATGAAACACCGTACCGCAAAAGGTAAAATGATTGATATGGCTGCATTAGCAAAGGCAAACGACCAAGCTCGTGCTGTCGGAAATGCAGGCATGAACGCACGTGGCGATGCAATTGACCGCAGCGGCAATGTGATTAGAACTGTGCAAGCTAAGGCAAGAGCACAGCATGACACAACGTCTGCGCCAGTTACAGCTAAAATGAGCGACACCCCAAATAACAAGCCCACCAAGCGGGCGACGACTGAAAATGTTGCGCCTAAAGTTGTGTCTGAAACAAAAAAGACACGAGAAGATGGCACAACATATCTTGAAATTGAATTCGAAGACGGTTCAATTGATGTGAAGGAAATTGACGAATGAGACAGATTAAACCTCTGCACGACAAAGTGCTAGCCATAATGATTGATGGCTATGGCGACATAACAACAGACGGCGGATTGATTATCCGCGAACGCGATGGTGAGACAAATAGTATTCGCCCACGCTGGTTCAAGGTGGTTGCGGTAGGTCCTGAGCAAGAAGATGTCTGCGCAGGCGACAAAATCCTTGTAGCACATGGACGCTGGAGCCGAGGACTTGACGTTGATAAAACTGGACTTGATGCAGACCGCATCTTTCTAATAGACAACGATGAAATTTTTGGAGTAGACGATGACAGCTGATATTACTGAAGTAGACCCTAAGTTCTTGGTAAGTTATTCAGACTGGATCGAACACAATAACCAAATTGCCAAGAATCATAGCAGTATTCCGGTTATTGGAGACTCAGTGTCAGTAGTGCGGGCGCCAAGTGCTATTAGCAATGTGACTACATTGTTTAAAGGATTAATTGATATGCCAATTGTATTAAGCACAGACGAAAAGTCAACTTTCTCTACAAAGACTAAAATCCTCGGGCATGGACTTGATAGCTTGTATGCAGAGGATTGGAGTGAATGTTATTTGCATTCGATTGTTCACTGTCTCCTCATTTCGTACGATGCACCTTTCGAAGAACTCGAAAGTGCAATGAGCAATACATCCGAAGGAAACGAAGATGTGCTGTCTCAATTTGATATGAAAGCTAGCAGCTTTATTCGAATTCGATATGCAGAAAGAGACCTGCCGCGCAAAGCAAGAAACGAAAAACCAGTCATCACTGTTCCGATGACATGAAAACAAGAGAAGACATTATTACAAGTATGTGTTATACTTATAATCATGCATATGGCTTATTGGTTGACAACGATTCGGGCCCGATAGACCGAGCACAAGGTTTCACAAAGCAACAACAACAGCAATTGTGGAATAGCATGGCGCAACTGTACGACAACGACATTGCGCCACACCACACACTAAAATCGCAATGAACACACATGTTAAAAAAGCACTCGAATGGCTTAAGACTAAACGAGTATTCTGGAAGTTATACTTTTGGTGGGGCATACGCCAAGCTCGCAAACGTAGACTGATAAATGAAGCAGAGCAAGCTGCGAGACCAAAGCTCACATTAGATGAGTTTTGGGAGCAAGAACAATTAAAAAATAAAGGCACGTAATGGCAATAGTAAACGACCCTTACACATACTTCGGGTATCGAATTTACATTCCTGACAAAGGACTGAGGCCAAAATCGTCATTTAGCGAGCGCGAAAAAAAGGTGCTGCGGCCTATTGCTGAGGTACTAGCGATGTTAGACGGCAATGCATTTTTTGGTGGCCGAGTTGATGACGATGGCGACGATACTTGGTATGAACAATATTTGCCAGAGGCATATGTTGTGTATAGCAACAATGGTGGCCATCGTGGCTGGGCAAGTGAAGCAAGTTTTATAAAGAGGAACAAGAATGGTTAAGGAATTATGGGTTGAAAAGTATCGCCCTAGAACAATACAAGAATATGTCTTTAAGGACATGCAACAGCGCAAGCAGGTTGAGCAATGGATTGAAGAAAAAAGTATCCCGCATTTGTTATTTTGGGGCGGCGCTGGCACAGGAAAGACAACCCTTGCAAAGGTGTTGATTCGAGAGCTTGGCGTACAAGATGCTGATGTAATGTACATCAACGCAAGTCGCGACAACGGAGTTGATCACATTAGACAGCGTGTTACAAACTTTTGTAGCAGTATGCCATGGGGCGAATTCAAAGTGGTATTGCTGGATGAGGCTGACTACTTGTCTAAGGATTCACAGGCAACATTGCGTGGTATGCTTGAAGAGTATGCCGACACAGTGAGATTTATTATGACCTGTAACTATGTAAACAAGATTTTGGTTCCAATGCGAAGCAGGATGCAAGAATTTCATATTAGTGAACAAGAACACACAGACTTTACAGCACGTATTGCAGAAATCTTGATTGAAGAAAAGGTCGAAATGGACTTAGACACGATTGACTTGTTTGTGCGTTCATCATATCCAGATTTACGCAAGACAATCAATACTGTGCAGCAAAATGTAACAGGTGGCGTGTTAAATGCTCCGTCTGTGGCTGTCAGCAACACAAGCGATTGGCGTATACAAATGGTATCAAAGTTCCGCGAGGGCAAGACCCGCGAAGCAAGAAACATTATTTGCAAACATGCAACACCCGATGTGTATGACGAAATGTTCCAATTCTTGTATCGCAACTTAGACTTCTTTGGTGCAAACGAAGATGAACAAGACCAAGCTGTTGTAATCATTCGCAATGGTATGGTCAAGCACACAATGGTTGCTGATCCTGAAATTAACTTTTCGGCTACAATGATTGAGCTAGAGGGGATTGGCAAATAATGTATCAGTCAGAGTACGAAGGACAACAGCGACGAGGCAAGCCTTCTCAATTTAATTTTGTAAACGATTTTCTAGACAGAACACACAGCAATCTTGTCGACGAGAGACACTACTGCGAACCAGCCGACACTGTCCAGCATTACAGTATGAGCAGCAATAGACCAGAAACGATAGTAACTGGATATAAGGATTCCGTCAGGGTTGTGATTGAGATTGAAGAAGACTCGATCCGAGATGTCTTGCGTCAGTTTGAAGAACGTGAAAGGTTCCGGCACAGTTTCCATGACGCTGGCGCAGAGTTGTTTCAAATTAAACAAGACTTGAATGAACTGTTGGAAATTTGCAGTAAGAATCCTGCGCTTCAAAAGCATTTAGAAGAATTTAGATTCCTAGCCAAGCTTGAAGGCTAC